>Ga0209281_1001448_pt1 | contig 13943 bp, 12 predicted proteins | sample MedtruBG_FD_187514 | JGI IMG/M metagenome (GOLD analysis project Ga0209281, IMG submission 187514) | Root nodule microbial communities of legume samples collected from California, USA - Medicago truncatula BG (SPAdes) (version 2) | ecosystem: Host-associated > Plants > Roots > Nodule | place... | reverse complement strand
CGCAGGTTGCTGCAGGCCCGTTTGCGATTCAGGACCTTAACAGCGCGGTAGCGGGTGAACTTAATGTGCGTGTTCAGGAGCAAGATGGCTCCGTGCAGGAATATAAAGTCAATACGGCCAATATCCCTTATCTGACGCGCCCAGGCAGCGTTCGATACAAGTTTTATGCGGGTAAACCCGTTGGCTACGATCACAAGACGGACGGTGACACCTTCGGAACCGCTGAGTTCTCCTGGGGGATCAGCAACGGCTGGTCGCTTTATGGCGGCATGGTTTCAAGCGCTAAATACATTTCTCTTGCAGCAGGTATTGGTCGTGACCTGATGGCGCTCGGCGCGTTGGCATTCGACGTCACGCGTTCCGATGCAAAACTGGAAGATGAGCACCGCTCTGGCCAGTCGTATCGGGTGAGCTACTCAAAGCGCTTTGATGACACGGGAAGTCAGGTGACCTTCGCAGGCTACCGCTTCTCTGAAAAAGATTTTATGAGCTTCTCGGACTACATCAGCTATCGCGCAGACAACGGTGATGTCATGCAAAGTAAAGAGATGTACACCGTCACCTTCAGCCAGCAATTCAAGGCGCTGGGGCTGAGTGCATACGCTAACTACTCGCATCAGACCTACTGGAATACGGCGGCCGAAGATCGCTACAGCGTGTCGCTGTCGCGCTATTTCGATATCGGTAAATGGAAAAATATCAGCGCATCGCTGACGGCGTATCGCAATAAATTCAATGGGATCAACGACGACGGTATGTATATGTCGTTCTCCATTCCGTGGGGCGACACCGGCACGCTGGGGGTGAACTCATCCTATAACGGTGATGCCCGAAGCCAAAACCTGAGCTACTACGACCGTCTGGACAATGGTGACAATTACCGCGTCGCAGCCGGCGGCACCAACGACGGCAGCTCGCTCAGCGGCTACTACGACCACCTGGGCGATGCGGCGGAAGTGACCGGCAACGTGGACTACCAGCACGGCCAGTACAGTTCGACAGGTCTGAGTCTGCGCGGCGGCGTCACTGCCACCGCGAAGGGGGCAGCGCTGCACCGTTCCAATACACCTGGCGGCACCCGCGTGTTGCTGGACACTGGCGACGCAGCGGATGTGCCAGTGAAGGGCTACAGCGGTAGCACGGCGACCAATCGATTCGGGAAAGCCGTCGTCACCGAGGTGAGCGACTACAACAAAAACAGTCTGAGCATTGATATCAACAATTTACCGGATAACGCCGAGGCGACCACATCGGTGGTGCAGGCGACGCTGACCGAAGGGGCCATTGGCTATCGTCGATTTAACGTGCTCTCCGGTCAGAAGGCGATGGCAGTCATCAGCCTGAAAGACAGCAGCCATCCTCCGTTTGGGGCAAGCGTGCGTAACGCTGAGAATCAGGAAGTCGGTCTGGTCAACGATGACGGACAAGCCTATCTCAGTGGCCTGAAGCCAGGCGCGAAATTGAATGTGAGCTGGAATGGAACGACACAGTGTGCCGTTACCGTACCGGAAAAACTAACAGGACTAAGTCAGAACGGAAATCTGTTACTGCCGTGCCAATAAGGCACGGTACAGACCCTTTTTACAGAGAATATGATAATGAAAAAGACCCAGTTGAAAAAATCCGTAATGACCGTCTCTCTTTTAGCCGGTCTGATGATTGCTCAGCAGGCCTCTGCGGCTATCGCCCTGGACCGTACCCGCGTCATCTATAACGGCGGTGAGAAGTCTATCAGCCTGAACATAAGCAACGAAAACAAAAACTTGCCTTACCTTGCTCAGGCATGGATGGAAGATGCGCAGGGCACAAAAATCACGTCGCCGCTGACCGTACTGCCGCCTGTGCAGCGCGTGGAGCCGGGTGCGAAAAGCCAGGTGAAAATGCAGGCGGCCCCGGCCGTCGCCGCTCTGCCTCAGGATCGCGAGACGCTGTTCTATTTCAACCTGCGTGAAATCCCCCCGCGCAGCACCAAGCCTAACACCCTGCAGATTGCGTTGCAGACTCGCATCAAGCTTTTCTACCGTCCTGAAGCCATCGCGCTGGATAAAACCCAGTCGGCACAAGGCGATTGGGTGGAGAAGGTGACGCTGACGCGCCAGGGGGATCAATTTGTGGTGAACAACCCAACGCCTTACTACCTGACTCTGGTTGAGGGCGCGCCGTCGGTGAAAGGCAAGCCGGTGGGCTTTGAGCCGGTCATGATCGCACCGAAAGAGAGTGGTGCGATTAAGGCATCCGCTGCGGCGCTCGGCGCAAGCCCGGTATTTACCTACGTCAACGACTACGGCGGCCGTCCGCAGATCCAGTTCAGCTGCGGCGGCGCGACCTGCACCGGCAAGCTAGTCAAAGACAAAAAATAAAGCCGGGACAAGGAGGAACAGGATGAACAGAGTCGCGAACAAAATGGCATTGCTGTCGCTCGCGCTGGTGTTGGCAGGCCCTGCGGCAGCGGATGAAAAGCCGCTGGCCGACACGGGTCAGCTGTATGTGCACGGCGATTTGCAAGAAAACACCTGCCGGCTGGAAATGGATTCTGCATGGCAGGAAGTGGATCTCGGCTCAACAGCCCGTGCCGACGTAAATCTGGTAGGCCGTGCGGCGAAACCGGTGACGGTGAAGCTGTATCTGCGCGACTGTCCCGTACTGGGGAGCTGGAGCACGAATATTACGCCGCTGACCGAAACGGTTAGCACGATGCAACCGCCTTATCGGGCACGCTTTGTCGCGGTGTCGGATGCGTCAAACCCAGATTTGGTGGCGGTCAACGGTGCCAGCGGTATCGGCCTGCGTCTGCGTGATAGCCGTGGCAAAACGGTGATGCTGTCGCGTACGGGCGACACGATGCTGCTCAACCCAGGCCAGGACGAGGTGGTCTTCACCCTGGCTCCGGAGCGGACTAACGCGCCGTTTATCGCCGGGCCGTACCACGCGGTCATTAACTTCAGCCTGATTTACCAGTAGGGGCGGGCGAAGAATATGACAATGAAATGTAACGCGCTGGCTTTATGCCTGATGGCGACGGCGCTGCTGCCGGGCTTCAACCCTGTGGCGCAGGCAAACCCAGGATCGACCAATTCGCTGAATATCGCTATTGACGGCACGATCATGGCAAACGGCTCTTGCAAATTTAACCAGGGCGGCGCCCTGACGGTGGATTTTGGAGAAGTTCGGCTGCAGGGAAGCGCAAATAATACCGTGACGCTGGATGGCACTTACCGCAAGCCCATCGTCAGTGACTTTACCTGCAGCGGTGACAGTGCCGGGCTGCTCCAGATGAAGCTCAGCGATACCGGCGGCGGCGAAAAAACCTATAACAGCGTTCAGGTTTTGGATACCGATAAAGGGATCGTGGGCGTTGAACTGCTGGTCAACGGCGTTGCGCAAAGCACGGGGAGCTGGTTCACCGTAAACCAGGACAGTCCGCCGTCACTGGAGGCGCAATTGGTCCAGACCAGCACGACGAACAGCAGCAATGTGGTCAGTGGCGATACGTTCACCGCAGCCGCGACGCTCGTGATGGCTTTTAACTGAGGCTACAGGATATGAAAAGCAAAAAAGCAGCCGCGCTTTCCGCCCTGGGGCTGATGTTACTGGCCGTGATATCGACGGGAAAGGCCGCGCAGACAGGCGATACCCTGAGCATTACCTTCCAGGGAAAATTTATTCTTTCCACTCCCTGTACGGTGTCGAATGATGAAGTGATTGATGTCAACTTTGGCAATATCCGCATCAACGGTGTCAACGGGAAGGACAACGTCCAGGTGATTCCTTTCAGCGTGGATTGTCACGGTGCGCCGGACAATTCACCGCTGGATCTGATTGTTTTTGGCACACAAGAAAGCTATGACGATGCGGCGCTGACGACCTCGGCTGACGGCCTTGGGCTACAGATTCAGGCTAACGGCCAGGCGATGAAGCTCAATAAACCGTTCAGCACCACGCTTGGAGAACTGCCTTCGCTGACGCTCACCGCTGTCCCGGTAAAAGATGCGGCGAAGACGCTCACCGAGCAGCCCTTTACCGCCACGGCAACGCTGATCGCGCAGTACCAGTGAGGACGACATGAAGAGATCATTTTGTACACGCGTGTCGCGTTGCGCGCTCAGTTTAGCGCTGCTGGCTGCCGTCAACGTCAACCAGGCGCAGGCGCTGGATAAAAACCTGCATTTCAGCGGCGCGTTGGTCAGTGAACCCTGCAATCTGGACCCTGAGACCAGCGATATCACCGTAGATTTCAGTTCTGTGGTAGCAAAATACCTGTATCAGAACACCCGCACCCTGGGTATGCCGTTTGTGGTGAACCTGACGGACTGCGATATCAGCCTGGGCAACAGAGTGATGATGACCTTTAAAGGCACCGAAAACAGCACGCTGCCGGGGTTGCTGGCGGTGACGGGCGCAGCGAAGGGAATCGCGATTGGTATGGAAACGCCGGAGGGCGTGGCGTTGCCGTTTAATCAGCCGACGCCGGAATATGCGATAGCCAACGGCAGCAACCAATTAACCCTACAGGCCTACGTGCAGGGCGAGCCCGTCGCGATTGCCCAGCAGGCGATTACGCCTGGGGATTTTTCGGCGACCGCGACGTTTGAGCTGGCGTATCCATGATGTCGACCCGTGGCAATGGCGAAATAAATAACGCTATTTTTCAGAGCAAATTATTATGTTAATAAAGATCCTGTTAATTGTTTTTTCAATGCTGTTTATCGTTGGAAAGGCAAATGCTGATATTCATGGAACCCATGGGCTTCAGATAAGTGGTGGTGGTTCATCGTGCCCTCCGGACGGAAGTTCGTCGTTCACTCCTGGGCAAAATCCGGTAGTCGTATATGTTGTTGCTAATATGTGTACATTGTCCAGCCGTGCTTATGTACCCGTTTCAGGTTATTATTCAGTAGAATCAATGGTAGCTATCAATAATGGTCCCTTTATTACTTATCAATATGTTAAAACCAGCACCGCCTATTTGGATGCTTTCAAACCGATAAGTCAACAAGAAGTGTATGTAAGTGGTTCGAACGGTTCGACGACATATTTTTATAACCCCGGATCCATTTCGTTATGTCCATTGCTTGTTGATTCAGGCGGGAAAAAATACCGAATTCCTGAATCCTGGTGTACAGACGAAGGTGATGATGTTCCGCCATTGCCCCCTACACCGCCAATTCCTGACACATCCTGTACAATAAACAACGGTAATGCGCTAAGCGTCTCGCTTGGCACGTTAAACCGCGATGAAATCCCTACGGTACCTGACTCGGGCTCAGCCATCAGCAAGACGATTTCGGTAAACTGTACCGGCGGGACGGTAACGGCCAATATGACGCTGAACTACACACCTATTTCCATCGGCAGCAGTCAGGCGGTAAAAAGTTCAGCAAATGGCGTCGGGGCAGCGATATTTTACGGTAATAAAGCGCTTTCGCCTTCGGATGTCACATCGCTGAATTTTTTAGAAGGCTCAAATACCCTGACATTAGGTTTCCAGGCTGTGCGTGATTCCACTGTGGCGTTAAAAGATATTCCTACCGGTGCTTTTACGGCGAGCGCGGTATTAGTGATGACCCAGCAGTAATCCATCGCCTTTATTTTCATTAACAGGACGGGATATTTCCCGTCCTGAATATTTATTGATTTCTATGTCACTACGTTATTTAAAAAATCAGCCCGCGAATAAAATCGTCACTCTGCTCATTGTGATCTGGCTTTGCGGCGGACTGCTCTGGATGCTCCCCAACCACGGTAGCGCCGGGTTGGCTCTGCCACAAAACCTTCTCGCCTGGTGCGTACTGGCGCTGATTGCGCTGTGTTGCGCACTTTTTTCCGCGCGATGGAAAGCGGCCTGGCCGCCTGGCTCGTACCTTATCATTGCGGGGGCGGCGCTCTGGTCCCTGCCGCTGCTGTGGTCTCCACGTGCCGCCTGGCAATGGAATGCCTTACCCAAAGTGCTGGCACTGTGGGGACTGGTCGGCATCTGGTTGCTGATGCTGAAATCCACCCGCTGCCACCGGATGCGTCGTGTCTGGCTGTTGATTCTGGTGGTCTCCGCACTGCTCCAGGTCGGTTTTGCCGTTGTTCAACTCAGCGATATCGCGCATCTGACCGGGGGCCGCCCCTATGGGAGTTTCCAGCAGGTCAACGTGCTGGCCTCGTTTCTGGCAACCGGAATGGTCTGTGCTCTGTGGCTATTTCTACGAACCCGTCAGCGGTTATTTGTCTGTATATCCGCCACTGCGCTGGTGGCGATCCCCGTCATGCTGGTGCTAGTACAAAGCCGCGCGGGAGGGCTGGGGGCCGTTGCGGGCGCGCTGGTGCTGCTGCTCACGGCAGGCAAAAACCGACGTCGTACAGGGTATGCGGTGCTGCTAATGATGGCGGGCGCTGGCGTGGGTGTGCTCACGTTGTACCTCGGGCCGCTGCTGATTCCGGGCTTTATACCTGAGCTGGTACAGAAGGAAGGCTCTAATGTGCAGCGCTGGTATTTGATCACATTGACATGGCAACTGATTCTGAACCACCCGTTCATCGGCAACGGTTACGGCAGTTTTGAAGCGCTGTTTGGGCTGTTGTCGCAGCAGGTTCCGCCGGGTATGGGGACGACTACGGTTCAGTACCCGCACAACGAGTTTTTGTATACCTGGATGGAAGGCGGGCTGGTTGCGGTGGCGGGTATTTTGTCCATGATCGCGGGTATTTTCAGGCGACTGTGGGGAAGAGGCGGCAGCCGGTGGTGCGGTCTGGCGATGATGCTGCCGCTGGCTCTGCACATGAACCTGGAATATCCGCTTTATCAGTCGGTGACGCACGGCCTGATGCTGGTGATGCTCCTGACCATTGCTGGCCCGGCGGCCAGATTAAATACCGATCAGAAGGCTGGCTATGAAAAGCCGCTGCGCACAGCCGTGGGCTTTGTGGCATGCGGAGTACTGGCGTTTATGATTTCCGGTGCGGTGACGGAGGTCCAACTCACCCGCATCGAGCATCAGGGCCTGGTGCCTTTCGTCCATCATGAAGCGGCAGTGGTTGACGCGTTAGCCAACCCATACAGTCAGTATGATCGCCTCGACTTTGACCGTCATGTTGCGCTGCTGCTTCGCTTTAATATCACGCGGGACGCCGCGTTGCTTACCCGCTTTCGCGCGTGGGCAGAACGCTTTTCAACGGTGCATAACAACCCCGACGTCACCCACAGTCTTCTTATGATCGTTCGGTCGGAAGGTGATCCATCGGCTCAGCCCCTTTGCCTCAAGGCAAAAGCGATGTGGCCTGACGATCCCCGTTTTGACTGCTTTTAAATCCTGACGTTGCTGGATGGCCTGAAAAACGGCAGCCGACGCCAGAAACAAACACACCGCCCGTAGGCGGTGTGTTTAGCATCGAAAGAATTACTTCTTCGCGGCGCGTTCGAAAGAGGCAACGATTTCAGCTTTAGCCGCTTCAGCGTTGTCCCAACCGTCAACTTTAACCCATTTGCCTTTTTCGAGATCTTTGTAGTGCTCGAAGAAGTGGGTGATCTGCGCTTTCAGCAGTTCTGGCAGGTCGTTCACATCTTTAATGTGATCGTACTCTTTGCTCAGCTTGGTGTGCGGAACCGCAACCAGTTTCGCATCTTCGCCCGCTTCGTCGGTCATTTTCAGCACGCCAACGGGACGGCAGCGAATGACAGAGCCTGGCTCCAGTGGGTACGGCGTTGGGACCAGAACGTCAACAGGATCACCATCTAAAGACAGGGTGTGGTTGATGTAGCCGTAGTTGCACGGATAGAACATTGCGGTAGACATGAAACGGTCAACGAACAGTGCACCGGTGTCTTTGTCGATTTCGTATTTGATAGGATCTGCGTTGGCCGGGATTTCGATAACAACGTAGATGTCTTCCGGCAGTTCTTTACCCGCAGGGACGTTGAGTAAGCTCATGTCTGTGTCCTTTAAAATGTATGGTAAACAAGTGGCGAGTATTATAGCCAACTCGCGATGAAAGTCTCCGCCTCTTTTCACTCTTGCCGACGCTTGCATGCCATTTTCAGACGCTTTCCATGACAGGAAAATCCATAAAGTCAGCCACATATTTAATGGGTGAATGAAAGCGATTACAAACTTGTGATTAACGTTTTGTTCACTTTTCCGAAGTGTGATGTAACGCATTCCGTTACATATTGCTTTGGCTATAGTTTGGTCGCAGAACATCTTTTGACCACCAATAACCTGGGCTATGAGGGCATCATTATGTGGAAGCGCTTACTTCTTGTTACAGCAGTTTCGGCAGCCATGTCGTCTATGGCGATGGCCGCACCATTAACCGTCGGTTTTTCGCAAGTGGGTTCGGAATCAGGCTGGCGTGCAGCTGAAACCAACGTTGCCAAAAGCGAGGCCGAAAAACGCGGAATCACGCTAAAAATCGCCGACGGGCAGCAAAAACAGGAAAACCAAATCAAAGCCGTTCGTTCATTCATTGCTCAGGGCGTTGACGCTATCTTCATCGCGCCCGTCGTGGCGACAGGCTGGGAACCGGTGCTAAAAGAAGCCAAAGATGCAGAAATCCCGGTCTTCCTGCTCGACCGTTCTATTGATGTGAAAGACAAATCCCTTGTGATGACGACCGTCACTGCAAACAACGTGCTGGAAGGCCAACTGATTGGTGACTGGCTGATCAAAGAAGTTAACGGCAAGCCGTGTAACGTCGTTGAGCTGCAAGGTACGGTTGGCGCAAGCGTCGCGATTGACCGTAAAAAAGGCTTTGCAGACGCTATCGCTAAAGCGCCAAACATCAAAATCATTCGCTCCCAGTCCGGCGACTTTACCCGCAGTAAAGGCAAAGAAGTCATGGAGAGCTTCATCAAGGCAGAAAACAACGGCAAAAATATCTGCATGGTTTACGCCCATAACGATGACATGGTGATCGGCGCTATCCAGGCGATCAAAGAAGCGGGCCTGAAACCGGGCAAAGATATCCTGACGGGCTCCATCGATGGCGTACCGGATATCTATAAAGCGATGATCGATGGCGAAGCAAATGCCAGCGTAGAACTGACCCCGAACATGGCTGGTCCGGCGTTTGATGCCCTTGAGAAATTCAAGAAAGACGGCACCAAACCAGAACAGGTGACCATTACCAAATCGACGCTCTACCTGCCGGATACGGCGAAAGAAGAGTTAGAGAAGAAGAAAAATATGGGCTACTAAGGCCTTTTCCCTCACCTGAACCCTCTGCCCACAGGGGAGAAAGGCAAGGTGAGGCAGATAATTTATGGCTTGCACGAACCATCCCTCTCCCCAGTGGGGAGAGGGGCAGGGTGAGGGGGAATTATGACCACTGAACAACACCAGGAAATCCTCCGCACAGAGGGATTGAGTAAGTTCTTCCCCGGCGTCAAGGCGCTGGATAATGTGGACTTCAGCCTGCGTCGTGGTGAAATCATGGCGCTGCTGGGGGAAAACGGCGCCGGTAAATCCACGCTGATCAAAGCCCTGACCGGGGTTTATCATGCCGATCGTGGTGCGATCTGGCTCGAAGGTAACGCCATCTCCCCACGAAATACCGCCCATGCCCAACAGCTTGGCATAGGGACGGTCTATCAGGAAGTCAACCTGCTGCCGAACATGTCGGTGGCCGATAATCTGTTTATTGGCCGTGAGCCGCGTCGGTTTGGCCTGCTGCGTCGAAAAGAGATGGAAGCGCGCGCCACCAAACTGATGGAATCTTACGGTTTTTCTCTCGACGTGCGCGAGCCGCTGAACCGCTTTTCCGTTGCGATGCAGCAAATCGTTGCCATTTGCCGCGCGATTGATCTCTCCGCGAAAGTCCTGATCCTCGACGAACCGACCGCCAGCCTCGACACGCAAGAGGTAGACATGCTCTTCACCCTGATGCGCCAGCTGCGCGATCAGGGCGTCAGCCTGATCTTCGTCACCCATTTCCTCGATCAGGTTTATGAAGTCAGCGATCGCATTACCGTCTTGCGTAACGGTGCCTTTGTCGGTTGTCGCGAAACCCACGAACTGCCGCAAATTGAGCTGGTGAAAATGATGCTGGGCCGCGAGCTGGACACCAAAGCGCTGCAACGCGCGGGCCGCACGCTGCTGAGCGATAAACCGGTCGCTGCGTTTAAAGATTTCGGCAAAAAGGGCACGATCGCGCCGTTCAATCTGGAAGTTCGCCCAGGCGAAATCGTCGGTCTGGCGGGCTTATTAGGATCGGGGCGTACCGAAACCGCCGAAGTGATCTTTGGGATCAAACCTGCCGACAGCGGCAGCGCGATGATCAAAGGCAAACCGCAAACTTTACGTTCACCGCATCAGGCCTCCTGTCTGGGCATCGGTTTTTGCCCGGAAGACCGAAAAACGGACGGGATTATTGCCGCCGCCTCGGTGCGGGAAAATATTATTCTGGCGCTCCAGGCCCAACGCGGCTGGCTACGACCTATTCCGCGGAAAGAGCAAAATGCGATTGCCGAGCGCTTTATTCGTCAGCTTGGGATCCGTACGCCAGGTCCTGAACAGCCGATTGAATTTCTCTCAGGTGGCAACCAGCAAAAAGTGCTGCTTTCACGCTGGCTGCTCACCAAACCCCAGTTCTTGATCCTGGACGAACCAACGCGTGGCATTGACGTGGGGGCGCATGCGGAAATCATCCGCCTCATCGAAACGCTGTGCGCTGATGGCCTGGCGCTGCTGGTCATCTCGTCCGAACTGGAAGAGCTGGTGGGTTATGCCGATCGCGTCATCATTATGCGCGATCGTAAACAGGTGGCAGAGATCCCGCTGGATGAACTGTCCGTTCCAGCGATCATGAATGCCATCGCGGCATAAGGAGTCAATCGTGATGCCCCGTTCACTTTCAAACGCTGGAGAGTCTAAGCGTCGCTTCCGCTGGCCAACCGGCACACCCCAGATTATCGCGCTGCTGCTGGTACTGGCAGTCGATAGCCTCGTTGCGCCGCATTTCCTTCAAATCGTGTTGCAGGATGGCCGCCTGTTTGGCAGCCCGATTGATATTTTAAACCGCGCAGCGCCCGTCGCGCTGTTGGCGATTGGGATGACGCTGGTGATCGCCACCGGCGGTATCGATCTCTCCGTGGGGGCCATCATGGCTATCGCGGGCGCAACGGCCGCTTCACTGACCGTCGCCGGGCACAGCTTACCGGTTGTGCTGCTGGGTGCACTGGGAACCGGCGTTCTGGCGGGGCTGTGGAACGGCATTCTGGTTTCTATCCTCAAAATCCAACCGTTCGTCGCGACCTTGATTTTAATGGTGGCCGGGCGCGGTGTGGCACAGCTCATCACTTCCGGGCAGATCGTGACCTTTGATTCCCCGGATCTGGCCTGGATCGGCAGCGGCAAGCTGCTGCTCTTCCCAACGCCAGTGATTATCGCGCTGGCTACGCTTATCGTGTTCTGGTTGTTTACCCGTAAAACAGCGCTCGGCATGTTTATCGAAGCGGTGGGGATTAACATTCGGGCGGCGAAAAATGCCGGGGTGAGCACGCGCTTAGTGGTGATGTTGGCCTATGTATTAAGCGGCGTTTGCGCAGCGATAGCCGGCATTATTGTGGCAGCCGATATTCGCGGTGCGGATGCCAATAACGCCGGACTGTGGCTGGAGCTGGATGCGATTCTGGCTGTAGTCATCGGTGGCGGTTCGCTGATGGGCGGGCGTTTTAACCTGGCCCTTTCCGTCGTCGGCGCTCTGATTATTCAGGGGATGAATACCGGGATTTTACTCTCAGGCTTCCAGCCGGAGCTTAACCAGGTGGTGAAAGCGGTTGTTGTGCTCTGCGTGCTGATTGTTCAGTCGTCGCGCTTTATTAGCATCATTAAGGGGATTCGCGGCCATGATAAAACGTAATTTACCGTTAATGATCACGCTCGGCGTCTTTGTACTGGGCTATCTCTACTGCCTGACGCAATTCCCCGGTTTTGCCTCGACGCGCGTGATTTGTAATATCCTCACCGATAACGCCTTTTTGGGCATTATCGCCGTCGGGATGACGTTTGTGATCCTCTCCGGCGGAATCGATCTGTCGGTGGGCTCCGTGATCGCCTTTACCGGGGTTTTCCTGGCAAAAGCGATAGGCTTCTGGGGGATCTCACCGCTGCTGGCCTTCCCGCTGGTGCTGGTGATGGGCTGTGCGTTCGGCGCATTTATGGGCTTGCTGATTGATGCGCTAAAAATTCCGGCGTTTATCATCACCTTAGCCGGGATGTTTTTCCTGCGCGGGGTCAGTTATCTGGTCTCGGAAGAGTCGATTCCCATCAACCACCCGGTCTACGAAACGCTGTCGAGCCTGGCCTGGAAAATCCCCGGCGGCGGTCGCCTGAGCGCCATGGGTCTGCTGATGCTGGGCGTTGTCGTTATCGGTATTTTCCTTGCGCATCGCACCCGTTTTGGCAACGAGGTTTACGCCATCGGCGGGAGCGCCACCTCTGCCAATCTGATGGGGATTTCCACGCGGAGCACCACCATTCGTATCTATATGCTGTCGACGGGTCTGGCGACGTTGGCGGGCATTGTCTTCTCCATTTACACCCAGGCAGGCTATGCACTGGCGGGTGTCGGCGTGGAGCTGGATGCAATTGCCTCGGTTGTTATCGGCGGGACGCTGTTAAGTGGCGGAGTCGGAACGGTACTGGGCACGCTGTTTGGCGTGGCGATTCAGGGGCTGATTCAAACCTATATTAACTTCGACGGCACGCTGAGTTCGTGGTGGACCAAAATCGCGATTGGCATATTGCTGTTTATCTTTATCGCGCTACAGCGTGGCCTGACGGTACTATGGGAAAACCGCCAGAGCTCGCCTGTGACGCGCGTTAGCACTGGACCACTCAACAGATAACTCCCTGAATTTGCGCAAAGTCTAAACTTTTTCCGGTAGCGGCCGATAACCTTTTGTTGTGCCAAAAAATATCTCGCTACCGGAAATAACATCATGCTTAAAACGCTATCGATTCGTACCGGCTTGCTTTCTTTACTGGCCGTAATGACCCTTCTTCTGCTGATTGTCAGCGGTATCGGCATTTATGCCCTTACCCAGAGTTCCTCTTCTTTGCAGCGTATTAATCACCTTCAGGGTGAACAGATGGTGCAGCTCAATTCGGGCTACACGCTGATTTTACGCGCCCGAAACGAAGCCGGTCAGGCCGTCCGATTGATGGAAATCGGCATGCTGGATGACGCCGCTAAATCGGTGCAAAGCATTAATAAAGAAGTCACGCAGGCGCAGAAAACGCTAAAAGCGGTGATTGACGGTGGAGTCTCGGATCCGCAGGGCCAGCAGTTGCTGGATAAAGTCGCGGCAAGCCTGGCTGCTTACAACGCGGAAGGGATCACGCCGATGATCGCGGCCCTGAATCAGCAAAGCTCTGATGCCTATTACGATCTGCTGGAAAATAAGCTGATCCCGGTGGCGCGTCAGTTTGATAACGACATGCAGGCGTTTCAGAAATGGAGCGAAGCGCGCGGAAATGCAGAAGTGCAGGCGGTGCAGTCGAGTAAAAACCACGTAATGCTGCTGATCGTGATCGCGGCGCTGATTACGGCAGGGATTATCGTGCTGGCCTGGCTGTCGTTGCGCCATATGCTGCTCAAGCCGCTTTCGGCTTCTATTGCTCAGCTGGAAAATGTGGCCGCAGGCGATCTCACGCATGTCCTGAATATGCCTGTGAGCCAGGAGTTTAATCGCCTGAATGCGGCGATCGAAGGAATGCGTCAGTCTTTGATGGAATCTGTGCTGCGCGTCCGTGATGCCAGTTCCCAGATCGACACCGGCAGCCGTGAACTGACTGCGGGCAATATGGATCTGGCCCAGCGTACAGAATCAACCGCGACCTCTCTTGAGCAGACGGCGGCGAGCATGGAAGAGATCACCGCGACGGTGAAACAAAACGCCGATAACGCTGAACAGGCGCACCAGATGGCGAAAACCGTCTCTGATACGGCGGATCACG
>Ga0209281_1001446_pt1 | contig 13967 bp, 10 predicted proteins | sample MedtruBG_FD_187514 | JGI IMG/M metagenome (GOLD analysis project Ga0209281, IMG submission 187514) | Root nodule microbial communities of legume samples collected from California, USA - Medicago truncatula BG (SPAdes) (version 2) | ecosystem: Host-associated > Plants > Roots > Nodule | place... | reverse complement strand
AATGCGTCTACACTATTAAATTCAATTTGAAACCTATTATCTACATCTTTTCTTGTCATCATTTTTATCACCCAAATTAATTTTAATTGAAAAATTAAAAGCTGTCGACTTTGTCGACAGCCTGAAGCATAATAAATTATGCTAAGTTTACTTTGATTAATTAAGTTATTTGATGGCTAAAATATAATTTTTTTTGTATCCTATCTCTAAGCACTTCAAACAGTCAGAGAATAACTTATTAATATATAATACCCATAGTATTTCTCATCAAATTACCCTCAGGAAACCTGGGGGTAATTTTTAGCTTGATTTTTAATTTATTTATTTTGATATAATATAGCTAAATAAATAAGAGTTAATTATGTGTAGGATTATAATAAAGGATATATGTCAATACTTCATATTGGAGGTGTTAATATGTCTTTTAAAGTTTCATGGAGAATTCATGCAGTATGTTTTATTATAGCTTTTTTATTCTGTTTGATAGAACAAGAGAATATTTATAATCTGTTTGCAAATATGTTATTTCATAATAATATGATGAGCATCACCGGAACTGAGTTTATAAAACTTAATATTTCTATTGTAATAATTTTTTCTGTTATAGCTTGTACACATGAATTGATTCATGGTTTTGTTTATAGAATCTTTGGTGGAAAGGTACGATATGGTTTTAAAGTGTTATACGCTTATGTTCAGGAAGTATCAGGCAATCCACTACATAGAACAAAGTTTTTATTAGTCATTTTAGCTCCGGTAACGATAATTTCTGTGGCTTCAATATTTATATCAGGAAATATCGGTACTATAATATTTATATTAAATTTATTAGGAAGCATGGGAGATTTATTAATGGCATTCTATTTATGTAAAACTAATGAGAATAGCTATATTATTGATAAAGATTATGGGTTTGATGTTATAGAGAAGGTGAGAAATAGTTATAAGCAGCTATAATTTTGATAAATAAAAAGTGTAAGTAAAAACTTAACTTAATTTTGTATTTTATAAAAGCCTTATGCAGGCTTTTGTTTTTTTTGCTACAAAGTATTTTTAGCCATTGTAGATGTCAACGAGTAAAATAAAAAAACTTCATAAAATATAAAAGTAGTATCGGACTTTACATGATTTACAATGTGAGAATAATAAATTGTGGTCATACTTTTAATTTTTAAGCTAATACTATTATTAAGACAAAATTATTATGAAAGTTAAAGGGAGGCCTACATATGACAAATAAATTTAAAGAAAAATTCGTTGGTATGCCAATAGAAAAACATGATGCAGCTGCATGGGCTAATATGGAAGATGCACAGCCTATATCTAATGTTAATATTCCAAGTGAAATACAAGTGAGAAATGCAAAAGAATATGTAGATACAAATCAAAAGTAAGGATTATAGTTTAAGAAATGTGACGCTGCACAAAAGAGTATCTGACATTTTTAGTGTGAAATATATTTTGAATTACAAATGTAAGTTAAAATTTAAATTAAATAAAAAAAATCCTCGAAAAATCGAGGATTTTTTTTATTTAATTTACTATATTATTTATAAGGTATTTGAAGCGTTTCTTGTTTAATATTGCATATCAGCTAAGCGCTTATAAGTATCATATTTTTCTTTTGCGTTCTTTTCTGCTTCATCAAATAATTTATCTGCTATATCTGGGAATACGGTCATTAATGATGAGTAACGTATTTCACCGTTTAAGAAGTCTTTATATGGAGCAGATGGTTCTTTTGATTCAAGTAAGAATGGATTTTTACCTTCATCTTTTAGTAATGGGTTATATCTATATAAGTGCCAATATCCAGAATCAACAGCTTTCTTTTCTTCTTTTATACTGTTACCCATACCAACTTTTATTCCATGGCTGATACATGGAGCATAAGCTATAATAATTGATGGTCCAGGATATTTTTCTGCTTCAGCTATTACCTTAATAGCGTGATTCATATTTGCACCCATAGCTATTTGAGCAACATACACGTAACCATAGCTCATAGCCATAAGTCCTAAATCTTTCTTTCTAGTTTTCTTACCTGCTGCCGCGAATTTTGCTACTTGAGCAGTTTGAGTTGATTTTGAAGCCTGACCTCCGGTATTTGAGTATATTTCAGTATCCATTACAAATATGTTTACATCATCACCCATGGCAAGCACTTGGTCAACTCCACCATAACCTATATCGTAAGCCCAGCCGTCTCCACCAAGTATCCAGTGAGACTTCTTAATTAAGTAATCTTTTCTTTCTAAGATTTCTTTTGCGATGTCATTATTAGAGTTTTTTAGTAAGTCTAATACTTTAGCAGAGGCTGATTTTGAACCTTCTCCATTATCGAAGTTATCAAGCCACTCACGGAATGCACCCTTAATATCATCATTAAAGTCAGATGAGTCTAAACCTTCATTCATTAAGTCTGCAAGCTTTTCTCTTATTTGTTTAACACCAAGGAAAATACCATATCCGAATTCAGCATTGTCTTCAAATAATGAATTTGCCCAAGCCGGACCTTTTCCTTCAGCATTTGTGGTATAAGCAACAGAAGGAGCACTTGCACCCCAGATAGATGAACATCCAGTTGCATTAGCAATGATCATTCTTTCTCCAAAAAGTTGTGTTAGAAGTCTTATATATGGAGTTTCTCCACATCCAGGGCAAGCACCATTAAATTCTAGAAGAGGCCTAACTAGTTGGCTGCCCTTTAAGGTATTTCTATCAATTAAATTTTCTTTAGGGGTAAGCTTCATTGCATACTCCCAATTTTCTGCCTGTTCTAATATTTGTTCTTCTGCTGGCTTCATTATAAGAGCCTTACCAGGAGCAGGACATACATCTGCGCAGTTTCCGCAACCTGTGCAGTCTAGCGGAGCTACTTGTATTCTGTATCCGTAGTCTTCTAATCCTTTTCCGGCAGCTTTCTTTGTAATAAAGTCTTCAGGAGCATTATTCTTTTCGTTTTCATTAACTAAGAATTGACGTATAGTTGCATGAGGGCAGATAAATGCACATTGACCACATTGAATACACTTATCTGTCTGCCATTCAGGAACGTTAACTGCAATACCACGTTTTTCGTAAGCTGTTGTTCCTAGTGGGAAAGTACCATCTTCCATTCCTTTAAATGTACTTGTTGGTAATTCATCACCTTCAAGTCTTGCCATAGGACGTTGAATTTTTTTAACGAAATCTGGTTCGTCTTTAACTGGTTTATCACTATCTGAGGCATTAGTCCAAGAGCCAGGTATATTAACTTCATTTAATGAATCGATGCCTCTATCTACGGCTGCATAATTCATGTTAACTATTTTATCACCTTTTTTACCATAAAGTTTTGAAATAGAATCTTTTAAATATTGAACTGCATTTTCTACAGGAATAACATTAGCAAGTTTAAAGAATGCAGATTGCATTATCATATTAATTCTGTTTCCAAGACCAATTTCACTAGCAATAGCAATTGCGTCTATGGTATAGAACTTGATATTGTTTTTTGCTATATATTTTTTATATGCTGCTGGAAGTTTATCTTCAATTTCATCTTTATTCCATGGACAGTTAAGTACAAAAGTTCCGTTCTTCTTTAGTCCCTTTAAGACATCAAAATTATAAATAAAGGATTTGTTGTGGCAAGCAACATAATCTGCATTATAAACTAAATAAGGAGATTTTATAGGGCTCTTTCCGAATCTTAAATGGGACACTGTAGTACCACCAGACTTCTTACTATCGTAAGAAAAATATGCTTGAGCATATAAATCTGTATTATCACCTATAATTTTGACAGCGCTCTTATTTGCTCCAACTGTACCATCTGATCCTAATCCCCAGAATTGACAACTTATAGTACCTTGTGGGGTAGTATCAATTATTTCTCCTTCAGGTAGAGAAGTGTTAGTTATATCATCAACTATACCAACAGTGAAATTATCCTTTGGCTTATCTGACTTTAAATTATCAAATACAGAAATAATTTGAGATGGCCTTGTATCTTTAGATGCTAAACCATACCTTCCTCCAACTATTACTGGCTTATTATTTTCATTATAGAAAAGTTTAGTAACATCTAAGTATAATGGTTCAGCAGGTGCGCCAGGTTCTTTTGTTCTATCTAATACAGCTATTTTTTTAACAGATTTAGGTAAAACATTAAAGAAGTATTTATCACAGAATGGTCTGTATAAATGAACTTTTATCAAACCCACTTTTTCGCCTTTTTCTCTTAAATAATCTACAACTTCACTTATAGTATCACATACTGAACCGATAGCTACTATAATATTTTCAGCTTCTGAATCACCATAATAATCAAATGGATGATATTCTCTTCCTGTAATATTCTTTAACTCTTTCATGTATTCTTCAACTATATCAGGCACTGCTTTGAAGAAAGGATTTTGAGCTTCTCTTCCTTGGAAGTAGATATCAGGATTTTGCGCTGTACCTCTAGCAACTGGATGTTCAGGATTTAAAGCTCTATCTCTGAAAGCTTTTAAAGCAGCTTTATCTAGAAGTTTAGTTACTTCTCCAAAATCAGGTACCTCAATTTTTTGGTACTCATGTGATGTTCTAAAACCATCAAAGAAATGAGTAAATGGGACTCTTCCTTTAATTGCACTTAAATGAGCTATGCAGGCTAAATCCATTACCTCTTGAACACTGCTTGAAGCAAGCATAGCAAATCCAGTCTGTCTAGTTGCCATAACATCTTGATGATCGCCAAATATAGATAGGGCATGAGTTGCAATTGCACGAGCAGTTACATGAAATACTGCAGGTAAAAGCTCTCCTGCTATCTTATACATGTTTGGTATCATAAGAAGCAATCCTTGTGATGCTGTATAGGTTGTAGTTAATGCTCCGCCTTGAAGTGATCCATGTACTGCACCTGCAGCACCAGCTTCAGATTGCATTTCAGCTACTTTGACTGGTTGATTAAACATATTCCTTTTTCCGTGAGCAGACCATTCGTCAACCCCCTCTGCCATAGGCGTAGAAGGAGTTATTGGATATATTGCAGCTACTTCAGTAAAGTTATAAGAAGCATATGCAGCGGCTTGGTTTCCGTCCATTGTTTTTGTAACTTTTTGCATTAGACTAATCCTCCTCGATTGTTTTCTATATATCATCTAAATTTTTTATCTCATTTATTATTTGAAAACTGAGGAAAAGTATACATATTAATAGAAAATACAGTATCTATTTATTTTATAAAAAATTAAAGTGAAACAGTAATTAAAAAATTAGTGATATTTTAATATAAAAACTTTTAAATATATTGTGATTTTATAGAGTGAACCATATAAATTAAATAGAGAGTATATTGTAAAAGAATTTGCTACATTGAATTATTAATTTAGGCAATATGTTGAAGGAGAATGATGGATATGAGAGAAAGAAAATATGCACATTAAAAAGAGCAGCTATGCTGCAACCAAGAACTTTTCACATTAAAAAGAGCAGCTATGCTACAATGCGGAACTTTTCTGCATATAAGAATATTTTTATGGATTAACTTTTTAGTATATAAATTATGAAGGGAAATGATGGATATGAGAGAAAGAAAATATGTTAAATTCAGAATAGATATGTATGAGGACACAAAATTAAAAATTATCGATATGAATCCAGAAAGAGATTTAATCCATTATATTTGGAATAGAGTTGTGATCTTAGCTGGTAAGGTTAATTTAGATGGAGAATTACATATGTCAAAAAATATTCCATATACAGCGGAAACTTTAGCTATAGAATTTAATAGAAGCGTGGATAAAGTTTTATTAGCGCTAAAAATATTTATTGAATTAGAGATGATTGAATTTATTCAAGATAATATTTATAGAGTGAAGAATTTTGTTAAGCATCAAAATATTAAGATAAAAGAAAAAAGTAAATTTGAGAGTAAAGAAGAAAATAAAATATTAAAAGATAATAGTTTAAAAAGTAAAATTAATCAGATTAGAAAAAATATTGATAAAGATAAACATGGAAATAAGAATGTGACATTTGCCAATGAAATAACTCAAGAAGCAAAAGAAGAGCAGAATAAGTTAAATTATGTGGATAGTACTGATAGCAATTATAATGACGAAATCCATGAGCTAAAGATTATTAATAAAGATATTACAAAAGTTAGTACTAGTCATACGAAAAATGAAAGTATTAATAAGAATTCCAAAGATAATGGTACCATATCTTTGGAAAAATCAAATAATAAAAAGGCGAGCAAAAAGAAGAAAAGGGATATAAATATTAATGTGAGTGATGGGGAAGCAGAAGATAGTGGGATACTTTGTTTTTATGATGGAGATATATCTTTGAATGATGGGGAAAGTGTTATTGAGGCGTGGGCATTTTAAGTGGGAAAGATTCTTAGAAATTTTTCAGACTCCAATTACTATAAAACAAGTAGAATATAAGTGTTTATACACTTAATTAAGAAAATATTATTGAAAAATAGGGAGCCTGATTAAAATCTATTTTAACATAATATCAGGAGATATTATAATCTCACCACCGCCAATTAGCACAATTTTATATCCTGGCTTTAGGGGAACCAAGTTGTATTTTTTTGATTGTGGTTTTAGACGAAGACCTTGAAGAGGCTGAGCATAAGAGTCAAAAATAATCATATAAATACGTTCACTAAAAGAAATATTTTGTATAGTATAATTTGTATCTTCCGATACAGTTAAATCAGTAACTTTATAAAATCCTTCTTTAAGAGATTTTGGATTTGCTGTTGCAGGTTCAATAAAAACAAAGAAAAAACATAAAAATATGATAATAAATTTTTTCATTAGGCAATCACCTTTCAAATTTAAATTTTTATGTACGATTGAAGAAAAATAAATTATAATTTACATTTAATCTATAGTAACACCGTTATTGGTCACTACTAAAAGCTTATATCCTGGTTCTATTGGAGCTAAAATATATTCCTTTGATTTAGGTTTTAACTGAATGTATTGCTGAGCCAACTGGTTAGCGTCGAAAATCATTATAAATGCATATTCACTATCAGAATTATTTTGAACAGTATGGGTAGCATTTTGAGATAAATTTAAATCTGCTGCACTATAAAGACCTTCAGTTAAAAATCTTGAATCAGCCATGGAAGGTATCATAAATATATGTAATGATAAAAAAGTTAATAATAAAAAACTGCATTTAGATCAATTAATATGACTCTGTCGCTAGAGAAAATTAATAGATTGAAATACAGTTTATAAAAGTTCGATTAATATGGTAATTTAACAGTAAAAGTTGAGCCGGCACCTAATTCACTTTGGACTTCTATTGTACCGCCACTTAAATCAATAATTCTTCTTACAAGAGCTAATCCTAAGCCATTGCCTTCAGAAGAATGCGATTTATCTCCTTGATAAAATTTTTCAAATATATGCTTTTGTACATCTTCTGAAATTCCTATGCCGTTGTCTGAAATTGTAGTGATAATGAAGCTGTCAGACTGTTTTAGTGTACAAGTAATAGTTCCATTATCAGGAGTGAATTTTATTGCATTGCTAAAGAGATTTGCCCATACTTGCATTAGAAGTTCTTCATTTCCATAGAAAGTGATTTCATCTAAGTCAAGATCTAAATCAATATTTTTGCTAGCCCACTTTGACTCAAAAAGCAATAAAGTCTGTCTTAGCTGTTCGTCTAATTTAAATTTATTTTTTTCCGCGAAAATTCCTTGATTTTCTAATCTTGAAATTTGTAGAATGATACCAACGAGGTTTGATAATCTTTTTGTATTACTAAGAATTTTCTTAGTGTATTCATTTTTTTCTTGATCTGTTAAATTATCGCTCTGCAGCAGCATTGTATATCCTTCGATAGATGCAAGAGGAGTTTTAAATTCATGAGATACATTTGCAATGAAGTCACTTCGAAAGGTCTCTATATTATTTAGTTCTCTTACCATTACATTAAAGTTTTGAGACATTTCTTTAAGTTCTTCTATATGATATTTATTTTCATCTAATTTAATATTAAAGTTACCCTTACCAACTTCCATTAATGCCCCACTGAATTTTACAAGGGGAGACAATATTCTCTTCCCTACTACAGCTGAAATAGCTGTTCCTATAATTACACTAACAGCATATAAATTAATAATTGGGTAGAGTAGTTTATTAGGAGGAGAGAAAGCATTTAAATGAAGAGAAATGGCTAAAACGGCAGAAATTACACCTGAAGCAAGAGTAATTAAAAAAATTATAACTGAAAAAACCAAGCCAAGTTTTAAGGGGTGTTTACTATTCATGCTTTTTTACCACCTTGTATCCAAGACCTCTTACAGTTAAGATTTCAAAGTCTTTATTGTTCTTAAAACGATCTCTTAGACGATTAATATGTACATCTACCGTTCTGATATCTGTTTCTGAATCAAGTCCCCAAAACTCATCCATAAGTTGCTGCCTTGTAAATATACGGCCAGGATAAGAAACAAGTTTATATAAAATTAGAAATTCTTTTTGGGGAAGTACTATTGTTTCACCATTTTGGTAAACAGACAAAGAATCATATTCAAGTTTGGTTTCACCAACACACTGTTTTCTTTCATTGATGCTTTTTGCTCTTCTAAGTAATGCACCAACCCTAAGTACCATTTCATTAACATCTATGGGTTTAACCATATAATCATCAGTTCCAAGCATAAACCCACGTTGCTTATCTTGAAAGCTTTCTCTAGCTGTAATTATTAAGATTGGAATATTAAATTGAGCCTCTCGAACAGTTTTGGTTAATTCAAAACCATCCATATTAGGCATCATAACATCAGAAATAATTAAATCGATATATTCTTTATCTAAAACATCAAGTGCTTCTATTCCATCTTTCGCACAAGTTGTTTTATAACCGTTTTTCACTAAAACAGTAGAAAATAATTCACACAATTCTTTATCATCTTCAACAATTAAAATATGAAACATTTGGCCAACCTCCTTAATTGTCCTAATTATACTATGCAAAAACTATTTTTTAAAGCTAGTAAATTAGGAATATAAAAATATTTTGATCATAATAATTATTATATTTTTATAACTAAAATTATAAAAAGGAGCAAAAGTTTAAATTCAGTTAATAATTCAATGTTACACTTCATATTGAATAAACATAGGAGTGGTAAAAGTGGCGAATATAGGTTAAAGTATAAGTTGTAATAATTTAATGTTAAAAATTGGACATGTTTCTGCGGATAGAATCTTGCCTTGGTATTATAGAGGGAAGATGATAATAGTAAGCATTATAAAATGGGAGGATAGAAAATGAAAAATGTGAAAAAGATAGTTATATACGCAGTTATTGTTATAGCTGTGATAGGTGGAATTGTAGGCGTTAGAAAGTTTACAGCAGCTAAAAACAATGTTCCGACAGCAGTTACAGCAAGTAAGATAGCAGTTGAAGCTCAAGATGTAAAGTTAGTTGACAAAAACTCGGGGGATACATATAAAGCAACATTAGAAGCCAGTGAGCAAGGAATCGTAGGTAGTAAGTTATCTGCAAAGGTTATTAGTATATCTTTTGAAAATGGGCAATATGTAAATGCAGGAGATGCCTTAATTGCATTAGATGACCAAGATATAAGGAATAATATAAAAGTATCAGAAAGTCAAATAAAGGTGACTGAACAACAATTAAGTTCTGCAGAAGTTTCTTTAAAAAAGCTTAAGCTTAATTTAGATGACGTACAGCGTAACTATGATAGACAGAAAGCGCTTTATGAGAAAGAGGCTATATCGCAAGTTGATTTTCTAGCAGCTGAGAAATCCTTAAATAGTGCTCAAGCTGATTATGAGGCGGGTAATGTAAGTATAGAAACAGCAAAGGCTAATATTGAAGCGCAAAAAGTAAGTTTAGCAAACTTACAAGATAGTTTGAATAATACTGTAATTAAAGCACCTATAAGTGGAGTGATTACAGGAAAAAGTGTAAGTATAGGACAAATGGTATCTCCAGGTACAGCCCTTGCAACTGTAAATAATATATCGGCTGTATATGCAAAAATTCAAATACCAGAAGATAAGATAAATAGCGTTAAGATAGGACAAGCTGCTACAGCTACAGTTGACGGAAGTGATACATCGTATAATGGTATTGTACAAAATATAGATCTTTCAGCAGATACATCTGCTAGAGTTTTCAATTGTAAAATAAAGATTGATAATAGTGATAAAACATTATATCCAGGCATTTTTGGTAAAGTCCAACTTATCAGCGGAGAAAAGACTCAAATGGTTACAGTACCTATTAATGCTTTAGTTGGAAGTGAAGGTAATTATTCTGTTTTTATAAACGATAATGGAAAAGCTAAAAAGCAAAAAGTTGTCATAGGAGAAACTGATGAAAATAATGTGGAAATAACATCTGGTATACAGAGTGGAGATCAGATAATATGCTCTAATACAGGTTCATTACAAGATGGTGATGAAATAGATATTGTTTCTTAAGATAGGAGGGAGTATAAATGAATATTGCAAATATTAGTATTAAAAGACCCGTATTTATCACAGTTATAATGATTGCCCTCACTATTTTAGGTTACGTGAATTATGAGAAGTTAGTACTTAATGACATGCCAAATGCAGATATACCTTATGTTTCAGTAGTGGTTACATACCCAGGTGCAACACCACAAGAGCTTGAAACAAAAGTAACAAAAAAAGTTGAAGAAGCAGTTCAGAAAATTTCAGGAGTGGATACAGTAACTTCAACTGTAACAAATGGGGTTTCACAAACTACTGTAGGATTTGAGTTAAGTAAGGATTCTGAAGTTGCAGCACAAGAAGTTAGAGATAAAGTTTCAAGTATTAGAGGGGAATTACCTACTGATGCAAATGATCCGGTTATTTCTAAATTTGATATGTCAGCATCGTCTATTTTATCTATAGCTATTTATGGATTAGAGGATAATAAAGAGTTATCAGATATTGTAGACAATACTATAAAACCAAAGCTATATACAGTTTCAGGTATTGGATCAGTGGATATATCAGGTCAAGATACAAGAGAAATTCACATAAATTTAGATAATGATAAGTTAGTATCATATGGTCTTACTGCAAGTCAGGTAATTGGCAGCATTAAAACTGATAATATTGACCAATCAAGCGGAAAAGTTACAAATGGAGATAATGAGATTTCTATTACAACAAATAGTAAGATACAAAAAGTAGAAGACTTTAAGAATATTCTAATAACTAAGAAAAATGGAACAGAAATCAGATTAAAAGATGTTGCGAAAGTTGAAGATACATTTGAAGAAAAAACAAGTCTTGCTTTTTATCAAGGAAACCAATCAATTGGTATAAATATAGTAAAGCAATCAGGTGCTAACACTGTTGAAGTAGCAAAAAATGTTAAAGCAATACTAAATGAAATTAAAGGCTCCTTGCCAGAAGGCGTACGTGTTGATATTGTTAGTGATAACTCAGAATCAATTCAACGTACAGTTGATGGAGTCATGGAAACTATTATAGAGGGATGTGTACTCGCAGTTATTATTGTATTCCTGTTCTTATATGAATGGGAAAGTACTCTTATAAGTGCATTATCGCTTCCAATTTCAATTATAACAACATTCATTTGTTTGAAATTAATGAACTTTTCATTAAATACAATGTCGCTAATGGGATTATCACTGGCCGTAGGGCTCTTAATCGATGATGCTATAGTTGTTATTGAAAATATCGTAAGACATTTGCATATGGGAAAAGGTCCTTTAGAAGCAGCTAGAGATGCTACTTCTGAAATTGGATTTGCAGTAATTGCGACAACTTCAGCTGTTATTGCGGTATTCTTACCTATGGCGATGATAGAAGGAATACTTGGAAAGTATTTTATTGAGTTTTCTCTTACCATTGTTTTCAGTATGGCAGTTTCATTGTTTGTGTCTTTTACTCTTGTGCCTATGATGTCATCTAAAATGCTTAAGGTAGAGAAGAAAGAAAGTAAAACTTTTGTTGGTAAGTTTTTTAAATGGTTTAATGAGAAATTTGATACTTTAGCTGAAAAATATTCTCATCTTTTGGCGAAGACTCTTCATCATAGAGTTTTGATTTTGGTTGTTTGTGCAATTATGTTTATAAGTAGTATTGGATTAGCAACTACATTAGGTTTCGCTATGATGCCTTCAACTGATAATAGTCAGGTGACGGTAAGTGCTAATTTTGATTCAGGCATAACTTTGGATACTGCAATGGAAAAAAATAAGCAACTTGAAGAAGTTATTAAAAATAAATATCCAGAAGTAAAATTCTTGTATTCAACAGTAAGTAAAAGTAAATCTTCAATTAAGATTGAGTTAGTAGATAAAAAGGAACGTAAGAATAGTTCAAGACAGATAGCAGAAAAGCTTAGAGAAGATTTGAATGGAATTCCGGGAACCCAAGTTACGGTATCAGCTGCATCAATGGGAGGCGGCGGAGGCTCAAAAGATATATCATACAATCTTGTTGGTGATGATAGAGTTAAGCTTCAAGAATTTGCAGAAAAAATAAAAGCAGAGATGGCTAAGGATCCTAATGCAAGAGATGTAAGTAGTAATGATAAGTCTGGGTCACCAGTAGTAAAGATGGATGTAGATCGTGATAAGGCAGCAGATTTAGGTGTTAGTAGTTCAGACGTTGCGAGTACTTTAGCAATCTTATTTAATGGTTCAACAGTAACGAAATATGATGGTGGAACCAATAGATATGACGTTAAAGTATCCCTTGAAGATGGTCAGCGTAAAAATCTTAACGATCTTGATGGAATTTATGTTTCAGGAACAAATAATACTCAAATTCCATTAACGCAAGTAACTAAGAAAGTTGTTGGAACAACTTCAGCAGAATTACACAGATATAATAGACAAGCACAAATTGAAATTTCTTGTAACGTAACAGGTACATCTACAGGAACTTTCCAAAATAAATATCTTGAAAAGATAAAAAGTGAACTACCAGATGGAATTTCATTATCTCTTGGTGGAATGAATCAGATGATGCAAAAGAGTATGATAAGTTTACTACAATCTATAGTGCTATCAATACTTTTCTTATATTTAGTTATGGCAGCACAATTTGAAAGCTTTATTGATCCAGCAGCAATAATGTTCTCACTTCCACTTGCTATTATTGGAGCAATGCTTGGATTATTTGCATTTGGAAATGAAATAACTATGACTGCATTAATAGGTATAATAATGCTTATGGGGCTCGTTTCGAAGAATGGAATACTGCTTATTGATGCGGCGAAAGAAAGAATTAAAGAAGGTATGCCGAGAAATGAAGCTTTAATAGAAGCAGGACTTGTAAGACTTCGTCCAATTGTTATGACTACTTTGGCTATGATATTTGGTATGATGCCTTCAGCTGTTTCTACAAGTTCAGGTTCAGAAATGAGTGCACCGATGTCACAGGCAATAATTGGAGGACTAATTACTGCAACAATCTTAACATTAGTCGTTGTACCAATTGCTTATACAATACTAGATGATTTTAAAAATAAGTTTAAAAAAGTTACTAAGAAAAAGTCATTAAAGGTTAATGAAGAAGTAAATACAAGTTTATAGTGAGTTTATAGAAATTTAGAGAGACTATTCTAAAATATAATTTTAGATAGTCCCTTTAAATATTAAGATATTAGTTAATATATGAAAAATATATAAAATTTAACGAAGAGGAGAATATCCATGAGAAAAAATGTGAATAAATTACTTGCTTTTGCAATCGGAATTAGTGTTATGAGCGGAAGTATTATACCAACACTTGCAGCAGATGGAACACAAAGTTCTAACAATACTTCAACTACAACTAGCTCTACTGCAACAAATACTAATAATGTTATATATGTACAAGGTCAAATGAAGCCGGTTCTTAGTTTAGAAGATGCAATAAAAGCAGCTCTTGATAATAGTGAAACATTAGCTTTAAAATCAAAAAAAATAAGCTTAGAAGAAGATAAATTAGATC
>Ga0209281_1001445_pt1 | contig 13968 bp, 5 predicted proteins | sample MedtruBG_FD_187514 | JGI IMG/M metagenome (GOLD analysis project Ga0209281, IMG submission 187514) | Root nodule microbial communities of legume samples collected from California, USA - Medicago truncatula BG (SPAdes) (version 2) | ecosystem: Host-associated > Plants > Roots > Nodule | place... | reverse complement strand
GATCCAACTCCAGTAGTAAACAAAGGATGGGTTAAAACTGATGCAGGTTGGACATTCTACACTGCAACAGGAGCTCAAGTTAAAGGACAATGGGTTAACGATGGTGGAGTTTGGTACTACATCAAAGCTGACGGCGTAATGGCTACAGGATGGGTTCAAGATGGATCTAACTGGTACTTCTTAAACGCATCAGGAGCTATGAAAACTGGATGGGTTCAAGATGGAGCTAATTGGTACTTCTTAAAATCTTCAGGAGCTATGGCAACTGGATGGGTTCAAGATGGATCTAACTGGTACTTCTTAAATGCATCAGGAGCTATGTTATCTAACACAACTGTTAATGGATACAAATTAGGAGCTTCAGGAGCTTGGGTTAAGTAGAGAACCAAAATCTACGATTTTGTGTGAATCACTTACTCAGCGAGCGAATGCGAGTCGAGTTTCCTTAGAAAAAGAAATCTTTATTATACGAAGAAATTTAAAATAAGGAACTCAAGAGTATACATTTAATTAATTAAGTTATTAGTATTAATTTAGAGTGGTGAATTGTGAGTTGAGTATGTTTAAACTTTCTCAAACTCACCCCTCTACCACTAAAAATTAATTTTAAAAATTATATAAATTTTATAATAAACTATAAAAGGGCGTTATTTGCTCTTTCAGATAAAACTTTAGGAGGAATATACAAATGATAAAAAGAATGACAAAAGCAACATCAATGTTAGTAGCTGCGGCTGCAATTGTTTCATTAATACCAGCAACTGGCGCTAGCGCAGCTGAAAAATTAGAAACAAAAGAAGGAACTATCAGTCAAGCATTAGTTTTTGATGGTGGAAAATATATCTATGATGGATATAAAACTTCAGATGATGAAACAGGTATTTACTATAATGCAGGTAGCGATAAAGCATTAGCTGATATCGAAGATGCTGATACAATCGAAGCATATGGAACAAAATATGCTAAAGTTACTGAAAATGATGGAGATGAATATTTAGTTGATTTAACAACTGGAAAAATCGTAGAAGACGAAACTTCAGCTGATATACAAGATACTTTATCAACTAAATTAAAAACAAACTTAAGCAAAACTGACAGATATGGTAAAATAGCTAATACAAGCGATATACAATTAGATGAAATCACAAAAGATCAATTCGGTGAAACTTGGTATACATATGCAGCTACTACAAGTGGTGGAGCAGTTATAAATGGATATGTAAATGATGCTGGAAAATATATCGACACAGATGTTACTGCAAACATTTATGTATTAAACAACAACAAATTAACTAAAATCGATAAATTCGGTAAAGTTGATTCTACAAGTAAAATAAAATTAGATTTAGCTAGTGCTACAACAATTGCTGAAGATAGCGATAATATCTATAGAGTAGTAAAAGTTAAAGTTACAGTGAATGGCGTTGAAGAAGCAGCTCAAAGAGTATATCTTCAAAAGATTTCTAAAGCTCAAGGGGATACAGAAGATGAAGCATACCTTCCAAAATCTGTAGCATCATATGAAATAACAACTGCTTTTGATTCAGGTGATGCTGATGATGCTAGTGCATCTTTAGCTGATCTTAGCCAATACAGTTTCAGAGTAATAAACGGAGTTGTTTATGCAACTAACAATGATGGAAGCAAAGTTACTGTAAAAACTTTCAAATTAAAGAAAGATAAAGTTGCAGTAGACGGAGGAACTACTACTAAATTAGATGCTTACTTAGTAGAACAAGACGTTAACGAAGATCAAGACGTTATGGGAGCAAAAGCTGTATCTATAGACGTTGATGGAAACACTTGGGCAATAAACAAAGGTGTAATCTACAAATTTAATGGAAGTGATTTTGTAGCTACTTACAATGTTGATAGAGCATTTGATACTTTAGAAGTGTACAACTCAACAAGCTTATTGGCTTATGAAGATGGAGAAGATGCTTATGCAACATTTACTAAAACTACTACAACTCCAGTAGATCCAACTCCAGTAGTAAACAAAGGATGGGTTAAAACTGACGCAGGTTGGACATTCTATACTGCAGCAGGAGCTCAAGTTAAAGGACAATGGGTTAACGATGGTGGAGTTTGGTACTACATCAAAGCTGATGGCGTAATGGCTACAGGATGGGTTCAAGATGGATCTAACTGGTACTTCTTAAATGCATCAGGAGCTATGAAAACTGGTTGGGTTCAAGATGGAGCTAATTGGTACTTCTTAAAATCTTCAGGAGCTATGGCAACTGGATGGGTTCAAGATGGATCTAACTGGTACTTCTTAAATGCATCAGGAGCTATGTTATCTAACACAACTGTTAATGGATACAAATTAGGAGCTTCAGGAGCTTGGGTTAAGTAGAGAACCAAAATCTACGATTTTGTGTGAATCACTTACTCAGCGAGCGAATGCGAGTCGAGTTTCCTTAGAAAAAGAAATCTTTATTATACGAAGAAATTTAAAATAAGGAACTCAAGAGTATACATTTAATCAATTAAGTTATTAGTATTAATTTAGAGTGGTGAATTGTGAGTCGAGTCTGTTTGCTCTTTCTTGAACTCACCCCTCTACCACACTAAAGATTAAAATTTGCTTTTGGGTGTTATCCATGTAGCACTCTATGAGCAAAGATAGATTAACTAAAGATGAAAGTTTTAAGATTTTGTTTCTTAAAACTAGAGAAAAAAGTGAGAAACTGTTACCTATAGTGATTTCTTAAAATCATTGAGGTAACAGTTTTTTATTTTTATTAGCATTTAATTAATAAAAATTAATATAAAATTAAGATTTTTCCAGTCAAACCTAAGTTTACAGTAAAGTATTATAATGGTAACATTATTAATATGGAGAAATGTGAGGATGAAAGGGACGGAATATGAGCAAGAACATTAGGAATATAATTGCAGCAATATTTATTATTAATGCTTTTGCAATTATTGAGCCAAGTTGTTTAAATTTAATAACAAAACAAGCCTATGCAGTAGAAGTTAAAGAGCAAGAAAAACCTCACTTAAAGAATATCTATTTAAGTGAAGGTGATGATATTCAATTTTCAGAGAATGAATATTCATATACTGTAGATGTTCATAAGGATACTGAAGAAGCATTTATTAAAGCTAAGCCGGATGATCCTTTAGATACAGTAAAAGTCAACGGCAAAGTAGTAACTAAAGATGAATATTATAAAAGCGATATAGAATTAAAAAAAGGTAAAAATACGGTAAAGATTGAAGTTCAGGATGATAAAACAGGAAATAAATCAACATATTTTGTATATGTATATAGAGGTGGAAAAGAGGCCGTTTATTTAGATGATATTAAAATAAATGAAAGTACTGTTGGATTTGATGGAACTATTAACAATTATAATATTGAGTTAGATGAAGGAACTGAGTTAGTGAAACTTGAAGCTATTCCTAGAGATGATCATCATTCAATTACTATTAATGGGAAGCTATTAGATATAACAAATTCAATTAAATTAAAATTTAAGGGAATAGGTAAGTATACATTAAATATAGGTGTAACAGATGATGACACAGAGAGGACAAGTACCTACACTTTAAATCTATATTTAGGGATTCCAGTGTCACCAAATGTTTCAGATTCAATTAATCAAGTTCTTAAACCTAATCAATGGGTTATGGTAAATGGAAGATGGAGATATAATGATATCCTTGGCAACTGCTTAAAAAACACTTGGTTTTATGATAATAAATATAAGAGTTATTTCCATTTTAATAGCAGAGGAAATATGCAAACTGATTGGATAGAAGATGGAGGTAATTGGTACTATCTTGGAACCAATGGTATGATGCAGACAGGTTGGATATTTTATGAAGGTGAGTGGTATTATTTAGATTCTAAAGGAGTAATGAGGACAGGATGGATTGAAGATAATAACAATTGGTATTATTTAAGAAGAGATGGAACTATGGCAACTGGATGGATAGTTAATAAAGATACTTGGTACTTTATAGATTCTCATGGAGTAATGCAGACTGGTTGGTTATATTATGGGAAGAAGTGGTATTTGCTGGATTCATCAGGGGTAATGAGTACGGGCTGGATTAAAAGCGATAATGAATGGTATTATTTTGATGATAATGGCAGTATGAAGTCTGGAGAATGGCTATATGATAAAGGTAACTGGTATTACATAAATTATGCAGGTACCATGAGGTGTGGCTGGTTATACAAAGATGATAAATACTATTACTTTAATGAAGATGGTTCTATGAGAACAAGTTCAAAAACTATTGACGGATATACTTACTATTTTAATAAAGATGGTTCGGTAAATTTTAATTATTGATATTAGGCACATGAAAATAAATAACAAGTCTAAAGTTGCCATGGATATTTTTCATTAGGCAAGGAGATAAATTGACCTCATAGTGGGACTATTAGGTTAATTTGTCGACGTAGGATAATGGAAAATAAGCTGGCAAATGGACTTGTTATTTTTTTGAATGTGCCTTAATTAAGTCGCAGATGCGGCTTAATTTTATTTTATGAAGAATACATATTAAAATGGACACTTGGTAGTCATAAATATATATGGAATATAAGGCGAAAAGGAACCAATATTTCCAGGGAAATTTGTATATTATAGTAGAAACTACTTTAATTGCATGGTTGAAATAAAATTATTTATGTAATTATAGATTATAATAGAAAAATTTCTGGGAATGTGAGGTATGTAGTAAAGAGTATTGGAAATATGACGATAATAATGGTATCATATACATATAAGTCATGTTTTTATAAATATATCATTTAGAATGTCGAAAGATATTATAAAATAAATCATCATACATTAAAGAAGGACAAATGGGGGGACACATTTAATGAGAGTAAAAAACATTAGTTGGAAAAGAATTATTTCATATCTATTGATTTTTAGTGTACTTTTTACAACTGCACAGTTTGGGTCTATAAAAAAAGCTAGTGCGGAAGCGACAAACCAAGTACCTGGATTAACGCTATATGTAGGAGATAAGGCTGATAGCAAAACAAGAATAATTGATAAAAATAGTGCGGATGAATATGTTTGCGAATATCTTCCGATCGGTAAGACTTTCTATTTAGCCGCACAAACTGGCTATAGTATTGAGGGTCTACAAACTAGCAATGCTGGAAACATGACATTACAACCAAGAGGAAATCAATCTGGAGGAAACGATTGGACGATCTCATCAATAAAGGATTACAGTAGCTTTACTCTTACAGTTACTATGAAGGAAATTAGTACGGGAACCACTACAGTATATCCAATAAAAATGAGTTTTGAAGATGATTCATCTCTTGAATTTGGAACAATGAGAGTTAACTTTGATAATGGTGATTCTCAAACTTTAGATTTTGATGGTACAAATGAAGATGGAAATTATGAACTTCCAGATATAGCCTCAACTATAAAGACTGCAACAATTGAATTACTTGATTCTAATAATACTCCTATGAGTTTTACTGTAAATGGATCAAGTAACAAAGTTGTGAATTTAGTAGGTGGAGAAAATAATATTATTGTGACAGTAACTCACCTTAATAGCTCTAAGCAGTATAAATTAATAATAACTAAAAAGGGTGAAGCAAAATTACAATCATTAACTCCATCAACAGGAGCTTTATCACCAGCATTTAGTTCAAGTGTTTATGATTATACACTTACAGTACCAACTACTCAAACAACAATTGCATTTACTCCAGTGGCAGTAGATAATGCGTCTACTATTAAAATTGATGGAGCAACTGTTAAGAGTGGATATAAGAGTCAAAATATAAAACTAGATGAAGGAGATAATGAAATTGAGGTCGTTCTAAAAACTAAAGATGGAGATACAAGTACATATACTGTTGTTGTAACTCGTACTGCATTATTTAGAAGCGCACAATTAACAGGCTTATCTTTGACCTCAGGATCACTTTCGCCAGCTTTTAATAAAGGAATATTTGAATATACTGCAACTGTTGAAAACAGTGTTACTTCAGTTGGGGTTACTCCAATAGCTGAGGATGCTAATGCAACTATTACAGTTAATGGTAAGAAAGTGCCAAGTGGTGCAACTTCACCTTATATTAGCTTAGATGAAGGTGCTAATGCAATAAATGTTAAAGTTACTGATACTAAGGGTAACAGTAATACTTATGTACTAACGGTTACAAGAAAATATTCTAAAGATAATGTTAATTTGGCTAGTCTCTCTGTAACTGATGGAACAATGTCTCCAAAATTTGACCCTGAGACATATGTTTATAGCGTTAAAGTACAAAGAAATATTGAGAAAGTTAGAGTATTATACACTTCTCAAAATGATAAATCTAAGATCAAGATAAACGGAAAAGAATATACTAACGGACAATCAGATTTGATAAAGCTTGAGATAGGAGCAAATCTTGTAGTTGTTGAAGTTACCGCTGAAGATAATAAAACAACTACTACGTATAAACTAAGTGTAATTAGAGGTGACATTGAAGGCACAAATCAATGGGTACTTGTTTCTGGAGAGTGGACATTCTATAACGCAGCAGGAGTACAAGTTAAAAACCAATGGGTTAAATATGATAATCAGTGGTACTTCTTGGATGTAAATGGACATATGTTAACAGGATGGATAACTGAAAGTGGCAAATGGTATTATCTAAATACTGCTGGAATTATGCAAACTGGATGGTTCTATGATAAAGGATACTGGTATTACCTTCAAGGCGATGGTTCTATGAGAACTAATATGTGGGCTACGTATGATGGAAAATGGTATTTCTTTAACAATTTTGGACAACTTCAAACAGGTTGGACACTATATTTAGGAAGATGGTACTTTATGGATGAGCATGGTGTAATGCAAAAAGGATGGATTACATACGATAAGAATAAATATTACATTAATGATGATGGAACTATGAGAAATGGCTGGCTATATAGCGGAAAGGTTTGGTATTATCTAGATGAGTCTGGAAAGATGGCTAGAGGATGGCAAACTATAGATGGCAAAAAGTACTATTTTGATGCTAACGGCGCTATGAAGACAGGTATGATGTTCCTTGACGGACAATGGATTAATCTAAATAATGTTTAGTGTATAGCTAAAGTTTGTAATTCTACTGGAGCAATTACTTAAAGGATATAATTGAATCAAGTTTATTTATAAAAGAAGTGATGATTTCATTGAAATCATCACTTCTTTATTAGGTACGTAGTTAAAATGTTAAGCATGTATTTTGCTTTTTAGAAAAACTCATAAAATTAATTAGAGATGCTGTAAATATATTAATATTTGTGGTTAAATCTAGATAATTTACATACTTTTGGGCATGTAAATATTTAGTTGAATATAGAAAAAAATAGTGATATTATTAATAATGTGTTAGCGGTTGATCGTATTGGTTTTTTAGTCTATAACCTTATAATGTTGTAGTATATTGGTAGATTTTAGCGCATAAAGAAGTTATAAATTAGCATATTTGTAATTTTGTTTTAATATATGAGATTACATTACATAATAATATTATTTGTAAATTATTAACGGTATTAAAAGTACAATTGAGGAGGAAAGACAATGGACAATAACAGAAAAAGTGTATCACTAAAGTCTAAGCTTATATTTTCGTATGCTATAATGTGCATACTAACATTTGTATCAGGAATTATCAATTTTAAGCAGCTTTATGATATTCAAAGTGGACTGGCTTCTGCCGATAAAATAGGTAGGGATATTGCAACGACATCGGTTATATGTGCAGTAAGTATGATAGTTGCAGTTGTTGCGGCAATTTATATGCATAAAAATATAATTTCAAGACTAAATAACCTTAAAAATTTTGCTATAAAACTCGCAAAATATGATTTTGCTAAGGATATTGAAATAGTGCGAAATGATGAAATTGGAGATACTGCAAGAGAGTTGAATACAGCACAAAAAAACATAAAAGAACTTATCTCTACAATACTTAATGAGGCATGCAATATAAGCGCATTAAGTGAAGAATTATCTGCTAGTGTAGAGCAAGTTTCTGCGAAACTTGATGAAGTTGATAATTCTTCAAAGGAGATAAATGCTACTATGACCGAAACAAGTGCTACTGCGGAAGAAATTGCAGCTTCTATTCAAGAAGTTAACTCAAGCATGGAGAGTCTGGCTAATAAAGCAGCAGATGGAAGCACTAATGCAGAAAAGATTAAGAGAAGAGCAGAAAAAGTAAAAGAAGATAGCCAAATTGCAATAGCAAATACAGCTCAGGTACGAGAACAGAAAGAAAAGAGTATTATAAAAGCCATTGAAGATGCAAAAGTTGTTGAAGAAGTGAAAGTTATGGCTGGTGCAATAGCAGATATAGCTGAACAAACTAATTTACTAGCTTTAAATGCAGCGATTGAAGCAGCGAGAGCAGGTGAGTCAGGAAAAGGTTTTGCAGTTGTTGCTGAAGAAATCAGAAAATTAGCAGAGCAATCTTCACAAACGGTAATAACTATTCAAAATACAATAGCGAAGATACAAGATGCAGTTAAGAACCTCTCTGAAAATAGTAATGATATACTTAATTTTATGTCAACTGAAGTAGACGAGCAGTTGCAAGCCTATGCTAAAATAGGTGAGAAATATAGCAATGATGGAGATTTTATAAGCTCTATGTCAGAAGAGCTAGTTTCTATGGCACAAGAAGTTGAGGCTACAGTTGAACAAATAAATCAAGCACTTCAAAGTACAGCGGCTGATGTTCAAAAATCTTCAGTAAGCAGTGAAAAAATACAAAGTGAAATTGAAGGAAGTTCTGTATCTATAGTTCAAGTAGCAAATGCTGCAACAGAACAAGCACAAATAGCAATGAATTTGACTGAATTAGTGCAAAGATTTAAGCTACAATAAACATAACATAAAAAATAAATGGGTATGAAATTTTATTGAGAATTTATTACATATTAAAAATATTTCATTTGATAGCCATCAATCTAATTTGTATGCAAATTTACAAATAGTATGATGGCTATTGTAAACTAAAGGGAAAACCCAGCTGAAGTGTAATTGAAGATTTGAGTGCCTATAATGAATTTTGCTATTACATACAAATTGAAAAGTTAGCATTAGGGAGATTTTATAATGAGTATTAAATATAAAACACTTTTAATAGGTATTTTAACTGTTTTTTCAGTTATAGGCGCAACTATTTTGATATTTTATTTCTCTTATTTTGGATATATAAATAAGGATCAAGAGCAGCGCATGAAAAGAAACTTCCAAGTCATTAATTATTTACTAGAAAATGAAAAAGAGAATATGAAAAAGATACTTATAGATTGGGCACAATGGGATGATACTTACAAATTCTTAGAGGATCATAATAAGGAATACATTGAATCTAATTTAGAGGGGAATACAATAGAATATTTAAATTTATCTAGTATTATATTTACAGATAGCAACAGGAATATAGTTTATTCTAAAGAAAAAGAAGATTATAAAAACATTAGTAAAGAATTTGTAAAGCAGCTTTCTTTAAATAGTGAGAATTTCCAAAAAAGAAATAAGGAAAAAATCGGATTACTCCATTTAAGAAATGAAGTTTATATTGTTGGAATATTGCAAATAACGCCATCTAATGGAGATTTAAATAGTAACGGTTTTTTAATCATGGCGCGTGAAATTCACGGTGATTTCTCGAATTATATACAAAAAGTTACTCCTGTAATCTTAAAGTTTAAGGGAGCGGGAGAATATAAAGCAGAAGCAGATAATATTTCTTATATAAATGTAGATGATGGAGTAATAAAATATAATGGGAAATATTCTTCGGGTGATAAGTTAATAAAGGATATCAATGGTGAAGATTCAATAGATGTAGAAATCATAGATGACGGATATAGCAATGATCAAATAATATATTTTTTACGGAATTTTATTTCGCAATTTATATTTTTAATTATTGTAATTCTAATTTGCGATATTTTAGTTATTCACAGATATATGTTAAAAAGACTCACCAAATTGACAGAGTTTATAGAAAAGGTAGGCAGAACACAAAATCCTTCTTTGGTTATAAAGATGTCAGGAAAAGATGAAATCTATAAACTAGCAAATGAAATTAATAAAACATTGTTTAGATTAAGTACGGCGAACGAAGAAATTTTGTTTTTAAGTTATTCTGATAAACTTACTGGTTTGAGAAACAGAGCATATATGGAAAAAGTCTTTACCGATTTGGATGAGAATAAAAACATGGATTATTTTATTATAATGGGAGATTTAAATGGTTTAAAACTAACTAATGATGCTTTGGGTCATTCAGAAGGAGATAAGCTTCTATGTCTTGTAGGAAAGATATTAAAAGAAAGTTGCGATAATGATGATGTCATTTCACGATGGGGTGGAGATGAATTTGTTATATTAACAAAGAATAAGACTCAATACTATATAGGCAGCTTAATTGATACAATAAAAGAAAGATGTGAAAATGAAGAAGAATTTCATTTTAAGATAAGTATAGCATGGGGATATTCAGCTTCTCATGAAGAACGCTCAGGAACAGAAGCTGTAATGAGCTTAGCTGAAAAAAGAATGTACAGAAATAAACTTATGGAAGATAAGAGTGCTAGAAGCGCCGCTATAAATTCTCTTTTAAGGACTTTACATGAAAAAGATAGCGAAACTGAAGAACATACCTTAAGAATCAAAAATCTAAGTGTAAAGCTAGGAAAGAGAATTGGGTTAACAAAGGAAAAACTCGATGAATTAGAGCTTTTATCGTCACTACATGATATAGGTAAGATTGGAATACCAGATCATATTCTTATGAAACCATCAAAATTAACAAATGAGGAATGGGCTACTATGAAAACGCATTGCGATATAGGATATAGGATAGCGTCATCAACACCTGAATTGGCTCATATTGCAGATAAAATATTAGCGCATCACGAAAGATATGATGGGACAGGTTATCCTAATAAACTTCAAGGTGAAAAAATCCCATTACTGTCAAGAATTATTAATATAGTTGATTCTTTTGACGTAATGTCACATAAAAGAATTTATAAAGATGCTTTTAGTTTTGAATACATTATTGAAGAACTAAAAAGATGCTCAGGAACACAATTTGATCCTTATCTTGTAAGTGAGTTTATAAAGTTATTAGAAGAAGACTAGTCATATAAAAATACTTGCAATGTCGTAATAATTTATAGTTACTGCAAAGTAAACGAAATGGAATATATGTGTTTGCTCCGGTTCCTTGAAGAGTTTGCTGGGTGATTCTAAGAACATAAGTTGTGCCCAAAATGCTAGCCTCAAATACAAGATTTGAACTAGCATATTTGGAACAACTTATATTCTAAGAATCACGGCCGGCAAAATCTTCTAATGAACACTTCGCAAAAACATATATTCCATTTCTTTGTTTAGCGTAACTTTAAATCACACAATATTTAAGCAAGTATTTTTATATTACTTCGGTTAGTAATCTTTTAGTAGACTATGTTTTTATTGTAGTATTTTATGGTAATGCTCTATTTTGTATATTCTAACATTAGATAAGTTATTTATATTCAAATCTCTTAAAACACTGGAAAAACAAAGAAATAGAATACATATATGTTCCGCAGGGCTAGGAAAAATTTCGCTGGGTATATTTAAATGGAAAGTTGTGCCCATTACTGCATGTTCCTGCGACAAGCGCATGACAAGCAGTAAATGGAACAACTTTCCATTAAGATATACCAGCAGCTTATTTTTCAATGCCTGCTTCACATATATGTATTCTATTTCGATTTTTTTATCGCACCACCTTAAGTTTTTCTCAATAATACATATTTGAACTGATCAGTATAAATGTTATAATGTTAATAGATATTTTGGAGGCGATGGTATGATAAGAAAAATTAACAAAATAATGTCACTAGTGCTTGTAGCAATGAGTATTAGCGCAATAGCTCCTAGAAATGTAGTTAGTGTGAATGCAATGGCAGCAGTTAATGACAGTTCGAATAATAGTGGAAATAAAATTATAATTGGTACACAGACTAATGGTGTGACTTTAGCTGGAACAGATATATCATCAATGGTGCCAGATGGAAGTACACTTATCGCAATGGCAGAGAGTTCTACTATAAACCCTCAGTTAGAAGATGGAATAAAATCTATGTTTAATTATCAGGGAGCAAGTTCTATTTCAAGTGAAGAGTGTGGAAATCTATCGTACACCCTTTCTGATACATTAGTTGAGCAGATATCAGAGGAGGTACTTGATGCTCTTGCAGAACCAGTTACAAACGCTGTTGTATTAAAGGCAAAGGCAGCGACAGGCGGTGCAATTCCAGAAGCAACGCTTAGGAGCTTAATTGAACCTGTAGTTAAGAAAAACCTAGAAGATTCATTGCCAGGTGCTATTAAGAGTAGATTTGAAAATATTCCTTTATATCAATATACAGGGGAGAACTCATCAGGTAGTATCAAGGCTCAAGCTTTTGTAATTAAGGGGTTAGTAGGATCAATAGTAAATACTGCAGTTGGGAATGGAGCGTATTGTGTAAACACTTATAGTGCAAAAGTTAGAAATGCAGCTTATAATAGTCTTGCACCGGTTCCAGCACTAGCTTTCAGTCCAACAACGGGCGCAGATACATATGGAAAAGAAATTGATTTGAGTAGCGGTGTTGATGTTATTGGAGATGGAATGAGCATCAATATTATAGATACTTCAAGTAATAAAGTATATGTGATTAATAATCCGATTTACAATATGCTGAAAGCACAAAAGGGAGCATCAAGTTATATTAATAAAGATTTAAGTATTATTGATTTTAATGGTGTGAGCAATTTAAAAGGAAGCTTAAGTGACAATTTGGATGTAGACGGGACAAAATTTTCGATTTTATCTATATCATTAACTAAAGGTGAAGATGCAGAAGCGATTAAGAAAGTTTATCAGTACGACCTTATAGTTGGTCCATTTGAAAAACAGTTATTAGCTGAACAAATTTCTGATTTAAATCTACCAAGTGCTACAACTGATGCTGTAAATAGTATGATAAAAAATAATACTTACCTAATGGTGCCAGATGTACAGGCTGAAGTTGGAGGCATAGTAGATGATGTTATAGATAAAAGCGGAGTTAAAGGCGTGGTTACCGGAATAACTGATGCAATGGATGATTTAAGTGATTCTGTAGATGATTTAACTGATTCTTTAAAAGAAAAAAATGAAGATGTAGATGATGCTTGGGATAAGGTTTTTGACAGATTTGACAATGAGCCTGGCTGGGTTAAAAAGGATGGATATAGATACTATTATGATAAAGATGGAGTAAGCCTAAAAGGTGTTCAAAAGATTAAGGGAAAAACTTACTATTTCAATAGGATAGATGGAGCTATGGAAACAGAATGGCAAATAGTTGATGGTAAGAGATGTTATTTCGATAAGAAAAAGGGTTATGAGTTATTTAATCAATGGGTGCAGGATGGAGAAGACAGGTATTTTGTTGGAGAAGATGGCGCTGTTAAAAAGATGGAATGGGTCAATGATGGTGGAAAATCTTATTACTTAAAAGCTGATGGGAAGATGACAAAAGATTGGCTTAAAATAGAAGATTATTGGTATTATTTCGGTAAGAATGGGGCAATGGAGACTTCAGCTTGGAAATGGTCAGATGGAAAATGGTATTATTTAAAAGATAACGGACAAGCTGCTAATGATTGGCTTAAGCTAGGAGATAAGTGGTATTGCTTTAAAGACCCATCAGGAGAAATGCAGACGGGTTGGTTTAGAAAAGATGGAAGCTGGTATTGTGCAAATGATGATGGCTCAATGAAAACAGGATGGGCATACTCTAAAGATGGCTGGTGTTATTTAGATGTAGAGACTGGCAAAATGAAGAAAAACGAATGGGTTACTGTTGAGGGGAAAACCTATTATTTCAATATAAATGGAGTTATGGTAACAGGCTCAAGATATATTGATGGAACTAAATACATTTT
>Ga0209281_1001441_pt1 | contig 13989 bp, 8 predicted proteins | sample MedtruBG_FD_187514 | JGI IMG/M metagenome (GOLD analysis project Ga0209281, IMG submission 187514) | Root nodule microbial communities of legume samples collected from California, USA - Medicago truncatula BG (SPAdes) (version 2) | ecosystem: Host-associated > Plants > Roots > Nodule | place... | reverse complement strand
GACGAGCCTGTTGATCGGCTGACCCGTGCGGCGCGCCAGCGCGTGCGCCAGATCCCGGGCCTTGCTGCTGCGGACGGACAGTTGCGGTTCGGACATTTGCGTTTCCTCGATCAAATCCCATCGAAGGATAGCGATTTCGGCTTCAGATGGCAAGAAAATCACCTTCAGATGGCTAACTATCGATACTTGGTCCCTATCGATAGTGAAATGGTGCGGAAAATGGCGTCCGGATGACCGAAGTGAATGCGTAATTAGGTTCCGCGTGTGAAATTTCAGGCGTTAATTCATATGGTTAATCATGCATGAATTCGGTCGTCCGGTGCTGTTGAGGGGGTAACCGGGGCAGATTGGGTGTAGCTTTTACTTACCGATTTCAACTGCAGCGCTAAGCTGAAATTTCGCCGCTCGATTTTTACCTTGCGGTTTCAGCGCGATGCGGGGGGAGGGCACTTAAAAGCCCGGCTCCCTTGGGGAAATTGCACAGGAAGCGGCGACCGACTCCGGGGTTTGGGCCGCACTGGCCGGCCGGATCCCAGAACGAACGCTCCTCGACGATCGCTGGTCGCAAACTGCCTAAGCTGCCGTTTATTTTCGATGTTGAAATGGCCTGGCAAAAAATGGCGCACTGAAATCCTTAGCGGAAAATCGTCCGGCGTTTGGCGTCTAAACCCAACCGCCATCCACATACCGCCTTGGACACCTTCGACGGGCCCATCCCCCGCTCAGCCGTGGGCACTCTCGAACGATCCCATTTGACGATGCCAGCGTCTCGCTCTGGTTCCACGGTGAGTTCGTTCACCTCGAGGCATCGCTATTCGACACCTCTCCGTGGGAGTCGGAAAGCAACTGAACGCCGAGGTCGCATACAAACGTCGCGCCTCACTGGTCGAAGGATGCTTCAGACCAGCTTCGACAAAGCTAACCAACATAATGTTCTCCTGAAGAGGTTGGCGAGGTATGGGCGCCGCGTCAGAACAGCTGGAGTAGACATGACCGAAGAAGACGGCGGCGGAAATCCGAGCTACGTTGCTTACGAGTACCAGATCGAGGTCTCTGCGTGGATTGCCGTTGATCTGCTGCTGGCCCGTCGGCTTTGTGACCGGATCGAGATTGAGGCGAAAACAAAGGAAGATGTCGAGGCCGACATCGCGCACAAATTTCCCACCACGGGCTTGGATGCCGGAGCGTTGCTCACGATCCAGATCAAGACCAAGTCGACCGGGGCATGGTCATCAGCCGCGTTTGCCAAGGTCCTCCGAGGGGAGCTCCCTCGCGGTGATGACGGTACCCTTTCGGCCAAAGGCCCCCCGCCCCGCATCCGGCCTTTGGAAATGCTGAGGAATGAGACCCAGCGGACCTATCTCTTCATAACCGATGCGGCAGTCGACAAGGCACTATTTCCGTTCCGGGTCGAGAGCTTGGGTGATCCTAGTTCGGCTACTACCTTGCCCTCGAGGTCTGCAAACGCTCTTGAAGAAGATGAGGACGCTAAAACTATTGCTCCACGGATATCGATTATGGAGAGCGTCTCTCGCGAGCTGGTTCGTTTTCGACTTGAAAAGCTATTAAGATCACACGGGCATATCCCCGAGCAATTCTTAGCAACCTGCATAGCCGGGCTTGTCGAGGAAGTCCGCAATCGGATGCTTGCACGCACCGAAGGGGTGCTGTCTCGAGCACAGCTCTTGGAGTTGCTCGCTAAAAATGGCGGATCCGTCCACTCCGACCGAAGTCTCGATCGGTTTGTTGAGCCCAAATCGCTGGCCAGGATAGAACGGCTTTTGCAAAGCCAGCACGCTGTGATTATTACTGGCCCTTCAGGGACAGGAAAGACGATGACCGCCGATTACCTTGAGGCATCGCTTTTGAAGGAGCGCGGTTACGAAGTAATCGGAGCGGAAGATGGTCCCGAGGAAGTGCGCCATGCCCTCAGGTCGCCCGGAGTTTATCTATTTCATCTCAAGGACCCATTCGGCAAAACCAGATACCTGCAGGCAGCTCGCCCCTGGGCGAGTGAATTGCTCAAGCTCCTAAATGAGGCCGGGCCCGACAAGAAATTTCTGATCACGACCCGATCGGACGTGATCCATGAATCAAAGATCGGCACGACAGATCTCGATCGAAAGCAACTCGAACGCTATTCCGTTTCCCTGGAAGCCACTGACTATAGCCAAGCCGCGAGATCGCGCATCTACGATAATCACGTGTCTAGGCTAAAGGGGGGTGATCGTCAGTTTGCCGTTGCCAGCAGAAAGCAGGCGCTGTCGCAGCTTCTGCGGCCATTTGAAATCGATAGGTTCGTTTTAGCAGTCGAACTTTCCGAGGGAAACCGTAACCTGGACAAGCTTATCGCAGAGTCGCAGGTCGATGCGATCGCACGAATTGTCTGCGATCAGATCACCGATAGTGAGGAGAAAGAGAAGGCAATCGCCAGCGCTGCAGTCCTGTGGGCTCTCATTGCAGGGAACGGAGCAGCCAATCGAGAGCTGCTCAGACCGATCCGGCGAGCGCTGCGCGAGCGGGATGTCAAGGTCGATCTGGACACGTTCTCGGAACTTATGGTCCTGGGAAGCAATCTGCGTGAAAGGGGGGACCATCTTATCTTTCCCCATCCTCAAATAGCGAAGGGTTTTGCACTTGCTATGAAGGCTGACGAGGATGTCACCGAAGAGACGCTCACAGCTCTCGTCGATACGCTTGTCGCAATGGACGAAAGACGGGGAGGTTCCGACGATTGGGGCGCGGAGACCGTTAACAGGTTTCGCCGACAGCTTATCGATGACGAACTCGATATAGAGCCCTCGATAAACCAGGACGTTGCGCAGCTTTTGGACGCGCAGCTTGAACGCTCGCTGACTTCAGAGGACGCCGGCCGCTTCTCGAATAGGCTCAGGAATATCGCGCTTCTGGGAAGCGATGCAGCGCTGAGTGCCCGTTTCGCCCGAAGCCTTACGCACGAACAAAAGCCTGACCGAAGAGCTAAAGCCATTCGGCACTGGGGATACTTCTGGTCACTGGCCGACGAAGACAGAGCTATGGCTCCAACCTATGCTGCGGACGATCTTTGTCGGTTTGTTGCGCGGCGTTTCGTCAGTGACATGCTGCTGGAGACTGCGATTTCCTATCGCGGGGGATTTGCTGCATATCTTCATTCCGTGGATCCCACTTTGGCCGAAGACGCTTTTGATGTTGTCCGCGAGAGGGTGAGCGACGGCTCCAAGAGCGTGAACAATCTCGGCGCCGCTGTTTGGCTGGCCTTGTCGTCAGAGAAACCGCCAGTCAACGAATTGATAGAGTTCTTCCTGGAAGTGGCACGGAAGCGCGGTTCGGAGCGCGACAGCGAGCAGGTCCGCCAAGCCTCGCAGAATGTTCTAGACGAGGGGTATGCCGAGTTTGTCTTTGATCGGGTGCGGGACGATCTCTTCATCCCCTCGGAGGGCCTCCAAGCTACCATCAAATGGTTGCGGAAGCACATCCCTGCGACGTTGTACGCGCATCCTCGCCGGCTGGAATTTCTCGACGAATGGATGATCGTCTGCGAGGAGAGCGTTAAGGGTGTCTCCGCGGTGGAGATCGATGTTCTTTTTGGACTTTCTGTCGAGGAAAATAGCCGAGCTAGCCTCTGGAAAATCATTGGGAAGTCTGGTCATGCGGCTTACGTCGACAGCCTTTTGGAGGAGATATCCCAAGACTGGCAGGCGGGGAGGGAGCTCAGAGAAGCACGAATTGTCGCCCTATCCGCTCTAACGGCCGATTTCGCGAACCGAATTCTAACGTTTGTTTCAGTCGATTCCCTGCCCTGTCTTCTTACGGTCCTCTTTGATTACAGCAATGCCCAAGTCGCCTTCGACAGTGACGAACAAGCAGCACGGGAGCTTAACATTGTCTCGCTCTGTGAGGGCCTGCCAGCAGAGTTCCCAGCATTGTGCAGCTTGCTCGAAAAGGGCGACAAGGTTGTCCGTCGAGGGCACAGTCTATCGGACGACGAGATAAATGAAAATGAAGTGGACCGCACAGGAGCCCAGCTCGTCAACCAACTGCCTGAAGACCTGCAGATCGCGCTCATCGTTGCAAATCACGGCATGGCCGGTGTCGTTGAGATTGCTTGCCGCCTTATAGGCAGCAAGCAATCTCATGTCGCTGCAGCGGCGGTGAACGTCCTTACCAAAGTCGGTGGAGAGAACGCGTCGGCGGACGCCCTATTCTGGGCCGGGTTCGAACATCATGACTATCGCGTTAGAGAGGCGTCGTTCTCCGCCCTTGTTCCCCGGGTTGGGGCAAACGACAGGGCGCGGATCGTGAAGCTCGCTGCCGAGGATGAAAGCGCGACCGTCCGCCTGTGCTTTGCAAATACGATGCAAGTTGCACGATGGACAGAAGCCATAGATGCCCTCTGTGTTCTGCTAAACGATGACCGCGATTTCGATCCTTATCCGTCCTTTGAAGCTAGACAGACCTCTTTTGACGTCGCACGAGCCGCAGCTATCGCACTCGGAGCCTTCCCGAGTCTGCCTGAAAGCGCGATCGCTGTCCTGATTTCGAAGGCTTCAGTAGGAAGCGATGATGGCAAGCTCGGGCCGACTCTGATCGATGTCATGCGTGCTCATGACAGCTCGGCGGTCTACGACTGGCTGCTGAGGGCATGCGATGGCGAGGTGTCCGGGCTTAATCAGGAATCGGCCTACTGGGAACTGGTGACGCGGGCGGGGGAAGGCACGTTGCCTGGCGACGAACGCTTCCGAGCGCGCTTGACGACGGCATCGACATCAACACGCGAAGAAATTGCCATTCCGGCAGTCATCGCGATCGCATTGCAGCTCGACCAGACCCTCGTCGAAACGGCTTGGCTGTCATTGGGCTCCAATCTGTCAAAGCTGAAATCCGTGATGGTGTTTGCTGCGATTCTACACGGAAAGCCGGATGTGAAATCGTGGGTCGTCAGTCGGTTGAACCCCAGCCTGCCACAGGACAGAATCGCATTGATCCTGGAGCGCGCGGAGAGCGGCGAGGAGGGGGAGTTCAAGCTGGATGAAGCCGCTGCTGCCTGGTTGCATTTGCTGGACCAAGATGTGCTTGTGGATCAACGCCTCCGCATGATGCTCGAACCGTTTACGATGTCGGCAACTCCAACGGTCTCGTATCCGAAGCCAAACTAGCCGATGTAGAAAATGGCGAGGACACGAATTAACGAATTGTTAATATCTCTGGATCTCGAAGTGGGAGCCTGAGGCTATGGCTTGCCTAGCCTTGTCGGCGATGGCGTCGACATAGTTCCTGTCCCAAAACCATCAGATCAATGCACCGTCCGCAAACTGCATAGTATCTGAACTGCGGCCTGCACGCCGGTAGCGTCATTCTTCTGGTTTGAAAATATCCGTACCGATGGTCGGCGCGAATTGCCTCTCCCAGGTGAAGTCGTTCTTGTTCGAAAAAATGAAGCGTGTCGCCATAAAGACCTGTTTTCGCTTAGCACCATCTCGTCGCTAATCGCGACCGGAGATAGGCAGTCGTTCAGATCATCTAACTTGTCATGCCACGGCTCCTCGCGAGGGTAGCAGTACATGATGATGTCTGAAGCGATGGGGTAGACTGCGTATGTCCCGCCTTGAAGGCCAATCCGTCGCCATTGTCGATTGTTATGCGTCCTGAACGCGATTGGATTGTCCGAGGTCACGTACGGTACGGTCGCGCCGTTTCTCGCAAAGATCCAGACGGCCTCAGCGAAGCGAGCGGTAAGGTCTGTGACGATCTGTTCGTCCCAAAGCAACTCGGTGTGTCTCATCTGAGGATACGGCGGAGCCATATTCTTTGTGCGCCAGGATGCCGAGTATCTCGCGGGTATCGGCAGTTCTCAGATATTGCAGGGCCATATGCTGAGCAACGATGTTACGATTTTCCTCTGGAATCGGAATTTCCGTGAAGGGCTCGACGGCGCGAAGCCACTCAAGCCATTGCCCGGTGATGATGCTGACCTGCGTCTCCAGCGCTGAAAACTGCTTTTCCATCGTCGTGCCGTCATGCCCAAGCGCCTCGTATTGAAGAAGCCGGTAAAAATGCGTCTCCGCCGCTATTGAGTTAGGGCTAGTTGGAAAGACCCGATCGCGCTCGCGCTCCCATACCCAAATCTTTTCGTCGATATTTGCAAAGCGTCGAAGGTGAAACTGCGGAACAAAGTGATGAAGTTTGGGAGTGTTCATTTATATCGAAGATCCAAGTGGGTAGCAGCAAAACTTGTCTCACATGTTTAGGCGAGGTGAGTAGATCTTGCATTAAGGATGATCAAATTCCGTTGCCATCTGGTTCCAGGTTGTGGATTCCGGGAATTAACCGGACGGGATTCCGATCAATATCCGGACGGCTTTTCCGTCGTGACGATGCCCTTGGGTGAGCAACCTTGGCATGAATCTCCTCAGTATCCACGAGGGGAATTTCATGCCGTCAAAAGAAAAGGCTGGCCATGCGACACATACGACAGATGCTTCGGCACTCTGCCGGCGGGACAAGCGTACGCGAGATTGCGGTGGTACTCGGGATCGCCCGAAGTACGGTGCAAGATAATCTGGATCGGGCTAAGCCCGCTGGGTTGAACTGGCCATTGCCAGGAGAACTGACCGACGATGCGAGATAGGGCATTCCACGCAATTCACTGAGGCGAAGTTCGACGGCTTCGCCCTCAAGCGCCACGGAAACGCGCCTGTCTAATGGTGTTTCGATCATGTATCTAGGGTAATATTTGTTGCGGTTGTCGATCAATCGAGTCGGCTCTTTTCTCAACAACATTCGGAGGATCGTTTTGAAACGCGATATGGACTTGATACGGGACCTCCTTTGCAGATCGAGGAATTCGAGCAAGGTCTCGGCGACGATGTTGAAATCGAAGCGGGGGATCACGAGCCGCAAGTAGTTGCCGAGCATCTTCGATTACTTCTGGAAGCCAGGCTAATGGAGGGGGATGCCGTGCCCGACGATCAATATGCGTTTGACCATATCCTGCCGACCCGGCTGACTTGGTCCGGCCATGACTTCCTGGACACTGTCAGGGATCCGGAAATCTGGAAAAAGACGAAGGAGGGTGCACTAACCGCAAAAGGCTTCACGCTCGACCTACTGCAAGATCTCGCCAAGGGCTTTATCAAAAAACAGATTGAAGAGCGGACTGGCATCCCACTCTAAAGCGATCTTTGATCACAACCGCAATCTAAGTCAACGGGTCGTTGAGGAGGCAGGCGTGCGGGTCAGTGTGCTCTAACAAGACAGTGTGAGCTGAAGATGTACGGACCTAGTTTTCTCGATCCTCTAGGATCACGGTTACCTGCGCTGGAACGTAATCTACTGAAGTTGCGGTCGGCTCAGATGGTGCTTGTTCTTTTCTATGCCGAACAACTTAAGGCAAAGGTGCTGTCGCTGATTCAGGGTACCGATAGTTTTCTGGCCCGGACAGGGCGGGCAGAACGTGTGCCGAAAGGTACCAAAAATCCCGTTGGAAAATGCCTCGATGCGCTCGAAGTTGACGGCGCATTATCGGCTGATGAGAAGACTGAGATCCGACGGCTTATCGACTACCGCAATAGTGTAGGCCACGATATCCATGAGCTTGTCGCCGATATCACGACAGAACGTACCGTCCGTCGGTCTCTGGCATTCGTGCCTGATAATTTCGCCCGCTATGATTATGAGGCGGTCGAACGGTTGCAGTATTTTCTGAAATTGCTGGGTGAGCGGCAGGGGACGCATCATTATATCGGAACCCTCAGTTTCGACGGGCTTCAGTCCCATAGCGCCGAGCAGGTTTTCCTGAGGGAGATCAAGGTGCTCCGCCGGAAAATTGCGAAGCAATGGAAAGCGAGACAGCAGCAGATCCATGTCCTGAACGAGGAGATGCGGTCGGTGGTCATCGAAAATGAAGTGACAGATCCCCGTCATCCGGCAAACCAGTATGATAATGGTCGCCTGACCACACGGGGACAAGAAGTGTGTTATCGTCTGTTCGACCAAGGGCTGTCGCCCACGGCTGTCGCGCATCTGATGGGCCTCAAATTGACATCCGCGTGCATCCGGCAACGCCGGTGGTTGGATATCGGCGGCAAGGAGCGCGCGGCGGTGGATTTCTCGAAGCTGCCGGAGCGAAACTACTACCGGCGCAATGACGATTGAATCTTTTCGTGGCAATGTTCAACTCACACAAGGGTAAGCAGCATTTGCTGACACGGCGGTGACAACGAATGCCCCCCGCGAACGCCAAACTTTTGACGAAGACCTCCAAGGGGTCGCTAGTTCAGATCCCTTTAACGCCGCGTTCGGAGCTGTCAGCGGTTGAACTGCTTTGAGGAGCGGCGACAGCGTTAGCTGCCGCTGGAGTGCTCCTCTACCCTTGCGCCCAGGCTTCAACGCGCCTGCGCTACGGCGCTAGGCCGGCATCATGCAGCATGATTTCCGACACCAGCGAGGTCATGGCGCTGGCGATTCGCCACGCTTGGAACAGTTCCTCGTGGAGGGATTCCAGATCGACCATCATCGCATCACGCCCCTCATCGGTCTGGATCTTGAAATTGTGCCTTTCGTAGAAGCCGTGGTTCAGACGGTTCCTTGCCTTAAGAGCCGACGCGAACCTTTTCTCGAGATCCCCCTCAAGACGGCCACGGCTCTTAAGGGTGTGCAGGAGGCGCCCGAGTGTGCTCCTGTCGATCTCGTCCAGCGCGGCCCGCGCCTTCTCTCCGTCCGGCGCGACGTGCCATCCGTGCTCGAGCGCCTGGCAGCATAGTATCAACGTGCCGAGCTCAGTCTCAAATAGCTGCCCGGCCTCGGCGGTGATGCCAAACTTAGCGTATAGTTCCTCCCGTGTCGCCAAACGTCGTCACGCGCCCCCAGCGATTGGCTTTGGCCCGGCCGCGTCTAGCTCACCCAAGAAGCGGCTCGGCAGGAGGTTCGCCATGCCTAAGCGCTTCCCGCCGGCACGATCGCAGATCATGGACTTCGTCTTGAAAGTGTTCAGTGGACGGGGAGCGTACTGACTACCTCCAGGACGTGCTTCTGCGGGAGAATCCGCATCGCGAGGCCGTCCAGGATTGGTCCTTGAAGTTCCTCGCAGCCCGGCGTGGCGAGCTTCTGCAGTTTGCGGTACAGATTCTCCGCCGGCACGCGCGTGAAGGTAATGGCCAGTATTTCGTCCGGCGCGCCCCCCGACTCGAGCAGCCGCGCCACTCGCCGTTTCATCGCAAATGATTTTCCCGTACCTAGCCCAGCGATCACCCCGCGCCCGAGGTTCCGGCGGCGCCGCGATCTCGTAGGCGACACTCCCCTGATTAACTCCGGTATCCCAAGCCAATACTCGTTCCCCAAATTTGTTCGCGCCTAAAACCGCATCACTCATAAATCTAGCGGCATTCCCGCGCCCATTCAAAGCGGCAGTCGACGTGGCGCAACGGTGGCGTCGCAGTTTGCCACCTGTCGCCGTCTCGCCGGTGTGACTTGCCTGTCGCCTTGTAAATCATTGCGGCTTTGGTGCGCCGAAGCTGCCGTTCGAATGACCAAAAAAATCTCAATGTGGAAATAGCGCCAACTCGGTTGAAGAATGGCACGTCAAAACCTACAAGCGAAGTGGGGGATGCGATGCCTATTACGTTCAGCGCCATTAGCAACAAAGAGGATTGGGCCGGTAGTAGCTGGACTATTGCCAAGGACGACGACCTTGCCGAGTTAATCGCAAGGGTTGCTCTCGGCCAAAGTCGGTATGTGCGGCGTGTTCTCAAAGAAACAGGCTTTGCGGCACCCGACCCCAAGGAGACGGAGTTGTCGGGAGCGCTTAAGTTGCTCACCGCAAACGACCCCAAGAAACCCTGGCATCGGGATGGATGGATGTTCCAAGTCATCTCGTGGATCGCGGCAAATCTTCAGGCCCCTGAAGATCTCATCGCACCGCCGCACATGATCCATGCGCATAAGGGCTTTGATGGCATTCACGTCAGAGTCGATCCAAAGACCCATCAGATAATTTCAGTTGTTATCTGCGAAGAGAAAGCCACAGACAACGCGCGAAAGATGGTCCGCGATCGCATCTGGAAAGAGTTCAAGGGGATGCAGAGCGGTGAACGGGACAACGAGCTTGCTGCCGAGATCACGCGGCTTCTGGAGACGGCGAAAGGTATCGACGTTGATGAGGCGGTGGAGACGGTCGTTTGGAAGAACGCGCGTCACTACCGCATCGCCATCACCATCGATGATAATCACGTTGACGCCGAGGGCCAGAAAGAACTCTTCGATGGCTATAGCGCTGTCGTGGGCGGTGAGATAGTGCGCCGTCGCGGCGAGGTGCTTCACCTCGACAATATGCGAGCTTGGATGGCAGCACTGGCCGACAATGCCGTCGAAAGGGCGAAGGCCATGGTGGCAGCAAATGTATGATGCCGACACTGCGGAATTAATCCGTTCAACTCCTTCTCTGGAGGGACTCGACCGTGAGCGTCTTCCCGAGGAGTTGTCAAAAGCCTTCGCTCAGATCGCAGCAGCCAGGTTCCGTTTGCGGTCGGGGACTTTAGAAGACGATCAGGAGATCGTTACTCTAATTTCTGAGATGCGGCGGCTCGCGATCACCAACGAAGTGTTGGTGGCAGTATCTCCTAACCGTGACGACAGGGCTGCCGCTGCATTCGTTGCAGGATCGGCGCACCAGCTTTGTTTCAATGCGCGCAGGATCGGTGCAGAAGATGAAGTACCCGCGACCTACGTGGATGCCAACGGTATCTCCTCCGATATCGCAGCAATGCTACTCTTCCTGGTTGCTGAAGCCACGGCCGATGCCAGTGAACTCGCTGATCGATTGAACGTGGAGGGTATGCCCCGTGTCGAACGTTCTCTCGTCGAAGCGTTGCGATCCCTAGCGCGCGGCGAGCTTGTCGCTATCACCTCGGCAACGTTGCCATCGAAGGATCTCGTGACGGGCGCCAGCGCGGCCGAGGTCGCTGCGCTGGCGCTCTATTACAAGACACTGCTGGGTGTTCGAGCACTTGCAAACCAATTGCTTCGAGGAGACGAAGACATTGAGGGTGCGCAGGCCAACGGGATATTCAAGTCGATCTTGAACTTGAGCTCGGCTGCGAGCCACCACGACAAGGGGTGGCTCGGTGAGGAAATCGGATCTTTCGCCGGTCCCCATCACTTGGCGTCGCTGCTGCTCGCAGTCACGGGCGATCTTTCGGGCAGCGCTGTTACAGGAGTTGAGCCACCATCAGGCATCGACGGCGAAAAGTGGCTTAACGCTATGCGTCGCGTCGCGCGCAGGCGTCCGTACCTCTGGCGCAATCATCGTGAGGCAGTAGCGAAGGGTTACCTGGATCCTCAAAATTCCGCCGCTGTTAGCTTCCCTACCGGAGCGGGCAAATCAACTCTTGCGGAACTCAAGATTTACGCAACTCTCCTAAGCGGCAAAAAAGTTGTCTTCCTCGCCCCGACAAACGCGCTGGTTGGGCAGACGACCATAAGTCTGCGCAAGACTTTCAAGAGAACCAAGGTCGAGAAGGAGCGGTTCGACGAGGTTGGTTTCCTTAGTGACGAAGATGAGTTGCCGGAAATTTTTGTGATGACGCCGGAATCGTGTCTCGCGCAGATGAGTATCGAACCTACTGTCTTCGAAGAAGTGGGGCTGCTAATTTTCGACGAATGCCACTTGCTTCATCCCGAGGAAGGCCGCGGAAGACGCGCGCTCGACGCGATGCTGTGTGTGCTCAACTTCGCTGGTCTGGTACCTGAGGCTAATTTCCTGCTTCTGTCAGCTATGATGAAGAACACAGATGAGATTGCTGGCTGGATCGAGGGTCTGACAGAGCGGCCCTGTCTTCCGCTTGCGCTGCCGTGGAAACCAACGCGGCAGTTGCGCGGCAGTGTCGTCTATCCCCAAGCCGACGTGGACAATCTCACTCGCGGGTTGGCGAAAGCGGCGCGTGCGCGCAAGACCAAAGCACCATCCGCGGGTGATAAGGCAAGGCTCCAGAGCGTCCCGATGGGACTGTTTGGTCTTCAACAGACATGGGCGACCCGTAATACCGAGGACTACGCTTTGCTCGGATTGCTGGAAGGTGCCGTGGAGCTGTCCGCCAACAAGTGGTGGAGGCTGACGCCAAACTCCGGCGTGGTCTCTGCGGCCATTGCATCTGCCGCTGCAGATGCAGGCGTAAAAACCTTGGTATTCTTTCAGACGATCCAGAACGCGGTGAGCGCGAAGAATAAGATTATTGACGAGCTGGGAGAAGTGAGCATCAAGCTTACTGACGAGGAACGAGAGTGGCTCGCGATAAGCAAATTGGAGATGGGCGGCACAGACCATCTGTACCTCGACGTACGGAAGGGCGAGCTATCCTCGCCATGCGTCGTTCATCATGGTCTGCTGTTGCCAGAGGAGAGACAGCTCTGCGAATCTCTTTATCAGCGTGCCGACGGCGCAACCGTGATGGCGGCAACCTCGACCGTCTCTCAAGGAATGAACTTTCCGAGCGAGCTTGTGGTCATCGCCGAGGATAGCCGCTTCGACGAGGCCAAGGATCGTCGCGAAGTTCTCCAGGCTCAGGAGCTGCTCAACGCAGCGGGAAGAGCTGGCAGAGCAGGTCAGAATGCCAATGGGATCGTTTTGGTCATTCCTGGCAAAGTCGTTGGCATCGACATGGAGGACGCGAAGATCGGTGCGCATTGGACCAAACTGCAGAAGGTCTTTGGCCAATCGGACCAATGCCTTGAGATAGACGACCCTTTAACCGCGATTCTGGATCGGGTTCATGCGGCGGCAGGCGACCGGAACGATATCGACCGCTACGTCATCGCTCGGTTGGCGTCGGTAAGTCTCGACGGCGCCGTGAAGAAGTCCTTATCGGGCTTTCGTGCGAAAAAGCGAGACGATGCGGATTGGGTAAAGAGCCGCCTGACAGCGGCCACCGCCTTCCAGAAAAAAGAGAAGCCGGAGACCGATGAGGACCTAGTAGGCCATCAAGTCGCCTCTACGTTAGGTATCGCGCTTCCTGTTATGAAGCAGCTCTCAAAGGACTTGGTCGGCGCTCCCGAAGGCGAGACGGTGACAGATTGGCGAAAATGGTTCTTCCACTGGATTGCCGCCAATGGAAAGTTGTTCGATCAAGTGTTTCGCCCCGAAACTATCGACGACCTGTTTGGAAAGGACGTCACATCGCTAGACACGAGCGAGGAGCGATGCGTCTTTGCGGTCCCGTATCTCAAAGAGCTAACAAAGCTGTGGGTGCGCGGGAAGCCTTTGACCGATCTTGAAGAGGCGCTCGGAACACCGGCTGACAAACTGAAAACTTGTATCGGTGCGCGGAAGTTCGTCCTGCGCGTGGTTCCGGAACTGGGCTACTTATTCGGTGTTCCTGCGCTATTGAGGCAGCGTCTGGCGGCCTCCGACGGCACGGAACTCTCACTTAGCCCTGCGCTGACAAAGTTGGGGTCGTGCATTCGGAATGGCTATCAAACGTATGAGCAGGCCGCACTAGGGTTTCGGTTGAGACGCGATAAGTTATCGCGCAGGCAGCTTCATAAGCGCTTTGAAATACTGGCGCCGTACATCCCGCCTGCAAAAAAGGCCGAGTCGTGGGATGACGCAGTAGCTAGGATCGAGCTGGCGCTGTTAACCGAAGAGATCAGCTGAGAATATTAGCGCACCGAAAAAACTTCCGTTGAATAAAAAGGGGCACCAGGCGAACGGCAGTTTTAGGCAAAACTCGAAAGCCATGGCGACGTCCGAAATGGCGGCGCAATGCTGCTGTTCAAAGAATTAGGCGTGGACGTTGCCTTAGAAGCGGACAGAATCGCGCTCCCAACAAGCTCGCTGCGGCTTGTTGCTGGGATGTTCACCTTTTGGGCCAAGAAGATCGCATAATGTATCACCCGGAACTGCGCTCACCCGAGCAGTTTTACAGTTCCGCTCTCTCGAGCAAACCGTTTAGAACGGTAAGCGTGGCGTGATGACCGCCTACCGGCGCTACCGTGGAG
>Ga0209281_1001440_pt1 | contig 14011 bp, 12 predicted proteins | sample MedtruBG_FD_187514 | JGI IMG/M metagenome (GOLD analysis project Ga0209281, IMG submission 187514) | Root nodule microbial communities of legume samples collected from California, USA - Medicago truncatula BG (SPAdes) (version 2) | ecosystem: Host-associated > Plants > Roots > Nodule | place... | reverse complement strand
CACGACGGCCTCGCCGGTCATGAAGCTACACGCATCCGAGGCGAGAAAGAGCGCAGCGCCCACCATTTCGTCGGGCCTGCCTGCGCGGCCCATCCAGTTGAGCGTCCGGACGTAGTTCGACCATGCCTCAGGATCGCCGTCGCGGCGGGCAGCGTTTCGGTCCGTGTCGATGAGTCCCGGCGCAAGTGTGTTGAGTAACACGCCGCGGGAGGCATAATCGCGAGCGAGGCTTTGGATCAGGTTATGCTGGGCTGCCTTGGTCGCCGCATAAATGGAGACGATCGATTTCGGCCGCAACTGGTTGATGCTGCCAATGTTGACGACGCGGCCCCAGCCGCGTTCCGCCATAGCGGGCAACGCCGCCTGCAGCATCTCGACTGTAGAGCGAAGGTTGACATCGATCTGGGTGGCGAAATCCTCCGGTGTCACATCGTGGAGCGCCCCGTTGATTTGCGCCGATGCGTTGATGACCAAAATATCCAGGGGACCTGCCGCGCCTTCAGCCGCCGCAATCAAGTCGCGGCCGGCACTGGGCGGCGAAAGCTCGCGATGGATCGAGACCGCGTCACCGCCGGCCGCGCGTATCGCCTTTTCGATCTCGGCCGTAGCGCCGGGCCTCTGTCCGTGCAGGACAACACGCGCGCCATACGCTGCATAGGCTTGTGCGATCGAGGCCCCGATGCCGCGGCTCGAGCCGGTCACCAGAGCTGTTCTGCCCTTCAGCGAAAATATGTCCTTATACGTGTTCACAACTGTCCCTCAGACGCCGAAGAGCGAGGTGGGCAGGCCGCGCTCACCGGGATTGCAGGCAAAAATGCCGCCGGAGAGCGGTGCTTCCGTCAGCGTTGAGGCCGGGAGACGGGTGCGCGCACTGGTGATGAACAAAGTCGCAAGCTCGTCCCCGCCGAAGGCAACGCTGGTGGGGCGCGGCACTGGCAGTTCGACGGCTCGATCCAGCCGGCCATCTGGGCGATAGCGGTTCACGCGCCATCCGTCCCAGATCGCACACCAGACCCCGCCATCGGCATCGACAGCAAGACCGTCCGGGCGCCCTTCCGCCTCGGGCACCGTAACGAAGACACGGCGGTTGGCGATGCTCCCCTCGCGTGCATCGAAGTCGTAGGCATAGATGATGCCCGGCACCGTATCGACGAAGTAAAAGGTCGAACTGTCCGGACTCCAGGCCAGCCCGTTGGCGACCGTGAACCCGCTCCCGGCGCGGGTTACTTCGCCGGCACTCGTAAGGCGATAAAGGCTGCCGGTCGGGCGGCTCACGTCGAGCCGCATCGATCCCACCCAAAGGCGGCCGCTCGGATCGACTTTGGCGTCATTCAGGCGGTTTTCCGGCAACCCGGGTTCCGGCTCGGCGAAGGGGTTAAAGTCGCCGCGGTCGAAATCGAAGTGCTCGACGCCATCCTGGGAGGCGACGATCAGTCCCTCATTCCGCGTCGGAAGGACAGCACTGACGAGTTTGGCGACGTTACAGCTCTCGTTCTTACCAGTGACGGGGTCGAAGCGGTGCACAGCCGGATGCAGGATGTCCACCCAATAGAGCCGCTTCTCCCTTTCGACCCAAACTGGCGCTTCTCCGAGCTGAGCGCCCCAGGGCAAGACGCATTGTACGTCGCTGAAGCCCCCCGAGCGTGTGCGGGGGCGTGGTCCAGAGCTGATCGCAACCGCCCCGACCGTGCCAGTGATCCGTCGCGCCGCCGCCATCAACTCGCGCCCAGCCGGATGGATGGCGGAACTGTCGAGGCGGGAAGCCGGCCCAAGCACGACGAGTGCGCCGAGTGGCACTCCATCGCGCCCGGCGATCGGAGCAGCGACGGAATTGACCCCGGCCAGGTGCTCCTCGTAGGAAACGGCGTAGCCGCGGGCACGTGTCAGAACGAGATCGGCCTCCAGCGCCTGCGAATCCGTGATGGTGTTTGGCGTAAATCGATCATATGTGATCTGCCCCGCCAGCGACCGGGCGAAAGACGGCTCCTGAAACGCAAGCAGGACCTTGCCGGCCGCAGTGCAATGAACCGGCACGCGCCGGCCGACCTCGATCAACACGCCCAAGCCACCGCTTGACCGCTCTTCCAGATAGACCACGCGCTGACCGTCCAGCCGGCAAAGCGCAACCGTCTCTCCGAGCTCGCTCGCAAGGCGATCGAGTTCGGGGATGGCGGCGCTGACGAGGTCGAATTTGTCCCACACCCGATGTGAGAGCTCGACAAAACGGTGGCCGAGCAGATAGGCCCCCGTGGTCTCGTCCTGGCGGATCAGCCGGAAGACCATCAGCGTCTTGAGCATGCGCGCAAGCGTTGGCTTCGGCACACCGCTCATTTTCTGCAGATCGGCGAAGCGCAGCGGTTTCGGCGCCTCAGCTATGAGGTCGAGGAGAGCAAGCCCCTTGGCGAGCGCTGCCGCCCCCGCCGGCGCACCGCGATCCTCCAGCCCGCCTAAGCCTGCCTTATCGTCCATTCCGCTACCGCCTCGTCCAGCATTCGCATGATCGGCCAGTCAGGCTCGAAACCGAGTGTCTCGCGAATGCGCTGATTGGATGTGTGATACCAAACACCGGCGCCAGGCAGATCCACCGTCAAAAGCGGCAACCCGGTCATTTGCGCCATTACGGGCAGGATCTGGGCGAAGTCAACAGTTTCGGTAGCCCCCAGATTGAAGATACCACCGGCTGCCTTTTGGTGCGTAAGTGCAAGAAGCACGCCTTGGGCCATGTCGCGGGTGTCGGTAATATGCATTCGGAACGGCCGCCCCTCTTCATTGCGGGTCAGCACCAGCGCGGGCCGACCGGGGTCGGCCGCACGCAGAAGGTCGGCCGCAGCCTTATTGCCAAAGTTTTCCTGCTGCTCGATTTTGGGTCGAAGAAAGAAGCGCGGCCCGGAGAAGAAGCTTTCGGGGTCGAGCAGCTCACTTGCGTTCTGCGTGTGCGAGAAGCGCAGGATTACCGTCTCCATCGACGATACGCGCCCCTGGAACGTCACCAGTTCCTCGCCGAGAAGCTTGGTCAGGCCGTATGGCGACAGCGGCTTCTTCGGATGGTCTTCGGTAATCGGTTGAAACTCCGGTTTGTTTTCCGGGTAGACCTCGCCGGAACTCGCGAAGACGAAGCGCCCGACCTTAGCCGCGGCCGCGGCCTCGAGCACGATGCGCGTCCCCTCGACATTTGCCCGAAAGAGTTTGTCGCGATCGCTTGCCAGCCAGGACATGAAAGCGCCGAGATGAAGCACCGCGTCGGTGCCTTCGCAAGCGCGTATTGCCGCTTCCCGATCGTCGAAGGCCCCGATGACTTCGTCGAAGCCGCCGTCCTCGATACCGGCCGAGCGAAGGTCGAAGCCCCGGACTTGATGGCCGCCGGCAATCAGCCGCCGGACGACAAAGGCGCCGACCCTTCCGGCAGAGCCCGTTACAAGCACTTTCATGTCAGTTTACTGCCTTTTCTGTCTTTGCGTCGAAGAGGTGGACCTCTGAGGCATTGAACGAGAGCACAAGCTCTTCGCCCTCGCGGATGGGGCCTGCGTGTGCGATACGGGCGATTAGACCCTTGCCGCGCTCCTCGTCGCGCGCATCCGCTCTGTAGGCGTGCTCGCCAGGTTCGAAGTAGACGTACTTTTCCGAGCCGAGGCTTTCCACCAAAGTCGGCTTTACGGTGAATGTGACGTCACCTGGACCGAGCGCGAGGTGTTCGGGCCGGATGCCGACGATGATCTCTCCCGCGCCGACGCCGACAGCCGCATTGAAGGTCTGGCCGAAGAGCGTCAGCTTGCCGGCTTCGATCCTGGCGCGCAGGAAGTTCATGCCCGGCGAGCCGATGAACCCGGCGACAAAGAGGTTCTCCGGCTTGGCGAACAAAGTATCAGGGTCGGCGATCTGCTGGATGGCGCCGTCACGCATGATGACGACACGATCGGCCATGGTCATCGCCTCGATCTGATCGTGCGTGACATAGACCGTCGTGACGCCGATGCGCTTGTGAAGCGCGCTGATCTCGGCGCGCGTATGGACGCGCAGCTTGGCGTCGAGGTTGGAAAGCGGCTCGTCCATAAGGAAGGCGCGCGGCTCGCGCACGATAGCGCGGCCGAGTGCGACGCGCTGGCGTTGTCCGCCCGAAAGCGCCTTCGGTCGCCGGTCCAGCAGATGGTCGACTGCGAGGATCTTGGCCGCCGCGCGAACCCGCCTGTCGATCTCTGCCTTGGGCATCCCACGCATCTTGAGCCCGAAGCCCATATTCTGACCCACCGTCAGATGCGGGTAGAGAGCATAGTTCTGGAAAACCATCGCGATGTCGCGGTCGCCCGGGGCAAGGTCCGTCACGTCCCTGTCGCCGATCATGATCTTGCCGCCGCTTGCCGGCTCCAGCCCGGCAAGAATTTTCAACATCGTTGACTTGCCGCAACCCGAAGGACCGACCAGTACGACGAACTCGCCATCCGCGATCTCCAGCGAGAACTCCTTGAGCACGTTGAGCGCTCCGTAGTCCTTGTAGACGTTTTGAATGCTTATTCCGGCCATTTCACTTCTCCGCGCCGGCAGTCAGGCCGCCGACCAAATAGCGTTCGAGGAACAGGTAGATGAGGATGATCGGCAGCGCGATGAACACGGCCGCCGCCGAGATCTCGTTCCAGTCGGTGACGTACTCGCCCTTCATCGTGGTGATGCCGAGATTGGCCGTCCAACTGCCCTGGGCATTGGTCAGGAAGGTGCGAGCATAGGCATAGTCCGCCCAGGAGAGGACGAAGGCATAAAGCGCCGTTGCAGCTAGACCAGGCGTCGCTACCGGAAGCACGACCCGGAACAGGGCGCCAAGCGGAGAGCAGCCATCGACCATCGCCGCCTGCTCCAACTCGCGCGGGATCGTGTCGAAGTAACCCTTCAACATCCAGGTGGTGAAGGGGATGATCAGCGTCGCATGTGCGAGGACAAGCGACCAGAGGCTCCCGATCAGCCCCATCGAGCGGAAGATGCCGAAAAGCGGAATGACAAGCAGCGTTGCCGGCAACATCTTCGCCGTGAGAATGAAGAGGCCGAGCGATCGCCCGCCCTTCACGCTGAAGCGCGACAGGCTGTAGCCTGCGAAGACCGAAACAACCATCGACAGGGCTACGGAACCGAGCGCCGCGAGCGTCGAGTTCCACAGCCATAGGAAGATCGGCCGCTCGGTACCCACTTTGGCGAAGGTGCTCCACTGCGGTTCGGCCGGCCAGAAGGACGGCGGCAACTGGCGGATTTCCGCGAGCGTCGACAGCGCCGTGACGAACAGCCAATAGATAGGAAAGAGAAGGACACCGCAGACGACGGCAAGGCCGGCGTAGAGCGAGAGCGTTTGAAGGGTGGTGCGCTGCATCGCTCGACCTCCTAATACATTGCCTGGGACTTGCGGCCGAGCATCAACAGGCTGGCGACGACGCACAGCACGAGGGTTACGATGCCGATTGCGGAGGCGTAACCCATGTTGAAGAAGCCGAATGCCTGATCGTAGGTCATGATCGAGAGCGTTTGCGTCGCCTTGAGCGGCCCGCCGTCGGTCAGCACTTTGATGATTGAAAAATCCCGGAAGACCCAAAGGACAACGAGCACCGACGTCACGCCCAGAACAGACATGAGCACGGGAATGGTGATGTACCAGAAGCGCTGGAACGCGTTCGCGCCATCGACCTTGGCGGCGTTGTAGAAATCTTCCGGAATGGACTGCAAACCGGCAAGCGTCATGATGGAGACGAAGGGGTAACCCTTCCAGATCATCGTTACCGCCACCACCCAGAATGCGGCGGTCGGTTCGGAGAACCAGTTGATCATCTGGCTCGTGATGCCGAGCTTGATGAAGAGCCAGTTCATCAGGCCGAAGGAAGAATCGAAGATCCAGGCGAAAATGACGACGGCGATGACTTCGGGAACGGCCCAGGGCAGAGCCACGAAGAGACGCGCTAGCGTCCGCCCCTTGAAACGGTTGTTGACCAGCAAGGCCGTGCCCAGACCGACGGCGAAACAGGCTGCACTGACGACCACGACCAACTTGATCGTCACCCAGCACGAGTTCCAGAAATCCGGCGAGGCGAATAGCTTGTGGTAGTTTTCCAGTGTGAACGGCTTGCGCGGTGCGCTGAGCGTCGCCATGCCGATCTTCTGGAAAGACAAGTCGAGGGACACGAACAGCGGATAGACGATGATCAGGGCGACCAGCGCGACGGCCGGCAGCAACAACAGATAGCCCAGCCAATGCTGCCGGCTCGGCCGTGCCAGATCGAGGAAGCGTAGGCTCATGATTGCCTCTTGTTTCTTGCGGGGACCAGACGCCACATAAGGGGCGCCCGGTTTTCCTTTATGTGCCGAGGGCGGCAAGCTTCTATTGAAGCGCCTCGGCCTTCTCATGCATTGTCTTGGCGACCGCAGCAGGATCGAGATCTTCGATTATCATTCTCTGCGCCTCCTCCTGGATCATTTTCGAGAACTCGTTGAACTGGATCTCGAGGCCGATGGGAATGCGGTCGATCTTGTGCTCTGCCGCTGCCTTCTGCGACTGCGCCATCAGGTGGAAATGCGGAATCTGCGCCTTGGCTTCGGTGAGATCGGCGCGCGGGCTCGGCGGCGTCGAGGCGGCAAGCGTTGCGAAGCTGGTCTGGAATTTGTCGGAAGTCGCAATTGCGATGAAATCCCAGACAAGCTGCTTCTTCTCTTCGGAAATCTCGCTTGGCATGGCGAGAATGTTGGAGGAGCCGCCGAGCGGCGGATCGAAGGGAACGCTGGCGAGCTTCAGCTTATCCTTCGCCGCTCCCTGCTGCATGATGGAATAAATCCAGGGACCGTCGACCTTCAGCGCGATCTTTCCATCGGCAAAAAGTTTGCGGACTTCGCCGGCCGATAGATCGCGCGGCGTCAGGTTTTCCTTGACCACCGTCTTCCAGCGCGTCAGCCCCTCGACCATCTCAGGGGTGTCTATGGTCACCTCGCCTTCGGCATTGGTGAAGCGCGCGCCGGCGTCGAAAAGGTAACTCGCCATCTCGGCTATGTACTGGCCACCGCCACCCTTGGTTTCGTGGCCGGTTCCGAACTGATCGACAATGCCATCACCGTTCAGGTCCTTGGTCGTCGCTCGAGCCGCGGCAAGGAATTCCTCGTAATTCGTAGGTACGTCGACGCCCGCCTGCTTCAACATCTCCTCGTTGTAGCCGAAGATCGTGCCGTAATAGAGCATCATGATGCAGACGGTCGTATCCTGGAAGTTGCAGATGTCCTGCCCGCTCCAGCCGTCGAGCTCGAGCCCCGCCTTCTCGACCCAGGGGCCAAGATCCTCAAGCCAGCCATTATTGGCGAAGGTCTGGAACTCGAACGAGGCCAGGTGGACGATATCCGGCGGCGTGCCGCCAGCAAACAGTGTCGTCATCGTGTCGGAGTAGGCACTGCGCTCGACCTTGGTCCACTCGATCGTATTGCCTGGATGCTTCGCCTCCCACTCCTTGATCACCGAACCCCACCAGTCGCCGATGCCCTTCTCATCCTTCTGCCATGACACGAATTTGAGCACTTCCGCGCTTGCGGGCGCCGCCGAGGCGGCGCAGGCAAGCATTGCGGTCACCGTTGCCGCGACGGCGTATTTTCCGATGGTCTTCATTTTCTCCTCCACTCCTCCGAGAGAATCTTCTTTCAATGCTTCTTGAGCAGCCCTTGAGCCTCCTTGGACGGCTCGACGCCGAGACCCGGGCCGGTCGGCACGACGTACTCGCCGTTCAGGCAATCCATATCGCCGACGAGAAGCCGCCGGTTGGGTTCAAAGATCGAATGCTGGAACTCGTGGCAGTCGACATTCGCCAGCGCCGCACTCGCCTGCAGACTCGCAGCAAGGAAAATGCCGGCCCCGATCGTTGCGTGAGGGATGACTTTGATGTGGTGGACATGGGCATATGCGCCGATGCGCATGAATTGGGTGATCCCCTTATGACCCATTTCAGGCTGCACGATCGCGAGCGCACGGCGAGCGACGCGCGGCACCATATCGTGGACGGTTCGCCATTCCTCGCCGACCGCTATGGCCGTCGAGACACTCGCGGCGACCCGGGCCAAGCCGTCGATATCTTCGGTGCGCACCGGCGCCTCGGCGAACCACAGTCCGTGCGGTTCCATCGCCTTGATGAGTGCGATCGCCTCGCTGGCGGTCTGTGCCCAATGCATGTCGCAGGCGATGCGCACGGCCGGACCCAGCCTTTCGCGCAGGGTTTCCATCTCTTTCGCGACGCCGTCGTCGGCGACCGGCGATGCGAATTTGAAAGACGAAAATCCCTTTGCCTGCCAGCTCGCGGCGAGTTCTGCGCGTTTGGCGCGCGTATCCTCGGGCAGCCCGGAGATATATGCCGCGATACGATCGCGCCGCTGCCCGCCGAGAAGCTTGCAGACAGGCAGTCCCGCGAGTTTGCCGGCCAGATCCCACAGGGCGATGTCGATCGCAGCGAGCGCATCGACGTAAAAGCCGCCGGTATAGCCGCGCACCCGCATGAGGTCGTACAGATCGTCATGGATCGCCGCCGCATCGAAGGGGTCGCGGCCAATCGTGAAATCCGCAAGGAGATCATCGATGATCTCCATCGTGGCGCGTGGGGCAACCAGCCCGTAGGTCTCGCCCCATCCGACGGCACCATTCTCGGTTTCGATGCGCACGAGCACGCTGCGATCGAATGTCGGGTAGACGGTCCGGTTGCCCTTGCGCACTAGATAACCGCGCCCGTTCGGCTCCTCCCCCGGCCGCGGTTTGCCGAGATAAGGCGTTTCACGCGGCAGCGTCAGAGTGAAGCTTTCGATCTTTTTGACGCGATCGCTCATTTTGTCCGCCTCCATTTGTCCGCCCCGACGGACCCGAGGCCACACTCCTGGAAGCATCGTTCGATGTCCCGCACGGCCAAAGCATCGAGATCCGGTGTCGGCGCGCGTACAATGGGGTTGTCGAGAACCCCACGCAAGCCGAGCACATGTTTTGTCAAGCGCATACGGTAAACGGCCTGCAACACCAACAGAGGTAGAGACTTGACGTAAAGCGCCCGCGCTTCGCTTCCACGACCGTCACGGTAACTGCGGTCGAGTGCGGCATGCAGATCGGCGATCTCGAGTGCCGGCATAGCCGCACATGCGCCTCGATCGTACTCGTCCAGAATGTAGCGGGCTCCTCCGCCGCCGATGACGCCAAGCATATGCTCCGGTGCGTTCGCCAGGATGGCCGTAATCGCCGGCCCCGCGGGCAGCGTCTCCTCCTTGACGTAGCGAACGGCTGCAACCCGACGGACGACTTCGAGGACTGCCTCGGGAGCGAGATCCGAACCACGCGGCGCCGGGGCGTTTTGAAGGATGATTTCCACCTCGGGCAGTTGCGCGGCCGCGGCCGCGAGAAAAGCCGTCACCGCACCGGCGCCGGCACCGATTGATTTCGGCGGCTGGATCATCAGCCGCGTGATTCCGAGCCCGAGCGCCTGTCGACCATACGCGACGACTTCGTCCACCGTCGGCGCGCTGGCGCCGGCCACGATTGGTACGCGGTCCCCCACCTCGGTCGCGACCACCTTGAGAAGGGCTTGACGCTCCTCCCCCGTTAACGCCTCCACCTCGCTTGCAAAGCCTGGGAAGACCACACCCGCTACGCCGGCATCCAAAGCGAAACGAACGATGCGGCGCATGGCATCAAGGTCGACACCCGTTTCGGTGAAAGGGGTCGGGAGAACCGGGAGAATTCCTGTCAGCCGCATGAGATGATCCATATTGTGAGACTTGTTTTCTATATTGTGGACCATACGCGGACATGGTAGGTCGTGTCAATCATCGAACTTCGAAGGAGATCGACCTTGTCCAACTCTGCTTTCAAACCCGTCACGGTCGTGCTCGATTGGGGCACCACAGGCTTTCGGGCTTTCCTGGTGAGATCGGACGGCTCGCTCGTCGATCAAAAGGAAGGCGAACGGGGCATTCAGTCGATCGCGAAAGGGGAGCATGGGCGCGTCGTCAGCGAGGCGCTTGCATCCTGGCGCGCCGAGTATGGGCCCCTCGATATCGTGGCGGCAGGGATGATTGGAAGCCGCAACGGATGGATCGAGATGCCCTATGTGCCGACCCCGGCAAGCGCAGCGGATGTGGCCGCAGCGGCCCGCACCGAGGGCCTCCCGGAAGGGGACAGAATCACTTTCCTGCCTGGCTTGACTGATCCCACCGGATTCCCATTTCCGGACGTCATGCGCGGAGAGGAGGCGCAGCTTGTCGGCTTCGGCCTGGACAGGGACATAATCGTCGTCCTTCCCGGAACCCACGCCAAATGGGCCGAGATCCGCGGCGGCCACATCGAGCGGTTCCGCACCTTCGTCACCGGTGAGATCTACGCGACGCTGGCCGACCATTCCTTCCTGTCGAAAGTCGCCACCGCCGAGCGAGATCACGCCGCTGACGCCTTCGCGGAAGGCGTTGCGCTCGCGCAGGAAGAGAGCACCCGCGCCGGCGGCTTGTTGACCCGGCTCTTTGCCGTCAGGACCGGCTGGCTTGCGGGCGCCATTGCGCCGGATGAAATGAAAAGCCGCCTTTCCGGTCTCATCATCGGGTGGGAATTCGTGGAGGCTCGGACCGGTGGCTGGTTCAAGGAGGGTGACACGATCGCGGTCGTCGGAGACGACGATCTTGTCGAGGTCTATGGGAGGGTGGCAGAAAACTTCGGGGTGAAACTCGCGCCCGCGCCTGCCGACGCGGCGATCCGCGGCGCGCTAACGATCTGGCGGCGGCATCGCCTCGCCGCGAAATAAAAGAGCGATCTCCCGATTGATCACGGCCAATGGGAACCAAGACACCGCGACCAACTCTTCGCCCAGATCGCGTCCTACCCGGTGTTTGCCGGCCATTGATCGTCGGGCCCGAGGTTGAATAGTGGCCCCCTTTCCGTTGCCCTCGAAAAGAAAAACGACGATCTCCGAGGTTCAGGCTCGGGAGATTTGCGGGCGACATGGCGCCTCTATGACGCCCGTGGTGGCATCTACCTTTTGGGGCCCGCTCCTGCGGAAGATGGAACGTCTCCTTCGCAATGATGCCTTTCGCCATCGCTTAACTGGCGAGCGGGCCGAGTGCCGAACTGTCAATCGCCTCTGAACCCGTCCGCCGCCGGGGGTCGTGCAGCCCTTGATTGGCAGCACACTGAACAATGATGCAATCACGGGCAGGATGACGATGAGCAGCAGCCACCGGCGTGAGTGCACAGGCGTTCGCCACTCACGGCCGTGGCCCTGCCTAGTCGTTCCCGCGAAAATGCAGACGCTGGATCACGGCCATCATCAGTGCCGTTGCCCATCCGAAGATGATCCAGCCATTGACGGCCTCGAAAGTTGCAACCTGGCGCCAGTCTCTGCCGAGAACGATGTCGCCATAGCCGACCGTCGTGAATGTGACGGTCGAGAAGTAGAGCGCGTCTTCAAAGTCAGGCAGCGCTTGCGAGAGATAATAGAAAGTGGCCCAGAGCACGACATCAAGTGCGATCGGAACGATCAGGTAGACTATCCAGATGACGGTCGTCACCGTCGGGTAACGAAGCAGAAAATCTCGGCGATCTTCTTCCAGCCTGCGAAAAACACCAAGTCCGGCGGACATGAAGGACGCCTGAACGGCGACGGTTGCCGCAATAAGACCACACGCGATAGCCAACCGAAATAGCACCCATGCCTCCATACCGTGGCGGGTGACCAGAACGCGCCATTGTCGCCGCCGACAGTGTAGCAAACACCGCCTTGCCGGTGGCAATCACTCGCGCCTGCGACCTGCGCGATGACTAGGCGACCACGCGGGCGATCGGAACGCGGCCGGTCACGGCAGCCCCAGCGACACGGCAGGATTGAAATGCCCGCCGGAAATTTGCGATTGAGTCACGCTTTCTGCCGGCGCGTCCAGGAGGCGCTCCAGCAAGATACGTTCTGAGCGGAATCAGGAGACGATGCGCCAACCCATAGGCTTGGACTAGGCCTAACAATTCGTGATCAACTCCGGAGAACTGTCTCGACAAGAGGTCTGTCGTCCAGGCGTCGCCTAACTCGGGTATGCAGGCTTCATTCCTAAGCGTCATCAGGAGCCCAGTTCAGGAAGAAGCCCACGTCACCTGGCATTCCACCCGGAAAGTTGACAATCATAGCTTTCAGCTTGAAGCCCTGCGGCTTGCCGAATTTTTGATATCGTTCGTAGAATTCCTTCGCCTTGCCCTGGAGGGTCTGCGGCCAATCGCGGTCGGCGCTGTTTATTGCGCGGCCACTATCGGTGCAAAGATTCGAGGGGAAGCTGTAAACCATCGCCTCGAATTTTCCGTCGCGTACGGCGTTCGCCACGAGGCGGCGCACGACGGCGACCTCCTCTGGCGTGACGTGCTCCTCGAGGAATACGCCGGCAAAGTCAGTCAGCTTCTGCTCCTGTACCGCTTTGAACTGTCGCTCCTTCTCCATCTCCTCCATCTGTCGTTGAAGGAGTTGCATTCGGAGGTCCTTGGCGCTCGCGGGTGCTGCATCCAAGTCAATGTCTCGTTTTTCAACCATGGCCTTGCTCCACTTTCAGTCAAACGGATGGGAAGCCGCATCTCGCAGCATAGTTATCAGTGCGGCCTTCGCCACTGCGGAGGCCATTTGGGATTTCTTTGCTCGCAGTTGCACCGTTTCTCGCAAGGGCGCGCTTTTGAATCGGAGGCTCCAGTGACCTTTATCCGTCACCTCGAAGGCAATCACGATTTCGCACCCGCCGACGGTGCGCAGACAATCTAGACTGGACGGGAGGCCTGACCTGGAATTGGAACCTCAACGTGCCACGTGATGTCCGGGAAGGATGAGCTTATGATGGTGCCCCGCTCGGCGCGCACCATTGCCGGGATGTCGGCCAAAGCACCTATCGCTGCAGCGTGGCCCGTTGCATTGACAAAATGACAGGCGGCCTCGACCTTTGGTCCCATAGAACCGGCAGGAAACGAGAACTCGCCTATGCGGCCAGGGTTCGTCTTGAAAATTGCTCTCTGTTCCGGGGTTCCCCAGTCGGTAAAAACAGCGTCCGCGTCGGTCGCCAATATGAGCAAATCTGCTCCGAGATCCCGAGCAAGAAGGGCTGAGCAGAGATCTTTGTCGATGACCGCTTCCACGCCAATCAATGTCCGTTCCTTGCCCCGCTCATACATCGTCGGAATGCCGCCGCCACCGGCGCAGATGACAACAGCTCCTTTATCGAGAAGCCACCGGATAGGACGAAGCTCAAATATACGCCTCGGAAGTGGCGACGCTACGACCCGGCGCCATTTGTTCCCGTCCTGCTTGAATACCCATCCTTTCTGCTCGTGGAGCTCTGCAGCTTCGCTTGCCTCGTAAACCGGGCCAACAAACTTGGTGGGGTTCTGAAATCCAGGGTCGTTGCCGTCGACCTCAACCATCGTGAGGATTGTTGCCAGCGGCACCTCGAAAGGGAGGACGTTTCCAAGTTCCTGCTCCAGCATGTAGCCGATCATGCCTTCGGTTTCGGCTCCAAGTATATCGAGCGGATAGGCCTCCTCGGGCTTGTATGCGGATCCCTGCAGGGCTAATAGCCCGACCTGCGGTCCATTGCCGTGAGTAACCACGATCTGATGCTCGGCGGCGACCGGCGCTATAGCCGCGGCCGCTATCTTGATGTTCTGACGTTGTACTTCGGCGGTCATCGGCTCCCCTCGTTTCAGGAGCGCATTGCCACCTAAGGCGATCACGACGCGCATAGTCAGTCTCCCAGGGTTGCAACCAGCAGTGCCTTGATCGTATGCATGCGATTCTCGGCCTGTTCGAATGCTATGTTCGCTTGCGACTCGAACACTTCGTCTGTGACCTCAAGACCGTCCGACATCCCGTAGTCATCGGAAATCTGCTTTCCGATAGTGGTCTCGGTATCGTGGTAGGCCGGGAGGCAATGCATGAACTTGGTTTGCGGGTTGCCGCTTGCGGCCATCAACTCGGCATTGACCTGATAGGGCGTAAGCAACTGAATGCGTTCTTTCCAGACCTCC
>Ga0209281_1001439_pt1 | contig 14019 bp, 13 predicted proteins | sample MedtruBG_FD_187514 | JGI IMG/M metagenome (GOLD analysis project Ga0209281, IMG submission 187514) | Root nodule microbial communities of legume samples collected from California, USA - Medicago truncatula BG (SPAdes) (version 2) | ecosystem: Host-associated > Plants > Roots > Nodule | place... | reverse complement strand
GGTAACCGACATGTACGCTGGTGTTGCCATGGGGTGCTCTCCTTGCGGATAAATTTAAGGTGCCCGGGAGGCGAAATCGCCCGGTGGGTGCCTGACTGTTATCAAGGAGCGTGCCAGGTTTTGCGAAGTGCCCGGCATTCGGGGAGCAAGCGGGTGTTGCAGGCTAAACATAGGATGTTTGGCCGTGGTTTGGGGGCAAAAGTGCGCAAGAAGTTGCGCAGTACTGCGCAACTTCTTGCGCACTTGGCTACAGCCCATGGCTGGTTTGGGCTGTAGCGAATTTAAGGACGAAATATTACGAGCATGTGCGCAACTTCTTGCGCAGTATGGCAATAGGCCGCACAGGGTGAGTATTCCGTTCTACAGTCTCGTGCAATGTGGCGGGGGGCTGGCCACTTTCGCCGATTCTGCTGAAAAGATGATAGCCCCTATGGCCCTCTGCTGTCTGGAGCGGAGCTAAGAGGCGTGTCACCATCCCGCCGTCCAGACTTGGATACCACCGACGAGACGAAGCCGGCCATCACGAACACGCAGATCAACAGCTGTACCGCGATCAGACTGCGCACAAATCTTGAATTGCCGACCACATCACCATAGGTGGTTGTCGTTGAAATACCGATACTGAAAAAGAGGAAGTCCGCCCATGATACGGCGTCTAGGCGTTGTTTGCGCCAGGTCTGGGCAACGTCGATGAGTTCTATACGCTTCTGACTAAGTAACTCCGAAGCTTGTTCACGCTCACGGGCCTGGGCTTGGCTCTTGTCATGCAGTTGACCCATCTGTGCCACAAGCTGGGGATCGCCAAATAGCCCGATGTTGCTGATGAAATAACGAAAAGCCTCGGCCATTTGTTCAGCCTGGACGACCCGCAGCTCTGCAAGCTTCACCCTCAAGTTGGCTTCAGCGACACCGTAATCCCGCCCTGGCGAGCCACGCCCCGAGAACGCCTTCAAGACTCGCTCCGCATCAGCAACATTGCTGCTAGCCTTTGCGGTTATGTCCTGCCGATAACGCTCGCCATTGGCCATGGTGATAGTTTGATTGCGCCTGCCGAGCTCGGCGAGCTCCGCGCGACCAGAGTCGACTTGCTGGTCCAACGATAGTACCTTGAGGTCGAGTTCGTTGATTCGGGCTTTGATGCCTGCCAGCTTTGCACTGATCTCACCGAGGTTAGGAGCACCGGTCGTGGCGCGAGTATCCATCTCCTGCCAACCCAGCAATGGAATATCCGACAGAGGGTCCAGGTTCAATTCACTGTTGACGATAAAACTGTCTGGCCGGGCGCTCCAGATGAAGAAATACACCCCACTAAACAGCAATACGATTGCGAGATAGCTCAGCAGCCATCCATTTATTTTCTTGAACACTGCCAACGATTCCCTCCGAACCATTTCAATTTAGACGATCGAGCATTTTCTAGGACGGGTATTAAAAGTCCTGTGGGCTGCTAACACCTGCGATGATAGACGAAAACACTTTTCGTATAAATCCTAGAAAACTCCCCGGGCCCATATTTTATGCGTAGCGTAGTCATCGTCTTATCTAGCCCCAAATTTTGCATTTCTCTGAAATGGCCATGGGGAAAGTGCTCTCTCGCAATCAAACAATGATTCTCACGATTGATTCCCCATGTGCTGATGCTATATCTTCTAAATATTACTGGCGTGGGGGAGAGGGATAGCGTGGCGGTTTCATTGGTGACGGTTCGCAGGAATGGATGGGGACGCTTAGATGAGCATGAGCGGCGGGAGGAAATTAAGTCTGGAGATATGGAGTTATTAAAGCAAGCTATTAGCGTGATTGGGCCTTGGCGCTATGTGCATGGCGACGTAAAAGTTACTGTTGAGTGCGATTTTTCCCCTTTTGTTGAAGCGTACAAAATCAATACTGAATCGCTCAGTGTTGCGGAACTAAGTCGTACGTTATCAATAGAGCAAATAGAAGCTGCCTTGTTCCCAGAATTGGAATTTGTGGTAAAGGTGAATTTGGAGATTAATGAGGGGGCGGGCCGGCTACAATGGTATACCAGCTATTTTGTTGAGCAGTTTCTGTACGATGTTTTTTTTATTCTAAACATTGCTCGTCCAGGTGTGTGCGATTTTCTTGGTGTACGTATCGATGCGGGAAGAGGGCTTGTTACTGAGTTGCGACTTTCAGCTGATTGTTTTGAGGCGGGATTTAGAGGTTTTCTGGCAGGGAATTCACTCTTCGCGCCTCGAGTATTACCTCTGTCATCGGTTGTTTGTTGGTACAAGAAACTCAATATGGGTGTTAGGCAGAGAGCCGAGTCTGGCGTAGAGAAAGCAATTTTTTCAGTTTTGCATATTTGCTGTGGGGCAGATGCAGATGTAGTTTGGGTTATTTGGGCATTTCATGCATTAGAGGCCATTTATGGTACAAAGGTAGGAGAAGGGTTCACTAATCTAGTTGAACGGATCTCCTTACTCTTGGAACTAGATGCTCAGGGCAAAGGGATATTGAAGAAGCGCTTGCGTGAAATGTACGACTGCCGAAGTTCTTTTGTGCATGGTGGATACAAAGTGCACCATCCTATGAAAAATGAAATCATGGATCAAAGCTTGAACGAGGACTTCAATAAGCTGCTTGAAATATCGCAATTCGGTTTCAATTTAGTTGTTTTGTCACTACAAGCGCTTGTTGAGAATGGTTGGTATGGACTGAAAATTAAAGAGCAAATGTCTGGCGTATTGTCAGATGATTTTTCCATATAGAGGGTCTTGATGTTCGTGCGTGGCTACAGCCATTCGGTCATCCAGTCACCGTGGTGCGCATGCTTCATAAAGCGGACCTTTGCAGGGGTTTCCTGAAAACGCCTTGGATTTTCTGAGTCTTGTGATTGGTAAGCAAACCCGGTGGGCATCCACCGACTTTTCCGAGTGTCTGGAGGAGGCTATACGCCACTGCGCCGGCGTTGGAAGAAGTTCCACGCCACGAGCAACTGCTGCATTACCTGGGCGTGCATGGGCGGGGATAACAATCAATAGCGGCCGTTTGTGAAGCGGTGCTTCTGGCCGGAAGCTTCTTATCGAGCACAGGCAGAACTCGCTGTAAACATCGGTTCGTGCAAATTGATTTGTACTAAGGTGTGGTGGGGGCCAGAAAGACAAGGTTGCGGAAATGCAGAAAAAATGCGGAAACGATACAGAAAGGGAGAGGCAAAATTTCCGAATCCCAGAAACGACAAAGCCCTAAATAATCAGGGCTTTGTCGAACATAAGATGGAGGAGGCGATGGGATTCGAACTCATGGACCTTTTACAGTCGACGGTTTTCAAGTTCTTTAATAATGCGAATAATTTCAATGAGTTATGAGTCGTATTGTTCCGCGATGATTGCGTGCAATGTTCCTCAGGACGGCCGCTAGCGGCCAGAAGCGGACGGTCGCGACTGATCGCTTTTGGCCAAGAGCACCCTTTTTTGACTGGCAACTGTTGGCCAACTGCAGTCCTTCGCAGGAGGCAGCAAATAGCCAAAAGCCGTCATAAATATTCAAATTAACCAAATCGACGCCCCGCCCATCCTGACCACTACAAATACAGGTATTATGTTTGCAAGTGGAGAAATTAGAGCATCTATAGGATAGATTAACCTATTCATTAAGGTTAAGTGCGAAGCGAGTATCCTATTACTCACTTCGCCGCAATCTATATTCAAAGATTTGTGCTGAAAAATGGCTTCACTGCAGGATGCACAATAAATTGCTCTTCCAGGAGCACTTTGGTGTTTCCTCTGGCGGCATATTGCGGAATCTTATTGCCTCGTTTACCTGTAATATAGTTGCCTAACACACCCACTGTATACAGCTTCTTCAGCAATTCGCCAGGCTTATGATTTTTCTCCAAAATATCCACCTCAGAATAGATGCCGCCCAGCTCATCCATTTGAAGTTTAAATTCCCTGATGGTGAAGGGGTTTCTAAATTTCCCAAGAACCCTGGATAGTCCTTCAATTTCCTCAGAGGTCATAGAAGCAGATAGTTCCTCCCCAATTTCAACCCAACTCTCAGTAGCATATAGCCTTTTCGATTCGTCAAAGTTTTTCTGATACAGAACATCAATCCCGGCGAACGATTTCAGCGCAACTTCCATCAGCCTAACCATGTCTCTAGGTCGGTACCAAGTCTGCTCAAGTGCAAACTCTCGGAAATCTTTTCCATGAAAGTTTCCGCGAAAATATTTAGCCCAGACATCTCCATGCTCAGTTATGCCGTGCAACTTTTCGGTGGATATGATTCTTGACTCTATTATTTTGAGCAGTGGGTGGGAGGTTTTTTGTTTTGAATACTGCCCCCAAGTCAGAGTGTCACCAAAATCAAATAGTGGTTTGTTGATTTCTTTTCCAATGCTCATGGCAGACTGCATCACCTCTGAGCGAACAGCCAATATGAAACTTAGATTGTAGGATAGCATGCGACTTAGCTGGTTAAGCCTATCTATACTCACGATTAGATCGCGAACGAGGTGAATGTCACGATTGGTGGAGGTATCATCCAGCGCCCGAATCTCAAGCTCATCTACAAACACCATATTCTTTGTCGCGCTTGGAGTTAACTCTTTATATTTTGCATCACAGATACGGCAATACTCAGAGAAGCTTACTGACTTTTTCTTATCAACCAATTCAAAATCAATTTCAACTTTCGGATCCTTCGATAACGTTACCTTTCCACCAGTTATTTTCGGTAGAGAAATCGAAACGCCCTTATTAATCGGCATTACTGCATGAATTAATTCCTTAAACTCACTCCATATTATGTTGTTCTGAAATACGTCAAGCCTGCCCGACTCGGTCAAGGAAACAATGGTTTGATAGAGATACATTCGCCAAGCCTGCTCATAATCATAAGCGACCTTCGATTCCTGATCAGCATCCGGGATAGCTGCGTAAATAGAATTGTGAAGAGATTCACGCTCATAGGAATCAAACTCTGACTTGAACAAGATAAAGCTAGTTTTGATGTTTTCTTTGTCGGCTTTAATTTGAATGTATCGCAGAAGTGCCGTCTTTCCAGTCCCCTTCAAACCTGAAACGTAGTACTTTTTTGAATCGAAATACTTATTGATGTCGATATTTGGTGGCAATACAAAGCTATCTTCGAAGTACTTTATTTCTGCCGGAGTCCTACCCTCTACCTCATGCTTGGCATCAATGCTACCAAAATAAATTTCGCTAATCTTCAAAGCCGTTATTCCATTAAGCATGTCGTAGGTCTCCAAAAAAATATCAATATATTAAGTGTTCTGATCTTGCTACTGATCAGGCTCTCTATTTAGCATATCCATTATGCAGATTCTGAACTAATCAGAGCTATACGCAATCCCGCAGAAGTACCCTAAGATGCAGTTCACAAAATGTTCTTAGGTCTCTGGCCTTTAATTTGCCTAAGAATTGTATTGGCTTGAATACGAGCAACTCCAAATAAACACCGATTATTATCTAGTCCTGATCTGCCCTGATCCCTCTGTGGACTGCTGCAGTTGTGAGTTTTCCATTCTCTCGATGTGTATCGTATTGTGTGTGATCGACTGTGCAAGTTGCTCCTCGGCCTTGCTGAAGCGGATTCCTTCGCCAAGAATCCCTCTCGCTTCCAGACCCAAAGCAAAGTCCATGATCTTGGTTTTTGTTACGTCTAGGATGCGAACCAACTTATGTACAGGGACGTGCAGGGCCGGCTCAAAATCTGTCCTCATGATATTCCTGAATGCAGTGTTGAGATCAGCAGGAAATTTCACCATCACCGATCCGGTCTCCGTACGCTCTACCAGGTCAACGATCTGGCTCACTGAGTCTCGTGAGGGATGTTCACACATAGATATGTGGAGTTCGCCGCCCATGTCGACAGGAATCCACCCCCTATACGGATTGAAAGCCTTCAGTTCACCCGTGATGATCCGGTAGCTGGGCACCGCACGTGCTTCGTATCCGTTCAGTTCGTCATTGAGCCATTCCTCGATATCCTTGATCTTGAGCTTTCTGGACACGAGCAATGCTTTGCGTAGCAGATCTGGAAGGTGGATCGTCCGGTCAAGCACGTCTCTCTGTAGTTCCAATACGAGGCTGTCCATGGAGTCATAGCGCTCCCATGAAGGTGATCACTGCTGGTAGGTATGAGGCGAGCACGTTGCCAGCAGCGCCTTCCAAGACGGTTTTGATCGAACCTAAGCACTCCTTGATAATCCCCTTCTTCGGAGCTGGCGAGTTACTCTGCGCCCTAATTGTCTCAACGTCAGATCGCAAGCTCTGCGCGACGACCTGATCGTTTATCTTCGAAATGTCTTGTGAGAAAGCCTCCAAGAAACCGTTGAGATCAACGTGCTGAATACTCTGGTCGAGATGCTGGCTGGAATGGTTAGCCTCTTGTTGTACTTGAGAATTGTGCATGGAGCCGATGGAGATGCTATTTGTTTTGCTCATAGGGGCGGCCTCACTTTGAGATGGCGACTTGATATTGCATCATCTAGGTTCGCCAAAAGCGTGGCAACTTCAAAATGGTACCAGACAATCTTTTGCACCGTTCTCTAGTGTCAGCGTAGAGCTGTAAGAGTGTCCGCTTTTGGCCGAACGCGGCCCTAAGCATCATCCGAATCCAAGCAGTGGCCAGTGATAAGGGGCAATGGAAATGCCAATTTTCAGCGAATTGGCAGTACTGCTCGTATTGGACTACAAAGTGATGATGTCAATTCGAAATGACTGCTCAATAGGTACTAATCCAAGGAGGGCTAGCAGTGGCGAAACTCATGGAGCTAAAAGTTGGCTGCGTTCTTCTGCTGGCCGCAGGCCTGTTGTCTGGTTGTATATCTGCACCTAGGCCAGCGCCAGCGGTGGTTAGTGTTGAGCCTGTGGTCACCATCGGAATTGAAGACCCTGCCTTAGTTCCTATTCCGCTACCTGCTGAGGCTGTTCAGGTAGCCCCGCCCGAGCCATCGGGCCACAACAACGTGATTGTCCGTACCTACTACGGCACTAATCGGCGTGCTACGGGCTTAAAAGAGCCTTACCTGGCCTATGGGACGTATGAGGGGCCGCTCAGCTACGGTGTGGCCGATGTAAGTATTCCTCGTGATCATCGACTGGGGGCATTAGAGAGCCCAAAGTCTGGGATGCGGACGTTTGAGAACAAAAACAAGCACATCATGCTCATGGGGCTTCAGCCTGTAGAGCGCGAGATCTTGCTGACTCTGATTGCCCAGGATGTTGAGAACTCTGACGGGAAAAGTGCCTTGGTGTTCATCCATGGGTACACCGTTTCATTTGAGGATGCTGCGCGTCGTACTGCCCAGTTGAGCTATGACCTGGGCTTTAAAGGGGTTCCCATTTTCTATAGCTGGCCGTCTCGGGAGGATGTGTGGAAGTACAAGCAGGATGGGGATGTGATCAAAAGAGCCACTCCAAAATTCACGGCATTCCTTGAGGATATCTTCAAGAGAACTGGCGTTGAAAATGTGTACCTGATCGCTCACAGCATGGGCAACCGCGCAATGATCGAGTCCATGTCGACTTTGATTCAGGACGATCAGATCCGGCCTAAGGTCAGGCAGCTAATCCTGACCGCTCCAGACGTACTAGCGAGTGAGTTTGAGAAAGAGTATGCACCTGCTCTGGTGAACGCCGGCGCGCCGGTAACGCTTTATGCGTCATCGAAGGACTGGGCAATGAAAGCGTCAAAAGAGATGAATGAGGGGTATCGACGTCTTGGGGACACGAAGGGCGAGGTGTCTGTGATCAAAGGGATCGAGACTATTGATGCCAGCGCCGTGAAAACTGACTTTCTGGGGCACTCTTACTTCGCAGAAAACGGATCAGTCGTCTCAGACATTTTCTATCTGTTTCGTACCAATCTTCGGCCAGATGCACGGTTCAACATGAAAGGGATCGAAGCAAAGCAAGGGCGTTACTGGGCTTTTCAGTCAAATCTCTGTACCCCCTGAAAGACCGCTTGTGGCCGAAAGCTGTCCGTTGAAGACACCCACATCCCAAGGTGGGTCGACGTCGAGCAAGTGACGTCGGAAGGGTAGGGTTGCGGAAATGACCGAAAAGATGCGGAAACGATCCAGAAAGGCCGGAGTAACAATTGCGAAACCCAAAAACGACAAAGCCCTGAATAATCAGGGCTTTGTCGGTACAAATATGGCGGAGGCGATGGGATTCGAACTCATGGACCTGTTACAGTCGACGGTTTTCAAGACCGTATAATGATCGGATCTTATGACTGACCGGCACCTTTTTGGAAATAGCTTCCAACCGTAACCGAACGACTTCGGCGAGAAACGGACGGCGATGAGCGTACCCATCTGGCCGTTAGCGAACGTTCAGGAAAGACCGCTTCCGGCCAGAAGCAGCCTTTCTGGAGCGGCCGCTGTCGGCCAAAAGCGGTCATTGAGAATCTACAAAAACGGAGACGATTTGTAGGCCCTCTAGGCAGTCGATATCATTCCGGCCAGGCCTAGGCAGAAATACCCGATCAAAAGGCAAGCTGCGGTCATGCCGCTCACCACAGTCGGAACCAAGAACACGAGCCAGACCTTTTGCGAGCGAGTGCTAAAGTCTTGAAAAGCTTTCTCGAATTCGGAAATAACGCTCGCGTGTGGCCGTTTCGACAGAATCGCCTGGGTCGCTCGCATATGTTTGGCGCTCCAAAACATTTTTACGATTTCCCAGGTGATGAACAGGGTAAGGGAAAGCGTGATGGAAAGGCCGCACGCATTGAAAAGCCAAGTGGGTAATTTTCCAGACAAGGTCGACCAGAAGGCGAAGTAGCCAGCGTATCCCGCCACCATGATCAGGTTGGTATATGCATTGGCGTTGTTCATCAGTTTCTCATTGAGTTGGATGAAAGCGCTGATCTGCTTCTCTACGATCTGTTCTTGCTTCATCTCAGCAACCTCTTTGATTAGACCATCCACCACGCGGTGTATATCGCGGCACCACAGCTCCCACTCGCTGTTCATTCTGAGCTCCCGATTTTCGGCCATCCGTGTTGTTCTCCACCGCTTGCTCCACACACTGGACGTCCAGCGAAACTTCCACAAGCGGCGAACCTCAGTCTTTACCTATAGAATTTCGCATGTGTTTCGAAATACTAAATTTAAATCTGCCTACAACTTCAAGGAGCAGCACAGTCAGATTTTTTAATGCAAGTAAGCGGCCGCTATGGGTCGATTGCTGCCTGTCGTGCACGACCGCAGATTTTGAAAGCCTTCTTGATCGTACCCTAATAGACGCGCCTGAATAGAGCCGACGCTCTTTATTCAAAACTTTCTTCCTTATCTCGATCACGGATCTGTTCCTTCTCAATCCAAACGTCGAGGTCAGGAAGCAACCCATCAATCCATTGGCGCACTTCTGCATGTGGGCTTACTTTAAACCTAAGCACCTGCGACCGGCGCTGAATCAATACATTGGCTAGAGACCCCATCCAGCTTCGCGGGTGCAAACGTGCCCAGTAGTCTCCGAGAAAGGCGTGTTTATCTGGAGCAGCCTCCAATAACTCCAAGAAAACTGGGTCAAAGTCATCACTTTCTTCGCCGTGTTTACGCTTGAACATTGGGATAGCTTGACCTAGCAGCGGATACCTTAACGTTGGATCCATGTTCGCCCACTGACGAAGGAGCGCCGGATCGATTTTCTCAAATGAAGTATCAGAACTAAAATGCATATCAAACAGATTGGTTATTCCTGACGTCGCTCCATGGAGTAGGAATGCGTCCAACGCGATGAAGGTCTGAGTCTCGAACAATCCTTTGAGCACGTAGTTCAAATCGTAGGGAGAGGCTTGATACGACTCAATGGCCACACTCAGATGATTACAAACGTCGCGCGCTGTATCTTCACCTTTAATGCCAGCGCAGCATATGCTCACTACTGTGTGCATACCGTAATCGCGTAGTTGTCCGCTTTTGCTGAAATCGGTGCGGCATAGAAGATTCCGACCGGTCTCAATCAGTAGGTGATCCCATTGTTGACCACCTTCTCTATCTCGAAAGAAATGCATATGTAGTATATCGAGCGCGATTTCCACACCTTCTGGCAATTGCGCAATATCAAGAAGGAGCGCACTTAGCTCCTCAGGCGGCGAGTCATTGACAGCGCCATTGGCAATACTGTTGAAGTCCATCGCACGGAGTACGCCCTTGCCAATTGCACGTCGCAACCGATTGATACCAGCTTTATCAATTCCTACGCGTGCTTGGAGGTAGGGCAGACTTGGAGCAAGATCGGGATCGTCAATGGCGGACTCCAACACCGACGATGTGAATGTGGCATCCCGCTGATTTGCTTGGTAGATGAAACCACCTAGCACTGTTGCATTTCGCGTATTTGGAGCGATTTTCGCAAATTCACCAACTAGTTCGTGCCACATTTGCGATAGATCAGTCGCCCCTTCCGCAAGACCTTCTCCACATTCAAAGGCGCGTTGCTGATTCGATGCAGGTATTAACTCAACGAGAAACTGCTTACGTATCTCAGAGTCTTGCCCCAAAAAACTTCCTACCTCCTTCGCCATAAGCGAAGCCTTCCGCCATGGTTTCATTACATCGTCGTCATCTGGGTCGCCATCAACGATGTCCCAGCCGCTGTTGGCGCCGCTGAGGACTATGGCGCGTGCCTGATTCAAAAGATCGGACGGTTTCAACCGTTGAATGATTGTCTCGAGCTTTCCCCTGACGTCAGGACGCATAGCCTTCCCTTCGAAACGAAGCGCAGCTCGAAAGCCAAGCCAACCTTCAATCCAAGGTTTTTCTTTCGTTAAGGCTACAGCGGCGCTTTCAAGCGCCTCATGGCAAGCATCGATGGCCCAAATTTCGCGAACTCTGCGTGCGAGGATTTTAGGAGCGTCGTCGATGGCTGGTGAAAGCTCAACTGCGAGCGCAATTGCTGCCTTATACCAATCCCAAGCATCCTTATTTATCTTCGGACTCCAGCCCCAGTCACGAGGACGGGCTCCGAATTCAAAGGTGCTCGATGAAGTGAATTGGCCTGTTTTTAGCAGGGCATCGAGAGCGATTGATGCACAACGGCGCTGCTCTAGATCGATTGACATCGCCAATTGCCGGGCGGCGGCAAATCGCTGTTCCGGCGATGCCTTTGTCCCAGATAAAAGCAAATGAAAAAGCTCGGCAAACATATTTTGCGCGGAATTACCCTTGTTACCTTCGGGCTCAATAGCTACGAAACGGGCAAGCAACATAGCGGCGCGCTCGAAAAGTTGTGGATCGTAACCAAGCATCTTGATTAGGCGGACCCACTGCCAGCGATCTGTAGAATTAGGTGCCAATACCAGTTCGCCTTTGGCGCTATTCAATTCCCGCTCAATTTTCGCGAGTACCGCATCAGGAGCGACAGGGGCAATGTTGGTTAAGATCTCGAGACCTTGCTTGCCCAACGAAAAAAGATCTCCAAGTGGGCCGTCTACGCAGAGCCAGCGAGCGACCGTTGACTGCGCTTCAGTGCTGTCGTGAAGGAAGCCTATTCTCCGTGAAAGTGACTTCTGCATCCGCGGCGTCAGAGTTTTGCAAAAACGATCGAATTCTTGCCGGGGTATTCTTTCCAGCGCGGATGTCGCTAAGGAGTTGGCGATCGCATGGGGTAATATCGCGCGCCACCTGCCGCGCGACTGGGCGACTCCGCGACGACCTAACCTGACAAGCGCTGTAAACATGTCATTTGAAGTGACTAAGCGAATGCTTCCAATTTTTGCCAGCTCGCCGTCGCTCGAAGTATCTTCACCGTTTAGCGAATAGAAAAGCGAGAGATCCTCGGCCGCAAACAGTAGGGATTGATCGTGTTCGTTACGTTGCTGGAAGATTCGCTCAAACAAATCGCGGCTCTTAAGCTTACCTAAGGTTTCTCCTTTTCTCAGTGTGTCGGCTATTGCCCGAGCAACACGAAAATTACCGTCGCTGAAATTCGCGATCGTGCTCCTGTCTATCTGCGAAATATTGGGGAAGGACTGCTTGAGCCATTGTGAAACCAAGTCGGTTGACGCTGATTGCAGACGGAATACTTCGGTCCGTTCAGGTTCATCATCACCGACATCGTATTCAATAGTCAGAAGACTCACGCTACTTGTGCTGTCAGAGCAGATACGTGCGAGTTCGCTATGTGTGGCTGGATTGCAATTATCTACCACGAGAATCGAGCGTTGGCCTCGCATAACGAGTAGACGAGCCATATCCCTAGCTGTTGGATCAGTCTCGACCGAATAATCCGTGTAAACCGCGAGGCTTGGGTCTAGTGGATCTACCCCAACTTGACTCTCAAAAAGGGCTTGTACCAATCGAGTCTTGCCGAGCCCAGACAAACCGACCAACCGAATACATTGTCTTGGAGCGTGTAATGCCACGCGAAGCTTGGCAATCCCTTCACCGATAGTCAGTTGTGGTCGTTCTGGAAATCGTTCATCTGTTAGACATGCCTTATCGTTGAAAAGATATATGCCAGGTTCGGCGACTGTTGTCCCGACCCAATTTCCGATACTGCTCCATCCAGTTAAGCTCGTGCCGATCCGTAAACGAACCCAAGCCACGATGCCTGGAAACTCGTTTACCCAGGTGGCCAACCGGTCCCGATCGTAGAAGTCCGTGTGAAGCTTTTGGGCATCGGCCAGATCACATAGTTGTTCACGGATCGCTTGGCGTCGATCCGCCAACGGCTTGTCGGCGACTGACCCTTGTGCGCTCACTATGATGTAGGAACCGGACGCAGCAGCAAGCTCGCCAATTACGTGCCGCAGTACGCCTTTTGGACGCATCTCGCTGCGAATCGCGCTGGCGGACATATTGGGCTTTTTCACCTGAAAACCAGTGAGTGCTCTTGGTACGAAGTCGGGTTTTACCATTGCATTAGGGCACTCAACCCGAACATCGAGTCCGCCGTCCGCGGCATCTTGATTACCACCAGCGGTCACGGACGAAAGTGGGCAGCCTTGCGCACGTAATTCTGACAACGCTAGACGCGCCACGAGAGTGCGCAAATCTCCGTCACTCAAGTTTGCGATGTCGGCCCCTGTAATTTCGAACATAGCTAGCAACGACGCCCTAGTTAAATCATTAGGCGATCATAGCTGAGTAAGGAGTATTTGTTTGTTGCATGGTGCGGGCTAGCAATCGAATTGCTGCTTCATGCCCCAAATCAGATAGTGCTGATGACTGCTAATGGCCGATTTCTGCAGATCACGAATGACCGCTTTGGCCGGTAGCGGCCCCTTGAGGGCGTCCGCTTTTGGCCGAAAGCTGACGACCAGGACTGACCGCTTTTGGTCGAATTGGACGACCGCCGCCTGCTAGGCATTCCTAGGACTGCCGTATACGCATAATTGCATCTGTAATCGCTTTTGCGTTTGTGTCTAAGGTTTCCATAGCCATCACAGCGTTATCTGCAACTACCTGCACTCCATTAGCCGAAAGCCACACGGTGACCTCCTCTATTGCAGCCGCCAACGCATGTTGGTTGTGTAGGAGCAATGTCAAAGCATCTGCCGTTGCGATATTGGAGGCTGAGTGATCTGACATGAAAATCGTCCTTGAGCGATGGGTTTGAAAAGCCTAGTACATGCTGCGGAATTGCATTGGCATAAACACATGTGCAACAGACATCTTTAGCGCACCAGAATGGTGGGACAGCCCGATATCAGATCTCACGGAACGACGACAAGAGAGTGTTCATTGCACGAGCATTTCTATCCCCGTTTTTGACAGTATCAGTAGTGCCCAGATCGTAGCCGAAAATGCTTGCTTTAAAATTACTACAGAGAAGGGAAGGAATCGCGGAGTCTTCGAGGAGGGGAGCCTGGCTGGTACAATGCTGGTACAGGGCTTTTTAAAGCGGTCTTTTAGCCTTTATTAAATGGGGTAGGGATCGACGATGGGTCCGATCCATCATCGGGGCGACGGAGAAGCGGCGGGAGAGTGTGACGGGTTGTAGGGACATGTGAGGAATCTGGATCAAGAAGGCGAAGGCGCAAGAGTTTATCAGGTCTGCGAACAGGCAAAGGCTTGCG
>Ga0209281_1001437_pt1 | contig 14024 bp, 9 predicted proteins | sample MedtruBG_FD_187514 | JGI IMG/M metagenome (GOLD analysis project Ga0209281, IMG submission 187514) | Root nodule microbial communities of legume samples collected from California, USA - Medicago truncatula BG (SPAdes) (version 2) | ecosystem: Host-associated > Plants > Roots > Nodule | place... | reverse complement strand
GACCGATCTCGTGCTCGGCGAAAAGATCGAATATGCTGCCCTGGACGGTGCGTTCTTGGCGCATTGTCGGCTCCGGCGGTTGCGGGTTTGTCTTTAGAATCAGTGGCTTGATGCTAAAGTGTACCTAAAACCGCCGGGCCTTGCCCGCACAAAAAGCGCGTTTTACGCAATAATTCCAAATACTTGCTGTTTATGGATGGGCACTAGTCTAGGCGCAGGCATAGAAGCTCACTTCGGCTCACAACGTGCGCTACCGAGATCCAACCGCTAACCCCCTACGCCAGATGGGGTCTCCTTGCCGCTTACCTGTAGTGCTGAAACAAATTTCCATTTTCAACCCCGATGTGACCGCAGGTCGGTTACCGGCAATTCGGCCTTGTCTCCGATCCGGAAGCTCGCGGAGTGCTCTCTCCGGTCCGGTGGATTAGACAACGCCAATCGAGTAACCAGTACGGCTCAACTTCACAAGACCGCATCGGTCCAAGGCGTTACCGGGAGCGTTCGGTCGTCGCAAGTTTACCCTTCATCGCGAGTTGGAGGCCAGCATTCATTCCCTCCAGAACAGCCTTTTCTGCGTCTCTAGTCGCGCACTATGCGTCCGACCTCGGCCAGACGGGTCGCTGCAACTTAGTATAGGCGATCTGCGCGAAGTCTGGGGCAACCGACCCCGAGGCTGCAACGTATTGAATTTCCGCGGAGATCAGCTCGAAGTTGGTATAGAAGTGCTGAGCTGATTTCACCACAATGCCTCTCTTGCCCGATATCGTACAGCCGATAGCCGTGAAGAGCTCAGGGGAGAACACCTGTTCGCGGATAGTCGAGCAAATGATATGCACGCCTTCGACCTCGACGTAGGCACTGGGACCAAGGGGCGATTGTGAGCCACTGAGGCCTGGTTGCTTGTGCTCGGCGCAGAGCCCTCTGACGGTGCCGACAACATCGACGGGTTGGCCGGAATTCCGCCCCACCTTTCCGCCGATACGTAGGGCAAGAGCAGCCCCGACGCCGGCGCCGAAGCACATCTGGACCGCGACTGGATCCCAGAAGCAGCCCAGAGCGATGTCTCGAATGCCCAGGTCCAAAACGCGCTGCAGAATCGCTGTGTTGTCGGAGGCAGCTCCACCGCCTGCATTGTCGGCGACGTCGGCGATGATGACAGGAGCCTTCGCCGTGCTGGCCCGAACTCGTGCGAGCGCCTCGTCAATAGTCAAGTATGGTGTGCGGGCTTCCTCGCGCATGGCCCAAAATTCTGCACCGAGTTGGCGTGCGAGCGCATCCGCTTGCGCTTGATTAGCGTCGGCAATCACGAGCACCTTCGCGCCGACGTCGGCCACGTCACCCCATGGGAAGCCATGGATCAGTGAAACCGAAGCAACACCGTTCTTGCTTTCAAGTGCGCGTAAGCGTTCCACGAACGAGCGAACGGGTTCGCGTGTAGTCGGCCACAACCCGATTAACCTACAATCATGTACTGCCTTTACGGGCGTCAAGCTGCCCTTGCGCGTGGCCATCGTGAGATCATAGACCTTGCGCGCGCACTCTCGCATGTCGGTGTGGGGGTACTCTTTGTAAGCTATGAGGATATCGGCGCCCTCCACCATTGCCTGAGTTAAGTGGCAGTGGTGATCGAGCGAAACCCCAATCTTGACGTCAGGTCCAACAAGGGCCCGCGTGCGCGCGATGATGTCACCTTCACAATCGTCGTACCCGTCCGCGATCATGGCGCCGTGGAGATCTAACAGAACAACGGCAACGGGTTGGGCATCACGGAGGTCATCGAGAATGTAGCCGCGCAACTCTTCGTAAGTGGCACGGACGGTGGTACCGGCTGGTTGAGCAAAGGCGGTGATGCTTTCGACGATCTCGAGGCCATCATTCGCTGCCGCACGGCGCCACTCTGGCAGTGCCACGCTACTCGCACTGCTCTCGCTGCAGCTTCCATCGCGGCGTGAATAGCCTCCTTCAGCGAACGACCGCAGATTGGTCGGAATTGGCGAGAACGTATTAGTTTCAGTCGCCAGTGACGTCATGAAGATTCGCACTTCCTATTCTCCTCACATTCAGAGTTAGATCCGTCGATATGGCCCAGGCGACTTGAAGGAAACGATCCCGGCAACGCAAGAGCGACGTTCGTCCTGGGAAATCCGACCACTCGGCAACGATGGGACAAACGGATCGCTGGAACAGTAGGAAAAGCTGCGCGACGACACCGCCTTGCGCGCAACTGCTTTTAAGTGTGCCTAATGGTTGCTAACGTTAGGCGTTTTGCCCTAATCTGCGATACGCAATAGCCGACAGCCGCGATTCCAGTTCAGCAGTATTTTGTGGTGGCGCTGTACGTACCTTGGGCGCGCACAATCAGATCAAACGACTCCTGCTCTTATCCTCGGTTTGCGGTGCCTCCAAGGTAGAGCATCTTCTAAGTCCCTTGCTACGCGTACCAGGGTCGACTCGTCTCCGAAACGGGCGACAATTTGAATCCCGATCGGCAGTCCATCATCACTTTGGGCCAAAGGCAAAGACACAGCTGGTTGGCCCGTCACGTTGAATAGGCCGACATACTGGTAAAGAGCAGCATCCGCGTTCATGTACTCTTCAGCAGAAATCGTAGGGTGGGTTGCGCAGTAAATACCGCCGTGAGGGATTGCACGCGACGGCATGGTGGGCGTCAGAAGTATGTCGAAGTCTCGAATCGCCTCCCCAACTTGCAGCCTCATCTTCCTCACGGTCTCATGGACGTCAGAGGCATGAGATAGTGGTAAATTACGGCCATGCTCATGAAGCTTCAAATTAACTGGCTCGAGGGTTTCTGCATTAATCTCTCGGCCCATGAGCCGCGCCGCATTCTGCAGCCAGCTCGTTCGGAAATCTGCCATTCCGAGCAGGATGCTGCTGTAATCTGCGGAAGTGTGTGGTGGATGGATGTCCTCGAGCAAGTGCCCCATTTGGGAAAGAACCGCCGCCGTAGCATCGATCGCTTTCGAAACCTCTGGTTCGAGTTCAACCGCTCCCCATTTTGTCCTGGCGACGCCGACCCGCAATCGGCCAGTCGCCTGTGTCAACTCCTTGACGTGTGGGCGATCTGGCTGAACAATAACGAACGGATCTCCTGGGTACGGCCCGGAGAATACGTCCAAGGCTGCAGCCATATCTCTAACCGTTTTACATACAACAAACTGACGCGAGAACCCACAAGCAGAGTCCTGGTTGTTTGGACCTCCGGATATCCGACCGCGTGATGGATTCAACCCGACCAGTCCGCACCATGCTGCGGGAGTACGTGTTGAGCCACCACCGTCACTTGAAGAAGCAATTGGCGTGATTCCTGCCGCAACCGCCGCGGCCGCTCCGGCGGAAGAGCCACCTGCAGTACGCGTTAAGTCCCAGGGGTTTCCGGTTACTCCTGTGAGAATTGATTCGCTCATCCCCGATATGCCGAATTCAGGCGTTGTCGTGCGGCCAAGAATTCTGAGGCCCCCAGCGCGTGCTCTGCGTATATAGTAGCTATCTGTTTCCCAACGGTTGCCCTTGAACAGACGACTTCCTTTCTCTTCAAGGCGCCCTGCCTCCGCGAAACCCAAATCTTTTCTCAAGAAAGGTACGCCGTTGAAGAGTCCTCCGTCCCGACCATTTGCAGCCACAGTTTCAGCATCATCGTAAAACTCGATCACGGCGTTGATCTTGGGATTAACGTCATCATGCGCCTCACGAGCAAGTTGAGCGAGTTCTATCGCTTTCACTTCTCCAGAGCTGACCAGAGAAGCCAAACCGGTAGCATCAAGATCAACGTATTCGCTTAGCTTCATGATAACTCCTCCATTTTTGAGCTGCGACGCCGCGCTTGTTTCCTGCTCGAATCCATGTTCAGATCCCGCCGAGTACGACTCGGTGCTGCGGTCCAGAGAATTTTCTTATTTTGTAAGTAGCCAACAGGCCGCTTCGTGGTTCGGACCCACCGCAACCGCAGGCGGATCCTCCTTTCCGCAGTGATCTACAGCGACTGGACAACGGGGGTGAAATCGGCACCCTGTTGGCATCCGTGCTGCACTCGGTACCTCGCCATCAAGAGCGGATATCGCTTCGCTGGCGGTGGCTGGATGCGCCTTCGGCGTAGCCTTGCTAAGAGCGATTGTATATGGATGCCGGGGATTAAAGGTAATCTGGTCGGCGGTTCCGACTTCTACAACACGACCGAGATACATGACTGCGATGCGATCGGCGATCGACCAAGCGACCGGCAGGTCGTGGGTGATGAAGAGAAGAGCCATGTTTCTCTGCGTTCGTAGCTCCGTCAGGACCTGTAGAATTTGCGCGCGGATTGAGACGTCGAGCATTGATACCGGCTCGTCCGCCACAATCAGTTCTGGCTCGACAGCAAGGGCGCCTGCAATTACGACGCGCTGCCGCTGACCGCCGGACAACTCGTGAGGAAATCGAGCAAAAAAATCCTCCGGGGGATTGAGGCCGGCTGATGATAGCGAGCCGGCAACTCGTTCGGCTAGTTCGTCATCGTCCGCCACCAACCGGAGGGAGCGGACTCCTTCAGCGACGATGTCAAAGATGGTATGTCGCGGGTTTAGTGCCTGATAGGCATCTTGAAAGATCATCTGAACCCGATGTCTATACGAACGCAGAGCAGAAAAGCCCTCCACCGAGGTCACGTCCCTACCAGCAAAGAAGAGTTTGCCACCAGTCGGCTGGATCAGTTTCGTAATCACACGACCGACGGTTGATTTACCGCTACCAGATTCCCCTACAACAGCAACGATTTCACCGCGGCCGATAGTGAGATCTATTCCATCTACGGCGCGAACCGCTGCGACAGGACGTGCGAGGACTCTGTCGAGTATTCTGCCACGTCCTGCAAAGTGTACCTGCAAGTTCTCCATGGATAAAATGTTGGCGGTGTTAGACATTCGATTTGACTTTCGGTTCCTGGCTACCCGCCGAATAAAGGTGACAAGCTACGCGGCCACTTTGTTCGATTTCAAGGAATGGAACCTCGACGGCGCATATGTCCATGGCGGACGGACAGCGCGTACGGAAGGCGCAACCTGACGGACGGTTCCGCAAGCTTGGTGGATCGCCGGGGATAGGCTTTAATACGCGCTTTCCCTCAGTTGGATCGGGGATCGACTCGATGAGTAGTCTGGTGTATGGGTGCCTGGGATTCTCGAAGATCTCGGCCACGTCGCCATCTTCAATGATGCGGCCAGCGTACATGATCATGACGCGATCGCACGACTCTGCCACAACTGAAAGGTCATGCGTGATCAAGATCAGTGCTAAGTTGAGTTCTTTCCTCAAGCGTGTCACCAACTTCAAGATTTGCGCTTGAGTGATCACATCGAGTGCGGTTGTGGGTTCATCGCCGATGACGATAGAGGGATGGCAAGCGAGCGCCATAGCGATCATCACTCTTTGCCGCATCCCCCCTGAGAGTTCGTGAGGATAAGCGGCACCACGCTCCGCCGAGATTCCGACCAACTCAAGCAGTTCTCTAGCACGCCTCATCGCCTCATCACGTGTCATTCCGAGCTTGAGACTGCAGGGTTCGGCAATTTGCTTGATGACCCGTTGCACGGGGTTGAGCGCGTTCATTGCTCCTTGAAATACGACCGACAGATCGTTCCAACGGTGCGGGCGCATCGCTTCTTCGTCGCTGATGGGAAGTCGTTTGCCGCGATAGCGAACCTCACCTGATGTGACCTTTGCATTTGGTGACAATAAGCCCGCGACGGTCATTGCGGTCGTCGTTTTTCCGCTGCCGGACTCGCCGACTAGTGCAACGGCCTCACCAGCATGAATTTGGAAGCTGATATCGCGAAGAGCAGGCAGAGAAATGTTCGCGAGTTTATAATCGAGTGAGAGATCTACCACCTCCAAGATGGCGGCTGCAGCTTTCGGAAAAGCGCTGTTCATGGGATAACCCTCCGGCGCGGATTGAAAATATCGTCGAGAGCGTTACCAATGATGACGAAGCTGAGCGATACGATAACCACACACAAGCCAGGCGCGCCGAGGTACCACCACGCCCCTGAACTGGCGGCGCCCGCGCGTTGAGCAAGCGACAACAACGTACCCCATGAGGGCTGCAACGGATCGCCAAGCCCAAGAAACGAGAGGGCGGTTTCAGTATAGATGGCGTTGGCGACGACCAATGCGCCATTGGCGGCAATCTGTGGCACTAGATTGGGAAGGAGATGACGCAACATTATTTTTATGTTGCTAGTTCCGACCACCCTAGCACGCTCGACGAATTGCCGCTCGCGCAAAGTTAAGGTCTGGCTTCGAACAATTCTTGCCACGAATGCCCAACTAGTCAAGCCAATCACCAAAATGATAACGAATAGAGAGGGGCGAAAACCCAATATATCTCCACTACGCCCCATAACGCCAACGGCAACAGGAGTGATTACCAACGCTAAGACGAAAGAAGGAATGACAAAAAAGAAGTCCGTGATGCGCATCAACCACACATCAACCCAGCGTCCGTAGTACCCAGATGCCATCCCGACCGTCGTTCCAACTACTAGGCTAATAACAGTTGAAACGAGTGCGATAATCAAAGAGGTACGGGCGCCATGAACGACGAGGTTCAGCACGTCTCGCCCAACCTCATCAGTTCCGAGCGGGTTTATGAAGGAGGGTGGAGCCAGAAAGTCACCCATGGCGTTTATGGCGGTCTGTAGTGGGCCAACAAGGAAGGCAGGCATTGCCGCCATGGCAAAGAAGACGACCAGAGCCATCAGCCCAAACCTAGCACTATTGTGGACCAACAACTGGCCAAGGAAAGACTTGATAGCCCGGGCACGCGGGGGGGATCGTGTAATAGCTTTTTTGTTTGTCATTACCGCACCCGAGGATCTAGAACGCCGTAGATCAGATCGGCCATAAGGTTTGCGAACACAATGGATGCGCCAAGGAGAAGAAATATGCCCTGGAGAACCGGGTAGTCTCGCGCGTTCAGCGCTTCGACTGTCAAGCTGCCGATCCCAGGCCAGGCGAAAACTGATTCGACCGTGATCGCGCCAGCAACGACATAGCCAAGGTTGAGCGTGATTAGCGTTACAACCGGAAGCATTGCATTGCGGAAAGCGTGCCTCATCAACATTTGATTGTTGGTCAACCCCTTTGCACGAGCTGTCACTATGTAGTCTTCCGTGACAACATCACTCATTGCGGCACGTGCGACGACAACATATTGGCCAATAAGCCCGAGCGTTACGGCGAGAACCGGCAGTATGAGATGACGGGCATGGTCTGATAGCCGTCCGAGTATGCCGACATGAGCGGCCCCGGCGGAATAGGCGCCATAACCAGGCAACCATCCCAGCATTGTGCTGAACGCGACGACAAGCAACATACCGAGCCAAAAAGGTGGGGTTGAATATAGCGCCAGAGAGATCCCAGTGGTGATATTATCGACTGCACCACCTCGCCGCCAACCCGCAATAATACCCAGTGTGACCCCGATTGTAATGGCGATTAACTGGGCGAGCCCGGCCAACGCGAGAGTTGCCGGTATCCTCTCAAGGATGAGATCACTGACGCGCCTCCCCCTAAATTTGAAACTATAGCCAAGATCTCCCTGCAGCGTTGCCGAGACATAGCTGAAGAGCTGATTTGGTATCAATGGCTTATCAAGACCCCAGCTTTGACGCTGGGCCTCGATCTGATGTATCGTAATTGCGCTGCGAGCTCCTGCCAGCAACATGTTGGCAGGGTCACCCGGGATTACTCGGAACAGCAGGAAGTTCAGAATGGCCACCATGAGCAGCGTAGCCGCTGCCCTAAATATGATGCGCCCAGTATGATGGCCCGCCCGGCCTCCCGATCCACCGGCCATCACATTGCCTTCATACGATCGAACGGGAAGTAGCTCCACATGGAGACTAGGTCCTCCGTTCCCCAACCTTGAAAGCAGTCTTTCCGACGCGCATCCAGCATAAATGGATAAGCGAGCATTATGTAGGGGGCTTCTTTGTAGATGAGCCGAACAGCCTCATCGACCAACTGCTGACTCTTTTCGAGTTGAGCTGTCTTCGCAACTTCGGCAGCAAGCTCATCAAACTTAGCGTTTTGCCAGTAGGCGCGATTATGTCGAACGCCTTTTTGTCCAAGAACGAGCAAATCGGGTGCACTAGGAGACAACCAGATGCCCCCGATGTACAGGTCCCATTTTCCGCCCCCCTGACTTGGCAATGCGGTACGCGCTTGAACTGCTCCTGAATCCAACTGTGTTACAGCGATCGGAATCCCGATCTGCCCAAGCCAGCCGGCAACCAATTGCACAGCCGCAATGGGGGTTTCCATTGTTCCTGAGCTTGTACCGGTGATCAACTCGAGCTGAAAACCGTTACCCTCCTTGTCCTCACGGACGCCGTCACCATTTATGTCTTTATAGCCTGCTGCATCGAGTCTGCGTGCCGCCTCCTCCAAGTCGAAGTGACGCCTGATGTCCGCAAGGTCGGAATAGTAATCCTTCGCAACTGGGACAACCAATCCCAAGCCCGGGTCGGCGTGGCCTCTAAAGGCTCGCTCGGCAATCAGATTCTGGTCGATAGCATAACCAATTGCATCGCGAAACGCCTGATCTTGAAGCGCATTAGTACTTCCTGCCCCCTCGCCTGAGGCGGTGTTGAAGGCAAGGTAATTGCGGGCCTCAATGCGCGCTTGCCCTACGACGATACCATCGTCCTTCGACAGATCACGCCATTGAGCCGGGGTAAGGTTCATTCCGTAGTCAAGGTCTCCGCTCTTTAGCCCCTGCGCAATCGAATCTGCGCTCGGGAAAAACGAAAATACAAAGCCCGCTATCGGCGGTTGGCCTGTGCGGAAATACGCATTTGGGGTCATTCGGGCGAACTGGCCCTGCTGAAACTCCGCAATTATCATCGGTCCCGTCCCTACGAGCGGCGGGTCGTTCCGGAAAGTGCTGCGAGCGTCCGCGTAACTGACATCTTTCCAGATATGCTCCGGAACGATCATAACTGTGTTGTCGACCGGCCACCGAGTTGGGGTCTTGGTGACGATCTGTAACGTTTCGTCGTCGAGAGCTGCGATCTTCTCAACAAGTTCCAGTCCGCCTGTGTTGTTCCAGCCGATGTTCAATTCATCTGGCTTTCCGATTGAGTCGCGCAGATAATTGTAGGTGAAAGCTGCGTCTCGAGCGGTAGCGGGCTTGCCGTCCGACCATTTCATGCCCGGCCAGATCTTGAAGGTCCAGGTCAGACTGTCCTCGGCGACAGACCACTCCTCAGCAAAGCCCTTTCGATCCGAGTGTCGCTGGGCATCAACGCCCACTAGGAAGTCATAGGTGAAGGTAGTAGGCCAAAAGGAGGACCAGGTCGCGAAGGGGTTCATCGTGTCCGGCGCCAGGATTCCAGCTATTTGCGCCACATGGTCGCCGCACGATGCCAAAGCCGTCGAGCTCATAAGCAAAGGCGCCGTTGATCCGATCAGGATTGCTTTCAAGATCGCGCGGCGATGACGAAACCAAACCTCCTGTGTGCTTGCGTTTAACGTCATTCAAGTTCCCCTTTCGTTGAATGTCGGAAATGACCGACGCGCTCGTTGGCGCCTCGATGCTGGGTGTCCGATCTTGGATTATTGGGCCGTACGCTACTTGCACCGACGTCATAAGCGGCGCGGATGTGCGCCCAATTTGGGCACCTTGCACGGCTGCGACAGCGTTCAAGGTACGTGCGGTACTAAGCAGCGTTGCTTATAGTCGTTGTTCGCTGAACCTCTGATCTGCCAATCCTCTATCGGCGTTTCTTACCATCGCCACCTCTGACGCGGCTCTTGATCTGCTGCATGCTCACGGACCAAAACCAGCCATTACTCTGATCCGTCTATTTCCTCTGCTGTATGCAGGTTGAACAAAGGTATCTGTAGAAGAGCTATTTCCCATTGTCAATACCTCGCAACGCCGCAGTTTTCTGAGGGGTTTCTTAGAGTTTAGCTCCGACCTATGTACAGCTTGCGGGCGGAACCCGGCAAGCGCAGCTGAACGACCTCGTGTGGTGCTTTGGGCGTACGCCTCCGACATTACCCGCATCTCTTGGAAAGCGTCGCTTGATGACCGCCTACCGGCGCTGCCGTGGAATGGGATAGTGTCCACCAAGTGCTAAGTGGATACTAAAGCGGTATCTGATGTCGGGAATGAGTGAGACGGCCAAGCCCGGTCGACGAATGGAAGACAAGCGCGGATTGTTGAGGAAGCTCAGCTACCCGGCAATTGGGTTGCGGAGGTGGCGCGTCGGCGCGGGGTTAACTGCAACTTGGTTTTCCGCTGGATACGATCAGCCGAGGCCGGACAGCTCGGTCGCGGGCCGGCTTCGGTTCTGCTTCTGTTGCAACCCACCCTGGACTTCATTCCGATCGGCGTGTTTGGATGACGCGATGACGAGAGTTATACTTGTCCTCGGTCGTGGCCTCGTCCTCCTCACGCACCTCAAACCGACCTGATGCCGACCCGCATTCGCCCCCCCCAAGGGCTATCGCATATGAGCGATAAGAGAAGTGAGGAATTGGTCATCCCAGCCCGCCTTTTGATTTTTCGGCGGATGGAAGCCTTGGCGGGGTGAGATCGCAAGAGGTTGAGAGCGATCTTGCGCAAGAACGTAATGTTCTGATCCTGTCGGTGCGGGGCTCGATCCCCGTGATCGGAAGTGGCGGGCGAGTAGATGGGTGGGTATTCAGTGTGGGGTAGCTTGCAGAGCGCCCCGATCGCCTAATTGTTACAAAACTATCGTACGATAAACAATAATATTCATCTATCATTTGGAGCGAATGCTCGCTAAAGTACGGCAGACAGGAAAAATCAACAGACGGGGACACCAATGGAGACCACTCAGCGCTCGGCAACGGATGCTTCGGCGAAGCCGCGGGCTCGCGACTTAGGGCTACCGTTTTCTGGAAAGACCGGTTCCTATAACGCCATAACCGATGTTGCGGGCGTGGAGGTAGGCTATTCCACCGTGATCAGCGACGCGCCGGCATTGGGCAAAGGACCAGCGCGCACCGGCATCACCGCCATCCTTCCGCGAGGCCGCAGCGGTCCTCTTCGGGCGCCTGTGTGGGCCGGATTCCACGCCCTCAACGGCAATGGCGAAATGACCGGGACGCACTGGATTAAGGAAGCCGGATATTTCACGGGACCGATCGCCATCACCAATACTCACAGCCTTGGAACTGTTCATCAGTCGATCCTGGAATGGATGATCTACAAGCCCAGCACAAATGTCGGACCCTACAGGTTCATGCTGCCCGTGGTCGGCGAGACGTCCGATGCCTATCTTAACGATCTAGACGCCTTTCACGTTACCGCCGCGCATGTGAAGGAGGCTCTGGATGGCGCTTCCAGCGGACCGCTGGCGGAGGGCAATGTCGGTGGCGGGACGGGAATGATCTGCTTCGAGTTCAAAGGTGGCACGGGAACCTCGTCCCGGGTCGTCGACCTGCTCGGTTCCCGCTACACCGTCGGCTGCCTCGTGCAGGCAAACTTTGGAATTCGACCGCTCCTCAACATCCTCGGCGTTCCTGTCGGCGAACACCTCACATCGAATCGGCTCTTTGCCGGTGAGCAGGGCTCGATCATCGCCGTGGTGGCGACCGACGCACCTCTCATGCCGACCCAGCTGGAACGGGTCGCACGACGGGCGGGCCTCGGCATCGGCCGGACCGGCACGCCGGCGGGGGACGGATCCGGCGACCTTTGCCTTGCCTTCTCCACAGCAAACCTGACCACCAGTGAGTCGGCCACAGCACCCGCTGTCGGCGACTTCGCATTCTTACCGAACAACAGGCTCGACCCCCTGTTCGAGGCGACGGCGCAGTCGGTGGAGGAAGCGATCATCAATGCCATGATGGCGGCCAAATCGATGGTCGGGCGCGAGGACAGGCTTGTTGCCGCGATAGAGCACGATGCGTTAAAGGAGGTTATGCGCAAATATGGACGATTGAACGTATGAGTCACACGCAAGCGCCCCAGCCGGCGCCTGCCTCCTTTCCCTTCGTCAAGAAGATCAAGGAACAGCAGGCCAAATTCTCGAAGGCAGAAAGCGCCATCGCTGCCTATCTCGTTACGAATATCCGCGACATTCCTTTCGAGACAGCGGCTTCGATATCGAGCAAGCTCAAACTCAGCCCTATGACCGTCGGGCGCTTCCTGCGTTCACTTGGCTATGAGAACCTCGCTGCTCTTAAGGAGGAATTGGGCAGCACCATCCATCAGATTGCCTGGCTTGTCGGAGAACGATATGAGCGCATGATTTCCGCTGAGCGGTTCAGAAATGAGGCGGATAGCGCCGCGCACGATCGCTCCGCTAGGCTCGATTTGGAATTGAAGGCTGTCATCAGCGCCTATGAGCAGGCCGGCACAGAACATTTCTGCGAAGTGGCGGAGATGGTCGCCAAAGCCGATCGGGTCTATGTGGCTGGCTTTCAGACTGTGCGCGGCCTAGCCATGGACTTTGCCCTGCGCCTCGAATACGCTCGCCCGAATGTTCGTTTCATGGACGGCGCCAGCGGCACCTACGGCGAGTTGTTCGCAGACGAAACCGGAAAGCCGCTCCTCATTGTTGTAGACGTCAGGCGGTACGCAAAGCAGGCAATGCTGCTTGCGCGACAAGCGTCGCAGGCGAACGTTGACCTCGTCATCATCACGGACTCGGTGTGTTACTGGGCGCAGGAACTGACCGACAATGTGTTCCGAGTTGTCACCGACGTCGATATGTTCTGGGAAAGTAACGCGCCAGTGACAACCTTCCTCGGTCTCCTTGTGGATGAGGTGATCCGCCGTCTTAGCCCTTTGGTCAAGAAGCGCAGCGAACGGATGCAAAAGCTGCAGGACAACTTCGGAAGTTTTGCCGATTAGCAACCGAAACGGGCAAGCCGCCCCCGTTGCTCGGCAAGCCGTCCGCTCACGAAGGTAGGGCATCTACTCCAGCCAACCGCTCGGCCAAGCCCTTGATGTAATCCAGTTGGGAACTTGGCGCATTGTTGATTCCCGCGCCCCATGGTGGGAGGCGGTCTAGCGCCGATCGCGATCGCATCCTTCTCGGGCAAACCGCGAACTACTCTCAGGTGACGCCTCAAGCGCCAGCCTAAAACTGTCGCGCGGAGGCGACCACTGCCCTTGGGTGACTTTACGAGGTGGTGCATCTATACGGCAATCTGTTCCAGCCTTCGTTTAAGCTGCGAGAGAGACAAGGATAGGCGCCCGGGTCATCAAACACTATCATCCGGCCGTGCCGCCTCATAACTCGGGTTCTGGCCCATTCCGGTGTGGCCGGCCGACAAGGCTCGGCTGCCGGCGAAGCTACTTCGTATCCATCCGGTCAGGGCCGCGGATAGCAGAATGCCTGCGGCGTTTAGTCGTACCGACACGTGCCGGAGGTAACGCCGACATCTCAATTGAATTCAATAGATGGGACAGTGTTCGTTGATGACTTCGTAGCCGGGCCCGAGTTTCCGTCTGACGTCCTCAACAAGCTGGTCAACTGTTCGGCAAATCTGACATCTTCCGCTTTGGACCCGGGGCGAGGCCCCGGAGCAGTCCGTGCTGTATCATGCCACACTGGCATGCCATGTAATCGCTGTCGGATTTCATTTGGCAAATGCAGCTTTTCTTCAATTGGCCCGACGTCAAAGCGGGATGAGCCGCGTCATTGGCGCACCATGATCCAGGCTAGCGGCTGCGCCAGCTTCAAATATCTGATGCGCCGGTCCCGGTAGGGACGATGGTTACCCATCGCCCCCCGGTCAGATCCGTACGTGCGGCACTACCGCATACGGCTCCTATCGGATGTTGTGACGGTAAGCCGAGCATCTGGATGCGGATGCATCAGGCGGCACGGTGGCAGGTATTTGCGAAGCAGCCTTTGGAAACGCTCCCAAGACAGCCGGTGTCGTTGGCTCCGACGCATCAGAGCGTGTCGCCAAGCGCGACCAACTTCCCAGCGGAATCCTCCCAATCTTCTCAGATTGTCTGGCACCGCATGGTAGTTCAAATACCC
>Ga0209281_1001435_pt1 | contig 14108 bp, 12 predicted proteins | sample MedtruBG_FD_187514 | JGI IMG/M metagenome (GOLD analysis project Ga0209281, IMG submission 187514) | Root nodule microbial communities of legume samples collected from California, USA - Medicago truncatula BG (SPAdes) (version 2) | ecosystem: Host-associated > Plants > Roots > Nodule | place... | reverse complement strand
TTGTATATTACAAAGATGATGCAACAGCATTCAATGGAGAAAAGAAAGGTCAAATTGAAGATAAAGGTGTTATGAATAATGCTATAACTTCAGTTATTTTTGAAATTTTAGAAAAAGCAGGAGTTAAAACTCACTTTATAGAAAAACTAAATGATAGAGAACAATTATGTAAGAAGGTTGAAATAGTACCACTTGAAGTAATCGTAAGAAATGTTGCAGCAGGCAGCATGGCTAAGAGACTAGGTCTTGAAGAAGGATTTGCACTTAAGACTACAGTGTTTGAATTATCATATAAAGATGATTCTCTAGGAGATCCGCTAATAAACGATTATCATGCAGTTGGAATCGGAGCAACAACTTTTGAAGAATTAAAAGTAATGTATGATATGACAGCTAAAATAAATGATGTATTAAAAGCTGTATTTAAAGAGCAAAACATCAACTTAATTGACTTTAAGATTGAATTTGGTAGATTAGCTGATGGAACAATAGTTTTAGCAGATGAAATTTCACCAGATACTTGTAGATTCTGGGATGCAACCACAGGAGAAAAATTAGATAAAGATAGATTTAGAAGAGATTTAGGAAATGTTAAAGATGCCTATGTTGAAATACTAAAGAGAATTTCTAAATAATAGGGAGTCAGAATTCAATTAATTATAAACTTTATATTAGAGTAAATTAATTGTGCACAACGATGGTGCAAGCTCAATGGGAAGTTTGAGAGACCAAATATAAATGCTCGAAGAGAAAGTTCTGCACCTATAAAAAAGCAGCTATGCTGCAACCAAGAACTTTTCACTTTTAACCAAGTCAATGATTTGGAGTATTACTTTTGGCCTCTCGCTTTGCCCATAGAAGTTTGATGCATAATATAATTAAAAGGTGAATTGAGAATTCTTTCTTATATTATGTATAAAACTTTTATCAAGTTTGAGATTTTCTTTAAAATAAGTTAGTGAAAGGATTGTGTAAATGAGTAATCCAAATTTTGAATTAATAATGGATCCAAGTAATGATAAATTTAAGGATGAGTGCGGAGTTTTTGGGGTTTATGCTAATGAACTGATAGATGTTGCATCGATGACTTATTATGGACTGTATGCACTTCAACACAGAGGTCAAGAAAGTGCAGGAATAGCAGTTGCAGACGGAGAAAAAATTGATATACACAAAGGTTTAGGTTTAATTACAGAAGCATTTAAACAAGAAGATTTAGATAAATTAAAAGGGCATATAGCTGTAGGTCATGTAAGATATTCAACTGCTGGAGGTAAGGGAATTGAAAATGCTCAACCTATACTAGCTACGTCAAAAATGGGTCCAATAGCTATGGCTCACAACGGAACTCTAGTAAATGCGGATGTAATAAAAGAATTGCTTGAAGATGCAGGACAAATTTTTCATACTACAACTGATTCAGAAGTAATTGCCTGCCTAATAGCAAGAAGTGCAAAAAAAGGTTTTGCAAAGGCTGTTGTTGATGCTATGTCAGCTATAAGAGGGTCATTTGCACTAACTATTATGTCAAAAGATAAATTAATTGGGGCTAGAGATCCACATGGAATAAGACCGCTTTGTTTGGGGAAAATTGAAGAAGGTTATATATTAACTTCAGAAAGTTGCGCTTTAGATGCAGTAGGTGCTGAGCATGTAAGAGACATAGAGCCAGGTGAGATAGTTATAATTGACAAAGAAGGAATACATTCATATAGATATTCTGAAAATACTAAATGTCAAACATGTGCTTTTGAATATATATATTTTGCTAGGCCAGACTCGAAAATTGATGGACTTGAAGTCCATACAACTAGAGTAAAAGCAGGAGAACAATTATTTAAGGAACATCCATTAGATGCAGATCTAGTTATTGCGGTTCCAGATTCAGGAATACCAGCAGCTATAGGATATGCTAAAGCATCTGGAATACCTTATGATACTGGATTTATTAAAAATAGATATGTTGGAAGAACGTTTATTTCACCATCTCAAGAAATAAGAGAAAGAGCTGTTGCAGTAAAATTAAACCCTTTAAAAGTCAATTTAGAGGGAAAAAGAGTAATACTTATTGATGATTCAATAGTAAGAGGTACTACTTCAAAACATTTAGTTGAATCACTTAGACGTGCAGGAGTAAAAGAAGTTAGCTTCTTAATTGCATCTCCAAGTGTTAAATATCCATGCTATTTTGGAATAGATACGCCTTATAGAAGTGAACTTGTTGCTGCTAATAATACTGTAGAAGAAATTAGAGATATGATTGGGGCAGATTATTTGGGATACCTAAGTGAAGAAGGCGTTTATAAGAGTTGTGATGATAGAGAAGAATTTTGTATGGGATGCTTTAATGGAGTTTATCCAGTTGCAGCACCAGTAGAAGATCTTGAAAGGTAGGATTAATAAATGATTACTTATAAAGAAGCAGGAGTTAATATAGAAGAAGGATATAAATCAGTTAAACTTATAAAGGAATATGCAGCAAGAACTATGAGTCAATATGTCTTAAATGGGCTTGGAAGTTTTGCTGGAATGGTTGAATTGCCATCAGGATATGAGAAGCCAGTTTTAGTTTCAGGAACTGATGGAGTAGGGACTAAGCTTGAAATCGCATTTAAGAACAAGAAATACGATACAGTTGGAATTGACTGTGTGGCTATGTGTGTAAATGATATTTTATGTCATGGAGCAAAACCATTATTTTTCTTAGATTATATAGCTTGTGGAAAGCTTGAAGCAGAAGTTGCAGCAGATTTAGTTAAAGGTATATCAGATGGATGTGTTGATTCAGACTGTGCCTTAATTGGTGGAGAAACAGCTGAAATGCCTGGTTTTTATGCAGAAGGTGAATATGATATGGCAGGATTCGCAGTTGGTATTGCTGATAAAGATAAAATTATAAATGGAAGCAATATTAAAGAAGGCGATAAATTAATAGGAATAGCTTCTTCTGGAGTTCACTCTAATGGTTATTCATTAATCAGAAAAGTATTTCCGGATTTAAATGAAGAATTTAATGGTGAAGAAGTTTGGAAGACATTAATTACTCCAACTAAAATTTATGTAAAACCTGTCCTTAAATTATTAGAAAGCTATGAAATTAAGGGTATGTCGCACGTTACAGGCGGTGGATTCATTGAGAATGTTCCAAGAATGTTCAATGGAGGAGAGTTTACTGCTGTAATTAATAAGGATTCATATCCGCTACCAGATATATTTAAAAGAATTATTGAAAAAGGCGTAGATAAAGACCATATGTACAATACTTTTAATATGGGAATTGGATTTGTGCTTGCAGTTAAAGATGAAGATGTTAAACCTATTATAGAAGCATTAGAAAAAATGGGAGAAAAGGCTTATGAAATAGGATATGTAACATCTGGGGGTGACGGTATTTGTTTAAAATAGCGGTCTTGGTTTCAGGGGGAGGAACAGACCTTCAATCTATAATAGATGCAGTAGAAAATAAATATTTAGATGTCAAAATAGAAATGGTTATAGGTAGTAAAAATAATATATATGCTTTAGAGAGAGCGGAAAAACATAATATTGAAACATTTCTTGTAACACGACGCGAGTATGGAGATAAATCTTCAGATAAGATATTGGAATTAACAAAGGGAAAAGTTGATTTAATAGTACTTGCTGGATTTTTATCGATTCTAGATGGTGAAATATTAAAAGAGTTTGATAATAAAATCATAAATATTCATCCATCCCTGATTCCTTCTTTTTGCGGTCCAGGAATGTACGGATTAAAGGTCCATGAGGCAGTAATTAAGAGTGGAGTAAAATATTCGGGATGTACAGTTCACTTTGTGAATTCAGAGGTTGATGGAGGAGCAATATTACTTCAGGAAGCTGTTCCAGTTTTTTTTGAAGATGATGCTGAAATTCTTCAAAAAAGAATTTTGGAAAAAGAACACGTAATATTACCGGAGGCTATTAAATTATTAAGTGAAGGTAAAGTGGAATTTGTTGATGGAAAAGCTAAAATATTAGAAAATAAATAATAATAACTTAAGAAGTAGCTGTTATATTTGCTAAAATATAGTTTAATTTAGAATTATAATAGGCAAAATATGCATGTGATATTTATCTATAAAACAAAAATAAAACTAGTTACGGCGGCATTATATGGCTAATTGTTAAAATAAAACTCTGTAGGGGGAGTTTGGTTTTAATATTTAACTGTTCTAACTGCAAGCTGATAACTAATTTCTGGGGGTTTTTATGAAAAAAAGAGCATTAATAAGTGTTTTTGATAAAGATGGAGTTTTGGATTTTGCTAAATTTTTAGTATCTAAAGATGTTGAAATTATATCAACTGGTGGAACTTATAAATACTTAAAGGAAAATGGAGTAAATGTAATTGAAGTTAATGAGGTTACTAATTTTCCTGAAATGTTAGATGGCAGAGTTAAGACTCTTCATCCATTAGTTCATGCAGGAATTTTAGCAATAAGAGATAACGAAGAGCATATGAATACATTAAAAGGAAGAGATATTCATACAATAGATTATGTTGTTGTGAATTTATATCCTTTCTTTGAAAAAGTTAAAGAAGATTTAGAATTTGAAGAAAAAGTTGAATTTATAGATATTGGTGGTCCTACAATGCTTAGAGCTGCGGCTAAAAACTTCCAAGATGTTGTAGTGATTTCTGATAAGAATGACTATAAAGTTGTAATTGATGAAATTGAAGCGAGTGGTGAAACTTCATTAAAGACAAAGAAGAAATTAGCTGGAAAAGTGTTTAATTTAATGAGTGCTTATGATGGAGCTATTTCAAACTTTTTACTTGCAGACGAAGATGAATATCCAGAATATCTTTCTGTATCATACAAAAAGATGCAAGGGTTAAGATATGGTGAAAATTCTCATCAAAGTGCAGCGGTTTATTCATCAACTATGCTTGATGGGGCTATGAATACTTTTGAAATGTTAAATGGTAAAGAATTATCATACAATAATTTTAAAGATGTTGATATAGCATGGAAATGTGCAAGTGAATTTGATGAACCAGCTTGTTGTGCATTAAAACATAATACACCTTGTGGAGTTGCAGTTGGAAAAGACGCATATGAGGCTTATATGAAAGCTTATGAAGTAGATCCAACTTCAATATTTGGTGGAATCATTGGATTTAATAGAAAAGTAGATAAGAAGACTGCAGAAGAAATGGTTAAAATATTCCTAGAAGTAATTGCAGCACCAGAATATGATGAAGATGCTTTAGAAGTATTAAAGACAAAAAAGAACTTAAGAGTTCTTAAATTCAACAATACACCAAAAGCTGATAAATATATGGTTACAGTTGACGGAGCAATGTTAGTTCAAGAAGAGGATAATAAGCTAATTGAAGAGATTAAAGTTGTAACTGAAAAGAAACCAACTGATGAAGAAATGAAAGATTTATTGTTTGGAATGAAAGTGGTTAAATATGTTAAATCTAATGCGATAGTTGTCGCTCATGATGGAATAGCACTTGGAATTGGCGGTGGTCAAGTTAATAGAATCTGGCCAACTGAGGATGCTTTAAAGAGAGGTCAAGGTGCTACAATCCTTGCATCAGATGCTTTCTTCCCATTTAGAGATGTAGTAGATCAAGCTGCAAAAGCTGGTATAAAGGCTATAATTCAACCAGGTGGATCTATGAATGATCAACAATCAATAGATGCTTGTAATGAACATGGAATTGCTATGGTGTTTACAGGATACAGACACTTTAAACATTAATAATAAATGATCAATGGTTAATGCTCAATGATCAATTTTCAATAGATGAGTTCATGAAGAACTTCAAAATATGAATTATAAATAATGTAAGGATGTGATTTATAATTCATGATTGAAATTTGAAAATTGGGCATTAAAACTTGAACATAATAATATTGATAAATTAAAAATTAATAATTGAAAATTTAGTTGGAGGTATAATTCTATGAAACTTCTTTTAATCGGATCAGGTGGTAGAGAACATGCTTTAGCTTGGAAATTAGCTAAAAGTCCAAAAGTAGAAAAAATATTTGTTGTACCAGGTAACGGTGGAACTGCAATTGAAAATAAATGTGAGAATATTAATATAACAGATTTCGATGAATTAGTTAACTTTGCAAGAAAAGAAATTATAGACCTTACAATAGTAGGACCAGAGGATCCGTTAACAAAAGGTATTGTTAATAAGTTCAAAAAAGAAGGCTTAAAAATATTTGGACCAGCTGAAAATGGAGCAATGCTTGAGGGAAGCAAAAGTTTCTCAAAGGAATTCATGAAAAAGTATGGAGTTAAAACTGCAGAATATGAAACCTTCACTAATGCAGATGAAGCACTAAAATATTTAGAAACATGTCCATATCCAACAGTTATAAAAGCTGATGGGCTTGCTGCTGGTAAGGGCGTTGCTATATGTGACAATAAGGAAGAAGCAATAGATGCTGTAAAGTCATATATGCTGGATGATATATTTGATGGAGCAGGGCAAAAAATAGTTATTGAAGAATTCCTTGAAGGAGTAGAAGCTTCTATTTTATCTATTACAGATGGAAAGACAATTATTCCCTTTATATCAGGAAAAGACCATAAGCAGATATTTGATGGTGGTAAGGGACCAAATACAGGCGGTATGGGAGTATTAGCTCCAAATCCTTATGTTACTGAAGAAGTGATGAAAGATTTTGAGGATAATATAATGGCTAATACATTAACTGGTATTAGAGAAGAGGGCTTTGATTATAAGGGGATAATTTTCTTTGGAATTATGATCACTAATAAGGGGACTTACCTTTTAGAATATAATGTTAGAATGGGTGATCCAGAAACTCAATCGGTTCTTTACTTAATGGAAAGTGATTTGGTTGAAGTTATTGAGGCTGCACTAAGAGAAGAATTATATAAAACTAATATCAAATGGAATGATGGAGTTTGTATTAATGTTGTATTAGCATCGAAAGGCTATCCAGGAGAATTTACAAAAGGATATGAAATAACTATAGATGAAAAAGTAAAAGATAAGGTCTTTTTAGCAGGTGCTAAGGCTGAAGATGGAGTTTTAAAGACAAATGGTGGAAGAGTATTATCTGTTATAGGTCTTGGAAAAGATGTAGAAGAAGCTAGAAGTGATGCTTACGAAAATATTAAATATGTGACTTTTGATGGTGCATATTATAGAAAAGACATTGGAACACATAAGTAAAAATTATATATAAATACTTAAATACTCAATTATAATGCATAGTTGAGTATTTTCTTCTTTTAGTGATATAATATATAAAATTATAAAATGCTTATAACAAGGATGAAATATTGATGGAAAACAAAAATTATTTATACAATAATTATTTAAATATGGCGAGAAATTTAAGAACTGAAAATAATAAATTAAAAGCTCTAACGTTTTATAAAAAAGCATATGCGTTAAGTATGGGAAAGCAAGATACTGAGTTACTTATGGATATGGCATTATTATATGATGAGATTGGATTTCCAGATGAAGCCGAAAAGAAATATTTAGAAGTAATTGAGTTAGATGAAGATGAGGCAATAGCATATTATGGTTTAGCTATAATATATGATGAAAATGGCGAGTTAGAAAAAGCTAAAAGTTATTATGAGAAAGCCATAGACAAAAATCCTAATTATGATAAGGCTTATTTCTTCCTAGCGAATATATATGATGAATTTGGGGAAAAGGATAAAGCAATACTTTATTATAAAAAAGCGATTGAAATAAATCCAAATGACTTTTGGGCTTATGTTAATGTATCATGTATTCAAGAAGAAATTAATAGAAATGAAAAAGCGCTGCATTATATAGATAAGGCATTAAAAATAGATGGCAAAAATTATAAGGCACTTTTTAATAAGGCTGTGATATTAAATAAGCTAAATAGAGTTGCAGAAAGTATAGATTACTATAATAGATCAATTGAAGAAAATCCAAAGTATCCTTATAGCTTTTTAAATTTAGCTATTATATATAGAGAAGAAGGGGATTTTAATAAAGCTATAGAAATAATCAGCGAAGGAATAAAAGAAAATAATGACGAAGGCTTTTTATATTACAACAGAGGATGTTTCTACATTAATATAGAAGAAAAACAAAGAGCATTTCAGGATATAGTTAAGAGCATAAAACTAAATGAGTTCTTCTTAGATTACATGAAAGAAGATAATGAACTAGATCCAATAAGAGAACTAAAAGAATACAAAGAATTTACTGTAGATAAACACCATATGACTTAAATTTAAGTATGTAATTCACCGAAATATGGAACACACTTTTGTTCCAGTTTCTAGGGAATTTTCATGGGTGATTCTAAGGTTATAAGTTGTACCAAATGTGCTAGCTTCAAAGAACAAGCTTTGAACTAGCACATTTGGAACAGCTTATAGCCTAAGAATCACATCCATCAAAATTCCCTATGAAACATTCCACAAAAGTGTGTTACATATTTCTAGTTAGAATATATTTCAAAATATAAATTAATTTTAGGATTTGTTTATCTATGAGGGCAATTTTGACCTATATAATCATTTTATGAAAGAATTAAACTTCTAATTAATTGAGTTATAAAGGTTATTTATATGTAAATTTTTTGTTAATAACATAGTCTTAAAGATTAACAAATTGTAAACTTAATGCATAACTGCGCGTATATACAAATAAAGAAATGAGATACATGTTTGTGGAATGAACCTGTATCTCATTTCGATTGGCATACGCATATGTATCGTTTAATTTTATTTACCTAAATATATCTAATTTCCGATGATTCAACATGAATTTAAATCGTGCATTGATAAATGATGCATCCATAGTCAGTTTTTCTGGCAACCGAGTAACAGAATAACTATATATACTTGTTAAATTAAATGTATCACTAAACTAGAAAAAGTAACATATTGTTTGCAGTGTTTCATTGGGATTTTGATGGTAATGATTCTTGACTAGAAGTTGTTCCATATAAACCTGTCCAAATTAAGATTTGGAACAAGCTTATATGGAACAACTTCTAGTCGTAGAATCATCCATCAAAATCCCTAGAAACCGAAACACAATATGTTACTTTTTCGGTAAGTTATACATAAATCTAGGTTGCGATTACCTATAGTTAATTTCTATATTGAATATTTGATAAATCTGAAACGTGTTCGTACTCTATTGGTTGATTATTGTATAAGAACTTTACACCATCGATCCATTCGCCTTTTGACTTGTTATTAGATTGAAGAAAGTTTTCGATTAGTGTATTCGATGTAACAGAACCACCAGTTGATCCTTGGAATTTTGGTACCCATTTGCTGTTGCTAGAATCAGTCAAATTTATAGTAGCAACCTTTTTACCATTAACAGTATCAATAGATTTTATTTCAATAGGTAGCTTGTCGAACTTTTTCTCAGATACGGCCTTTGATAAGGCTTTTAATTTATCCTCAAGACTCAATTTTTCATCAACCTCAATAGTACTTGATTCATTAGGTTCTAAAGAATTTTCATCTATATTATATATAGAAAGTTTTACCTTATTTACCTTTGCATCTTCTTCGGGTTTATTGTCTTTTACTTCAGAAGAGCTTTTGCTGTCATTATTTTGTTCTACAGTAGTCTTGGTGCTGTCATTGGATTTAGATGTATCATTAGGCTTTGTATTACAAGAAACTAAAGTAATTCCTAACATCAAAACTGTAGCCAAAAACAATTTTCTTGTCATGATATGTACACCTCCTATTATTATGTTATGTATTATTAATTAATTATACCATATGAAATTGGAAATTAAAAGTGCGATAAAAATGGAAAAAATTGAAAAAGATTTGACAATAGATTTTTAGTATAGTATATTTTGATTATCAAACTATTTGATATTAAAACTTTTCACACCATATATTTTAAGGATGAAAAATCATAAATATTGTTTACGTATTAATAAAAATTAAAGTATCTATTAAAAATAAATAATTTATATTCTACTTGTTTCGTATGACACTTAAAAAATTAGTTACTAAAATAGTGTCATGTTACGAAATTTTATATTTTAATGAATTAAAATATAAGTTTATTATCAAATGATTTTTAGGTGCTAAAGTGGAGAGTGCAGATGAATGAGTAAATCAACAACATTGATTAATGAACTCTTGGTGCAGTTATTTAATGATGTCTTACAGATTGAAGAACAAAGTTTAAAAAGTGGTGTGCTTTCAGATATCTCAATAACAGAAATACACACAATAGAAGCTATTGGTATGTATAATGAACGAACCATGTCCGAGATAGCTCAAAAATTAAAAATTACTGTAAGTACTTTAACAACTGCTATCAATAAATTAATAAAAAAAGGTTATGTTGAAAGAGAAAGAATAGAAGAGGACAGAAGAGTAGTTTTAGTAAAGTTAACTAAAAGAGGAAAGTTAGCCTTTAGACTTCATCAAAGATTTCATAGAGAAATGATAAATAATGCAATAGATGGCTTAAGTCTAGATGAGGAAGAAATTCTAATTTCCTCTTTAAATAAAATAAATGACTTTTTTACAGAAAAATATAAATTAGAATAAAAAAGGAGAGCACTATGAATAATGTTACAATTGCTGGGATTGGCGCATACGTACCGCCTTTAGTAGTTACAAACGACAAGATAAGTGAGTTTGTTGACACAAATAATGATTGGATAGTTGAAAGGACAGGCATTACAGAAAGAAGGATTTCAGAAGGTGAGAATACATCTGATATTTCAATAGAAGCATCAAAGATTGCTCTTGAAAGGGCTGGTGTTAATGCAGAGGATATAGATTTAATAATAGTTGCAACAATTTCGCCAGATATGTTTATACCATCAGTTGCATGCATAATTCAAAGTAAGTTAAATGCAAGTAAAGCTGCTTGTTTTGATATAAGTGTTGCTTGTTCTGGATTTTTATATGGTCTTGAAATAGCAAATAGTATGATGAAATCAATGAATTATAAAAATGCATTAGTTGTAGGGGCAGAAGTACTTTCAAAAGTAATGGACTGGTCAGACAGAGGTACTTGCATTCTTTTTGGTGACGGTGGTGGTGCGGCTGTACTTAAAAATGAACCAAGTGAATCAAAAGGTATTATAAAATCATATTTAAGATCAGATGGATCAAAAGGAGAAGCTTTAACTATAGGAGCTGCTGACTTTAATACTCCTTTCACAAAGGAACCACAATTAAAAGAGAGAATAATTAGAATGAATGGCAGAGAAGTATTTAAATTTGCTACGAATGCTATAGTAGAATCTGTTAATGAAATATTAAAAGATACAGGAGTTTCTTTAGAGGAAATTAAATATATAGTTCCACATCAAGCTAACTATAGAATTATAAAATCAGCGGCTAATAAGTTAGGACTTGATGAAGAAAAATTCTACTTAAATTTAGATAGATTTGGAAATACATCAGCAGGATCAGTTCCAATAGTATTAAATGAAATGTATGAAAAGAACTTAATTAATAAAGGAGATAAATTTATTTTAGTTGCATTTGGTGGGGGATTAACTTATGCAGCTACATTAGTTGAGTGGTAAGCTAGAACCAAAAGTTAAACTTTCATATTTGGTTTCTAAAATTTTCACTTTCCATTTGTAGAATTCAATTTTAGTTTATATATAGTTGAAGAAATAATAAAAGGGGTTATGGAGGAGAGAATTATGCTATTTGAAGAAATAAGAGAGGTTATTTGTGAGCAGTTGGGGATTGAAAAGGAAGAAGTGAATCTAGAAACAACATTTGAAGATTTAGGTGCTGATTCTTTAGATTTATTTCAAATTGCAATTGAACTTGAAGAGAAGTATAATATGCAGTTTGAGGATGTTGAAAAACTTAAAGCTATAAAAGATGCAGTAGAATATGTAGAAAAAAATCAATAAAGATTTTATTGGAGAATATGAACTTATTTTTAATTTTTTGGGGATGTAATTGATAATTACATCCTATATATAGTAAAATTACTTATCATATAATAGGTTATTTTATCTAGATGGCTCTTAAATGCGATAAAGACAAATAGTTGATCCATTATTGTATTAGTAATAAGGTAGTATAGATAGTAATTTGTAGTTTGATAATGGTAGGAGGAGTTTATTATGGAAAAGAATAGAGTGTGTGAACTATTAAAAATAAAATATCCTATATTTCAAGGCGGTATGGCAAGAATTGCAGATGCGTCTTTGGCTTCAGGAGTAAGTGAAGCTGGTGGAATTGGAATAATAACAGGTGCAGCACCAACAGAATGGGTAAGAGAACAAATAAAAAAGGCTAAGGAAATGACTAATAAACCATTCGGAGTTAATATAATGCTAAGAGCAGAAAATGCTGATGAAATAGCAGATTTGGTATGCGAAGAAGGTGTATCTGTGGTTACAACTGGTGCAGGAAGCCCAGGAAAGTACATGGAAAAATGGAAAGCTCACGGAATCAAAGTTATACCAGTTGTAGCTTCAGTAGCTTTAGCAAAAAGAATGGAAAAAGCGGGAGCAGATGCGATTATTGCAGAAGGAACTGAATCAGGTGGTCATGTAGGCCAATTAACAACTATGACATTAGTGCCACAAGTTGTAGATTCTGTTAATATTCCAGTTATAGCAGCAGGTGGTATAGGTGATGGAAGAGGTGTAGCTGCATCATTTATGTTAGGAGCAGAAGGTGTTCAAGTTGGAACAAGATTTTTGGTAGCTAAAGAATGCACAGTACATCAAAATTATAAAGAAAAGATATTAAAGGCTAATGACATAGATACAGAAGTAACAGGTAGACCAACAGGTCATCCAGTAAGAGTTTTAAGAAATAAGCTTGCAAGAAATTACTTGAAATTAGAGAAAGAAGGAGCATCTGTTGAAGAGCTAGAAAAGCTTGGGGTAGGTGCGCTTAAAAAGGCTGTTGTAGATGGTGACGTTGAAAATGGATCTCTTATGTCAGGTCAAATAGCTGGACTTATCTGTAAGGAACAAACTTGTAAAGAAATGATTGAAGAATTATTTGCAGAAGCAGATGAAATATTTAAGCGTTTTGGAGGAAAACATGAATAGTAATAAAACAGCATTTCTTTTTCCAGGCCAAGGAGTTCAAACTATTGGAATGGCAAAAGAACTTTGTGATAATATACCAGAATGTAAAGAACTTTTAGATCGTAGTGAAGAGATTTTAGATATGCCTATAACAAAGATGATGTTTGAAGGGCCGGAAGAGCTTCTTACAGCAACTGAAAATGCTCAGCCTACAATTCTTGTTGCGTCTTTAATAGCTCTAAAAGCATTAGAAATTAATAATATTAAAGCAGATTATGCAGCAGGACTTAGTTTAGGAGAATATGCAGCATTAATATACGGGGGAGCACTTTCTTTAGAAGAAGGATTATTACTTATTAAAGAAAGAGGAAGAATTATGGGTAGCGCTCTACCAGAAGGACTTGGGAAAATGGCTGCTGTGCTAAAATTAAGTGATGAAAAAATACAAGAATTATTAACTAGAGCAGGTGAATTTGGAATAGTAGAAGGTGCTAACTTTAACTGTCCAGGTCAGGTAGTTATTTCGGGTGAAAATAAAGCAATTGATGAGGCTGTGAAAATCGCAAAAGAATTAGGTGGCCTTGGAATTCCTTTAAAAGTAAGTGGACCATTCCATAGTTCTCTTCTTGAGCCTGCAAGTGAAGAATTTTTTAACACAATAAAAACTGTAGAGATTAAAGAAGTTAATAAAATAGTGTATTCAAATGTTAAAGGACTTCCTTATGATAAAGAAGATGATGTTAAAGATTTACTTAAGAAACATATAAGGTCATCTGTACTTTTTGAAAAGACTATAAATCATATGATTGACAGTGGTGTTGATACTTTTATTGAAGTTGGCCCAGGAAAAGCTCTTAGAGGATTTGTTAAGAAGATAAATAAGAGTGCTAATCTTTTAAATGTTGAGGATATGGCTTCATTAAATAGTACCATTGAAAAATTGAATAGCTAATAATATCCACAATTAATATGGAAATCTAATATTAATTGTGGTTGTGTTATGAATTGAAATATAGGAGGAAATAGTATATGCTAAAAGGAAAATGTGCAATTGTTACTGGAGCATCAAGAGGAATTGGAAAAGCG
>Ga0209281_1001434_pt1 | contig 14126 bp, 8 predicted proteins | sample MedtruBG_FD_187514 | JGI IMG/M metagenome (GOLD analysis project Ga0209281, IMG submission 187514) | Root nodule microbial communities of legume samples collected from California, USA - Medicago truncatula BG (SPAdes) (version 2) | ecosystem: Host-associated > Plants > Roots > Nodule | place... | reverse complement strand
CAGCTGCCGCAGGAATGCCGGGATCATTTCACGGTAGCCGTGCAGGATCGAAGGATTGGCCGCCGGCAGGTCGTGCTTGATCATGGCGTGCAGCCTCGGCAGCGCGTGATAGGGCACCATCGGGAACATGTGGTGCTCCACATGGTAGTTCATGTTCCAGTAGACGAAGCGGCTGACTGGATTCATGTAGACCGTGCGGCTGTTCAGCCGGTGGTCGGTCACGTTGTCGGCAAGGCCGCCATGCTGCAGAAGCCCTGTCAGCACGTGATGCCAAGCGCCGTAAAGCCGCGGCAGGCCGATGAGCACCAAGGGCAGGATCGAGCCGAGATAGAGCGAAAGGCCGATCGTCCCCAAATAGATGGCAAGCCAGATCCGGGCGACGCGGATCGCCTTCGGCTGCTCCATTTCCGGAATGAAGGTCTTCTCCGCGGCGCTGATCACGCCGAAGGCGTTTCTGGCCATGTCGATGGTGGCATGCCAGACGTCGATGATGCCGAAGAAGTTGAGAACCAGGCGGATGAGATCCGGCGGCCGCATGACGGCGATTTCCGGGTCGCGTCCGACGATGACGGTGTCGGTATGATGGCGGGTGTGGCTCCAGCGCCAGGTGACCGGATTGCGCATGATCATGAAACAGGCGATCTGGTAGACGGCGTCGTTCATCCACATCGTCTTGAAGGCGGTGCCATGGCCGCATTCATGCCAGCGGCTATCGGAAGCGGAACCGTAAAGGACGCCATAGGCTAGGAAAAAAGGCGCCGCCCACCAGCTTCCCCAGAAATAGATGCCGAGGCCGCCTAGAAGAACCATGCTGCCGAGCCAGATCGTGGTGTCGCGGATGGCGGGGCCGTCCTCCCGTTTCATCAGCTCCTTCATCTGCTTGCGTGGAATGTCGGTGTGATACCATTCGGCCGCGGCAAGGCCGCTTGCAACCGCCGCCTCGGCATCGCGGCCGAGCAGGCTGTAATCGCGCTTGGTCGCAAGTGTCGTCATCTCGCCTCCCCTGCAGCGGGCGCCTCTCATATGCGCTAATGCGGCTGCAGCCTTTTGATCCGGCGCCACTCCCGAACGGCGCCTCCATCTGATGAAGTGAGGATAGGTTGACTTTGGATGCTTCTCAATGCAGTCATGATATATTCTCTCAATTCCTATCAGAGCGACAGGCTCACGGATGAGGGAATAGTTTCAGGGAGGAGACATGACGAAGAGGCCGACGATCGCGGATCTCGCCCGCGCCTCCGGCGTGAGCGTCGCAACGGTCGACCGGGTGCTGAACGGCCGTCATCCGGTGCGCGAGGAAACGGCACGCCGCGTCTATGATGCGGCGAAAACCATCGGCTATCACGCCGTCGGCCTGCTGCGCCAACGGGTCTTCGAGGACCTGCCGCAATACCGGCTCGGCTTTCTCCTGCAAAAGCCGGAGCAGTCCTTCTACAAGGCCCTGGCAAAGGAGATCGAAAACGCGGCGCTTTCGGTGACGCATATCCGCGCCAACGCGCAGGTGGATTTCGTCGCAAGCTCCACGCCCGGCGCCATCGTCGACAAGCTGAAGATGATGGCGGCGCGCAACCAGGCGATCGCGCTGGTGTCGCCCGACTATCCGGCCGTGACTGCGGGAATTGAGGAACTCAAGGAGCGCAGCGTCCCCGTCTTCGCCCTGCTGTCGGATTTCGCGGCCGGCGTGCGCGAAGGCTATATCGGTTTGAACAATCAGAAGGTCGGCAGGACGGCTGCCTGGATGATCGCAAAGGCGGCAAAGCGGCCGGGAAAGGTTGCGGCCTTCGTCGGGAGCCACCGTTTCCATGGGCACGAACTGCGCGAAATCGGCTTTCGCTCCTATTTTCGCGAGAACGCACCCGATTTCGAGGTCCTCGACACGATGGTGAACCTCGACACGCCCGAGATCACTCACGAGGCGACGCTCGATCTCTTGCAGCGCCATCCGGATCTCTTAGGCTTTTACGTCTGCGGGGGCGGCATGGAGGGCGCCATCTCGGCGATCCGCGAGGAAAAGCTCGGGGGCAAGCTGCTCGCCGTCGTCAATGAGCTGACGCCGGAATCGCGCGCTGCCCTTGCCGACGAAATGGTCCTGATGGCGGTCTCGACGCCCGTTCCGGCTTTGGCCCGGGAAACGATCGACCTTATGGTCGGCGCGATCGACCGGGGTGCTTCGAGCGTGCCCGGCCAGACCTTCCTGCCTTTCGATATCTATACGCCGGAAAATATCTGACCTCGACGTCGCGAAGACATTTGCGAAATTGCGCTTTCTGGAAAACGATAGCGAATCAACAGCTTTTACAACCAGGAGAAAGCGATGCGGCGCTTCATTCTTAGTCTTCTGGGCGTTGCCGCGCTCGCCGTCGCTGCAATTGCCGTTCTGCCAAGCCTGATTTCCAGCGATTGGGTGCGGGCGGAACTGGGCCGGCAACTGTCGGCTGCGACCGGCAGTTCGATCGCGTTCAACGGCCCTGTGAACCTTTCGGCATTTCCCTATCTCGCAGTCGTCGCGGAAGACGTGACGCTCTCGGCCGAAGCGGAAGGGATAACCGCCGAGTTTGCTGAGGTCTCCGGTTCGGTGGCGCTTTCCTCCCTCTGGTCGGACCGGCTGCACATCAAGCAGATCGCGCTCGACCGTCCCGTCATTGTCCTCGAAGAGAAAGCAGCGGACGAAGCGGCGTCGACAGCCGACCGCGGGATTGAGACCGGTTCCGGCGATCCGCTTCCCGCACTCGTCGCCTTTCTTGAACGAAGCGCAATCGAGTCGGTCTCGATCACCTCCGGCACATTCATACGGCGAAGCGCAGAAGATCCCGAGGAGGTCGTTTCCGATGTCGAGCTCACGCTTTCGGCACCCGACGTCGATGACGCGTTCTCCCTTTCTGCATCCGCCCGCGTGGGGGAGCGGAGCTACGAGACGAGCTTTACCATCTCAACCCTGCGGTCGCTGCTCGAGCGCCAGCCCGCCGATGTCACCCTTACCGCGGAAGCGGATCCGGCTCCCGCGCCGGGCCTGACCAACTTCGAGGCAAGCGGACAGGTCACCCTGAACGCCAATGGCAGCTATCAGATAAGAGGCGGCGAGGTGGAAGCCGGCGAACAGGCCTTCAGCCTGAATGCCCTCTTCGTCCCCGGGGAGCGGGCGCGGTTTCTCGTCGATCTCGAAGCCGACCGGCTCGACCTGACGCCGTTCATGGATGTCGCGCCGGAAACGTCGCAGACGGAAGCGCCGGCCGCGGATACGGCCAAGCCGGCGAATTTGCAGTTTCTGGCCGGCTTCGATGCCGACATGAGCATCAACGCGGCCGCTTTGACCCTTGGCGAAATTTCAGCGTCGGACGTTTCCTTTTCGGCCGCACTCAAGGACGGGGAACTGGCTGCCGAGCTCGGGCATCTGGAGATCGATGCCGGCAGCCTTGCCGCCAACGTCGCGACCGACGTCACGGCCGACGAACCGGCCTTCCGGGGCCGCCTCGCGAGCAAAGGGCTCGACATCGCCAAGCTCTCAGCCCTCGCCGGCCAAACCGTCCCGCTTTCGGGAGCATTGACGATCGACGCCGGCTTCGCCTTTCGCGGCCTTGACGGGGAAGCCATCAGAAAGACAGTAGATCTGGCGGGAACGATCGGCCTTCGCGATGCGGCCTACACCCTGCCGGGCATTGCCGATGAGACGATGCGCGAGGTGAAGGCGAAGAAGATCACGGCCCGGATCGAAAGCCTCGCGAAGCCGTTGCGCGTGGCCGGCCGACTGCAGTGGCGCAACAAACCGGTCGATGTCGATCTGCAAATCCCCGCCGTCGATACGATTCTCGCCGGCAATCTCTCCGCTGAGGGAATCCCCCTCAAGCTTCAGGTGAAGATGCCGGACGCAAACCTGTCGCTCGACGGCAAAGCTGCTCTGGCGGGGACCTATGCGGGAAAACTCGGTTTTTCCACCGCCGACCTTTCTGCTTTCCTTGCCGGCCTCGGGCAGAGCGGTGCTGAGAGCATCGGTCCGCTGGCGTTCAACGGGCATGTCGATGCGGGCGCGACGGGTGTTTCCTTTCAAGAGGCGAGCATATCCGTCAATAGCGTCGAAGGTGCGGGCAGCGGCTCCGTCGAATTCACGGCACCCCTGAAGATCATGACCGCGCTGAACTTCGACGAACTGGACCTTGCGCAGCTTGCCGGGGCGCAATCCCCGGCTCTGCAGGCAAAGGCGGCGACAGGGGCTGAACCCGCCGACGTTCCACTCGACCTCTCCGCTCTTCGGTCAATCGATGCGACCATCAAGGTCAATGCCAAAAAGCTCGGCTACGGCAAGGTCTTTGCCGGACCGGTCGCCACCAGTCTCGTCGTCTCTGATGGCGTTGCAAGCCTGACGCTGCCCGAAGCTCCGTTCTATGGCGGCCACGTCGTCGCGAGTCTCCGGGCCGACAGCTCCCAGTCCGAACCCTCGATTGCCCTGAAGACCTCCATCTCCGGAGCATCGGCAGCGCCCCTGCTCACCGATATGGCGGGCTTCAAGCATCTCGAGGGCTCATTGAAAGCCGAGTTCGACGTGACCGGTGCGGGCCGCACAAGCGGGGCACTTGCGAAATCGCTGCAGGGCAACGCCAATGTAGGATTTTCGGATGGAGCCATCCGCGGCATCGACATCGCCAACGTCTACAACAATCTCGTGAGTTTGATGACGTCAGGTTTCAAACAGGATGAGAGCAAAGCCACCACCTTCACCGAGCTTGGGGCTTCCTTTGCCATCGAAGGCGGCGTTGCGCGCACCGAAGACCTCAAACTTGTCGGTCCATTGATCCGCATGACCGGGAACGGCGCGGCAGACCTCGCACAGAGCACTTTGAACTTCCGGCTCGAGCCCCGCCTCGTCGCATCCTTGAAGGGCCAGGGCGCCGAGATCTCCACCGACGGCATCGGCGTCCCCGTCGTGGTCGAAGGCAGCTTCGCCGCACCCCGCATCTATCCGGACCTTTCGGACTTGCTGAAGAATCCCGATGCCGCATTGGCAAAGCTCAAGGATTTCGGACTGCCGATCGACAAGTTGCACATCGGCGACCTCCTTAACGAAGACGGCGCCGGCGCAGCCGTTAAGGATCTGCTCGGCGGCACGCTGGACAAGGCGCTAAAAGACAAGGCTTTCAAACAAGAAGAACAGCAGCTCTCGATCGAGGAGATCATTGGTGGCGATCCTGCACCGAAGCCCGACGAGGCGGCTGTAGAAATCCCCACAAACGAGGAAGCGGCCAAAGCCGACGCACCAACCGAACAACCGGCAAACGGAACGGAAGTGCCAAGTGAGGAGGCCGATGGTCCAATGGAGGGTTTTTTCAAGCAGCTCCTGCGGTAATGGAAGCGACCCAACCTCTCCCCGAACGCAGCGCCCGCAGGTGCGTAAAGCTAATCGGGGAAACGATACTTGAAGTGTTCGATCTCGGCGCCGAACAGCCGTTCGACGCGTTCCCGGTCGCCGGGTTTATAATAACTGCGAATATCCGGCCTCCTTGGGTTCGCCTTCGCTCTGGTCAGGAATCGTTCATCAAAAGGCAGCCCGAGCCTGTCGCATACGTTGCGTAGATCTTCCGAGAGGCGCTCCTGCCGACCTACGAAATCAACAACAACTTCGTCGTTCTTGGTGTAGAGCTGCCACGACTTCCAGTTAATACGCTCCTTCTCGGCTGCACCTGCCTCGATCAAACAGAGCATTTGCGAGAAGCTCGGCCGGGTATCGGCCTTCCTGTAGTGCCAATTGTAAAGAGAAACAGCCCTCTCGAACGGGTTTCGCACGAAGCAGAATTTGAAATACTGTTTCCAGGCAGAGGGATCGAAGGACTCGATTTCGCTTGCGCTCGAATGATCCGCGAGCCTGCCTGCAAAACGCCGGCTGAGAGCGACACCGGCCAATGAATCAACACTGTGGTTGCGAATGAGGGTTTGGGCGATCTTAAGTGGAGACAGGTGGCAGAACATAGCAATCAGCGCCAGCCGATTGGCTTTGGCTCCATTTCCGAGTGCATCCTTCCAGGATCCAAGCTGTACGTCCCAAGGTCCGAATTCGCGAGCGAGATAGGCAGAAACCGTGCTGCCGGCGGTTTTCGGTACGTGGATGAAAATGAACTTATGGCGATGGGATATAATCACTGCCTAGCCACTCCTTAGCCGGAAACGTCGAACCGCCTGTCATCGAAAGCGAAGACTACAGAAAGCTCCGCCCGATGCCTCTCGCACCTGCATCGTATGCATGATCTCGGCTCCAGCAAGTCCCGGCGGCTGGGATCAAGGGTTTTCCGCGCTATAGTTGGAATTGAAACTGCCTCTCACTCCCGTGCCTCGGCCCCACCCAGTTCAAGTTCAACACTCGTCGATCAAGCTAATTCCTAAGGACGATGCGCAATGAGGAAGCAGGCTGACCCAAGCGGATTGCCGACTGTGTCAGTGGCTCATCCACCTTGCTCGCCTTTCAGGCCTCGAGCACCAGCTAAGTGGCCGCCGCTCCTACAGTCAATTCCAGAAAGCCACCTTGGATGTTGTGGAGGCGAGCGTAGACGCCGTCCGGACGGCGCGCGAGTTCCTCGTGCGTCCCCTCCTCCACGACCAGCCCTTCGTTCATCACGACGATCTTGTCGGCATTAACGACGGTGGAAAGCCGGTGAGCGATCACAATGACGGTGCGGCCGCTCATCGCCTGATCGAGTGCCTTCTGGACAGCTGCTTCCGACTCCGTATCAAGAGCCGAGGTAGCCTCGTCCAGAAGCAGAATAGGCGCGTTGCGGACGAGCGCTCGGGCGATCGAGAGGCGCTGGCGCTGGCCGCCGGATAACGTCATGCCTTGTTCACCCACAGGTGTATCGTACCCCTGTGGCTGCGCGAGTATGAAATCATGCGCATAGGCAAGCCGGGCCGCTTCCTCTACTTCCGCGTCCGTCGCTTCGGGCCGGCCGTAGCGGATGTTATCGCGGATGGAACCTTCAAAGAGGTAAGCCTGTTGTGAGACATAGGCGAGCCCGTTGCGCAGAGACTGCTTGGTAACAGCGGCTATGTCTTGCCCGTCGATCAGGATCACGCCCGATTGTGGATCGTAGAAGCGTGGAATGAGGCTGATGATCGTCGATTTGCCGGCTCCGGACGGGCCAACGAGCGCGGTAGTCTTGCCACCTTCCGCCAGGAAACTGACACCCTTGAGGACCTCCTCGCCATTGCCATAGGAGAACCGCACGTCGCGAAACTCGACGGTCGCTTCGCTGAAGGCCAGTTGACGCGCCCCGGGCAGGTCCCGTTGATGCGGAACCGTGTCCAAAATTTCGTAAAGCATGCGGGCGTTGACGGCAGCGCGCTCCAGGGACACCTGCAGGCGAGCTAGGCGTCGCACCGGGTCGTATGCCAAGAGAAGCGCCGTTACAAAGGCGAACAAGGCACCCGGGGCCACGTTGCTGTAGATGGTGCGAAAGGCCGCATAGGCAAGCACGCCCGAAATTGCCAGGCCTGCAAAGGTCTCCGTCAACGGCGCCGTCCGTTCGCTCAAGCGCGCGATGCGGTTGGCGCGGTTCTCCGCGCCCTTGATGATGCCCTCGACCTTGCGGCCCAACTCGTCCTCCATCGTGAAGGCTTTGACGATGGAAATGCCCTGGATGGTTTCCTGCATCGCGCCTAGCACGCGGCTGTTGGCCTCGACCGCCTCGCGCGTCGCCAGACGCAGCCGCCTGGAAATGTAGCGGAGCCCGAGGAGCAACGGAGGGGCCCCCACAAAGGTGATGAGCGAGAGCAGCCAGTCCTTGCTTATCATCACGCCGACAAGACCGACCAGAGTCAGGACATCGCGGGCGACCGACGTGACTGTCATGTTGAGCACGTCGCGGATGCCGGAGATGTTCTGGTTAATCTTGGCGGTGAGGTGCGCGGAGCGCTTCTCCTGGAAAAAGCCAATGCTCAACGCCATCAGATGCGTATAAAGCCGCCGCTTATAGCTTGCGACAATACTGTTGCCAATTTTCGATAAAGCGACGGCTTGCCCATAAGTCGCAAGGCCTCTCAGCACAAAGGCAGCAAATATCGAGAAGCAGACGAGTAGAACGACGTCGCCGCGCTTGTGGGCGAAAGCTTCGTTGATCACCGTTTCACTGATCCACGCCGTGAAAGCGGTCGTTGCAGCCACGACCATCAGGCAGGCAATGGCAAAAGCATAGCCGCCGATATGGTCGCGGCCGTTTTCGGCAATGACGCGCCTTAGGATCCCAGCGATCGTTTCATTATCGACTTCGCGCTCTTTTCGATCCTTGACGTTCAAATAGTCCCGTCCCCGCAATCACGCATGCGTGCCCGTGTACTGGCGCCGTCCCCGGGTCTCTATAGTGCCTTGTTACCGTTTTGACCAGTCATGGGGCACTGTCATTGGCAGAGCCCCGACGGCTGAGCCTTCTAGCGGCCTCCCTCCTGCAACTTCACAGGCTTTCAGCAGTGAGGTCAGACGCCACCACTCTGCCATCAATTCATTCTCAGTGTTCGCCGCTCGGGCGAGGCTTCGGCTCCGTGTGAGCGAGGCTTCGGAGGCCCTTTCGCAATTTCTTGATGTCAGACTGAAATTTGTGCACTTATACAGGAGCCATTACCCTGAACCTGATCGAAAGCACGAAAATTGTTCGAGGGGATAAAGTCCGCCATACATTGGCGGTTCGCCAAAAAGCTGAGGAATTCGAATCCTGACAGAGCTGCAAGGCACTTGGTGCTGGCAGCTACAGGACGCGGGGCAGACGTCTCCAGAGCCAGGCGCGCTGCGGGATTTCTCGTGGCAGACAAAAGGTACTCGGACGCCCGCACGATTTGCCGGGAGCATATATCATCAGGCGATCCATCCGGCTTTTGGCGGCATTACGAGAGCTTCGTTGACGAGCTCGCAAGCTCCTGCCGACAGCAAGAAGTGTCCGGCTCGAAAATCAAGATTGCTCTGTTCAACGATACAGACTTTAGGGTCAATATCGGATGCCGACTGACGAGCCAGGGTCTCAAGCAACAAATTCTAGATGCGTTCCCCGCGGCTGAGATTACATCCATCGGTTTCAACTTCGCAGCCTTCAGGAAGGAATTCCCGAAGTCCACATCCGCTGGAGGATATGAACTCTCGGACATTGAGACCCGGCTTTCCACTGCATATGGCGAAGGCGCTGTTGACCATATAAGGGCCGCCGATTTCGTGATTCTTCAGCCAGAGGGATCGTTGGACCATAGGACAACGGCAGAAGGGCTTGCAACCTTCTTCACCCCTATTCTCACCGCCAGGAAGCTAGGGAAGCCATTTGCTGTATTGAACGGAACGATACCTATCTACGAGGGCGAACGATCGGATTATCTCAAAGGGCTCTTCCGCGAACTCGGCCATGTGGCTGCACGCGACGAAATCTCGGCGGAGTATTACGGGATCGAATTTCTGGCAGATGCTGCATTTCTTCGGATATCGCCAGCGCCCGTCGCGGATCGCGATGGTTGCCTGATAACCACCGGCGCCAGAAACAATGCCGAAGAAGACGTTGAAATTCTAAAGGCTGCGCTGAAGATTTGCGAGGCGTGGAAGCTTCGGCCTGTTGTTCTTACGCACGCAGTTGAACGATTCTCTCCATATGAGGCCGAGATCATTGGCCGTGGCGGCATTTTTGCTGAGACGGCCAGTATCGAACATGCTGCAGAGACGATCTCAAAATGCCGCCTGCACATCGGCGGGCGATATCATATGGCAATCTTCAGTCTCCTCTGTAACGTTCCTTCTCTCCTGTTCGACGTCAAGACCCACAAGAATCAATGGCTTGAACGATACTCTCCTCTGATAACGCTTGTGCATCCGCACACGGACCTCGATGCCGCGGCAGCCGCGGTGCTGAGCGGGGGCGTATCGCAGGGACATCCGGGATCAACGGCGGCGGAGAAATACGTTCATTTCCTGAAGCGCGCTATGGCTGAGCAGCCGCTATAGTCGGTCCCCCGTTCGACCAGACGCTGCTGCGGCGAGCGGCCAATTACAGCGGCGCGCGTTCCGAATTATCGCCATTGGCGGTAATGCGAGGCAGATAGCGGCCTACCCGCAATTGGCGAGATCGTGGTCGTCCGCCCCTCCACCGCCCAGTTCAGGATTGCATTTGCCTCGGCATGCATCTTTGCTCTGATCTCGGCCCGTTCCACTTCACTGGAGACGAATTGCAGCGGTATACGTTCAAGTGCGCTGAGTACGTCCTGCTTGAGGTCAGCATCGGGATCGTCCCTGAGCCTTTTGGTTGCAAGGACTTTCACCAGAAACTCAAGGGTCGCTACCCGCAATCCGTCATCTTCGAAATGCAAACTTCCGCCCCCCGGTGATTGCACCTTGAGCGGAGATTAACAGCGGCGCTTGTCAGTGGCAATTCGGATTTACAATACACGAAGTAGAAGAATGAACGCGGCACAATATTCAAAGTTTCTTGGACGGAGAACTGTCTCACGTGTGGGACGAGTACCGGCCGCCGCCCGCTCAGCGACTCGCAGCCTGGACGCTCTCTCGCATTATGCTCAGCACGGGACGGAAGAGTGCTGAGAGACTTTCCGCACCTTTCGCCGACAGGTGATCCCCGTCCTTATAGAGAACGGTGCCCTCTCGCATAGCATGACACTTGGAGGCGTCGCAGATTGCGCTCATCGGATCGACGACCAAAGCTCCGCTCGATCTGGCCGCATCCGCCAAAACCCGCCGGGCCAAAGCTTGCCGCTTATTGGTGTATTCAACAGAAGGAGCTATATCGAGCGAGCGTCCAGACGCAGCGGCTCGTGCAAGAGCTTCGGGAACATCATATCCCATCTCCGGCACATCCATAACCAACACCGCCTTCGATCCCTGCCGAGCTAGCTTGGTCAAGGTCGCATCAAGTCCCTTCCTGACCGGAGTAGACCAGTCGGTCCGGGAGGGTACGACGCGAGGGTCAAAGAAGATACCCTGACCCGGAAGCTCATCTCGGTGGACGTACTTAGGCCAATAGCCCACCATGAACACAAAGGCGAACTTTCTCTTCTCGATTAGCGACATCACTGCGGAATTGTGATCGATGCATCTCTTGACCGCCCCCGGAGGACCGAAATCCGTATTGGGCAAGGGCGGGCACGATCCGCGCCCGACGAACATGCCCGATATACCCATTTGGCGAGCGGCAAGGTCAATAGCAGGAGCGATCGCAGCGGCATGAGAATCTCCCCACACGAGGAACCGCGGCTCGCCCGCAGTCTCGACTCCGACCCGGCAGATCTCCCCTCTCCTTATCTGAACCGGTGTCAGACCTTCCCCATTTGAATCGGTGAAACACCGCTTGGAGGAGAATGGGCTCTCATCATAGGTGGCTTGGTAAAGCGTTCGGGCCTTTTCGGGCAACCTTTGGGGAATACCTTCCAGGTCATTGACAATGAAGCCGAAGGCGACCGCCGAAGAAATAGCAGCGCTACTCACGCCGATGATCGCGACGCGCGAGGAGGCCAGCACGCCATACCGCGCGGGCTGCTCGACAAACCTCCATGAAATGTATGCGAGCGCGAAGGACATCGCCACGGCGGTCAGCGCCCATCCGGTTGTCAGTTCGTGGCCAAGGCCATAGCGCAAGAACACGATTATGGGCCAATGCCAGAGGTAGAGGGAGTATGAGATGCGTCCGATGAAGACGGAAACGGGATTACCCAGTAAGCGCCCTATCGCTCCGCCTCGACAGTGTGCGTGGATCACAAGGGCCGTACCGAGGCAAGGCACTGCGGCATAAATACCGGGAAAGGGCGTATCAGGAGAATAGACGAAAACGGCCAGGAGAACTGCCAATAGCCCGAGTGCCGCCAATGCCTGCGAGCCGCGGGCCCCATAAGTTGAGGCAGGAGCAATGGCAACAAGGACTCCGATCAGCAACTCCCAAACGCGAAAATGCAGCAGGTAGAATGCTTTTTCGGGCGAGTGAACAATCCCCCAAGTGCTTGCCCCGAAGGACAAGAGCGCAACTGCCAACACGATTGCACGGATGTGCCTATGTGCGAATTTGAAGGCAAGGAAAACCGCGACGGGAAAAATCAGGTAAAACTGCTCTTCCACCGACAGAGACCAGGTATGAAGCAATGGCTTCATTTCTGAGGAGAGGTCGAAATAGCCGCTCTCGCTACGGAACAGGATGTTCGAAGTGAACAAGGCAGCGGCTTGTACGCTGTCGCCGAAATACCGAAACTCCTGCGGCATGAGCAAAAACCATGACGCAACCGCCGAAACGGCAATCATCGAGAACAATGCCGGGAAGATGCGCCTCATCCGCCGAAGGTAGAACGACCAAAAGCTGAAGCTGCCACGCTCGAGGTCGGTGAGGATGATCCTCGCCATAAAAAACCCGGACAAGACAAAAAAGACATCGACCCCGACAAATCCGCCTGAGAACGAGCTGAAGCCTGCGTGAAAGAGGAGCACAGGCAAGATCGCCACGGCTCGCAAACCGTCCAGGTCCGGGCGATACTCGAAGTCTCGGTGGATTACTGCCAAGCGCGTTCCCATTTCCGTGATGGATTGCCAAAGCCAAAGCGGCGTTTTAAGTCCACCTTAGATCGTACGGTGTGCTCTCCTCGGAGGCTGGCTCGTCAACCATCTCCGGGCAGCACCATTTGTCTTAGGCCACGCCGGCACGCAGAAGATCGTGGACGTGCAAGATGCCCGACGGCCGGCCAACATCATCGACCAGAAACAGCACCGTGATCTTTTGCGATTGCATCATTTCCATGGCTGCACTGGCCAGCATTCCAGGCGTAATCACGCGAGGCATGTGCGACATCACGGTCTCGACGGTGAGGAGCAAAAGATTTTGTGACATGTGGCGCCGCAAATCGCCGTCGGTAATGACACCGACAAGCTCACCGTCGCCACCAACGACGCCGACGACCCCGAAACCCTTCGAAGACATCTGGATGACCGCTTCGCTCATCGGACTGCCGATCGGCAAAAGTGGCACAGCCTCGCCCGAATGGGCCAGCTCATGGGCGAGCAGCAACTGCGAACCGAGCTTGCCGCCCGGATGAAACGTCTTGAAGTCCTCGGCCGAAAACCCCCTCCGCTCAAGCAAGGCTATTGCAAGAGCATCCCCCACTGCCAACTGCAGCATTGCAGACGTGGTCGGGGCTAGACCATGTGGGCATGCCTCCGGCACTTTCGGCAGAACCACCGGGATCGTGGAGTTGCGAGCGATTGTGCTGTCGGCATTCGACGTGACGGAAATGACCGGGACATTGAAGCGCTTGGCGTAAGTGAGCACGTTCCCGAGTTCGACCGTCTCACCGGACCATGAAAGGAGGATGAGCAAATCCTCGGCGGTGATCATGCCGAGATCGCCGTGACTTGCTTCCGTCGGATGCACGAAATAGGCGGACGTACCGGTAGAAGCTAGCGTCGCGGCGATCTTGCGTCCGATGTGCCCGCTCTTGCCAACACCCGCCACAACGACCCGGCCACGCTTGGAGGCGACGAGTTCGATGGCATCGACAAAACTACGGCGCAAGGCCGCATTATCCTCCAGACAGCCCGCCAGCGCATTGATTCCGTCGGCGGCAGTGGCGATCGTACGACTGATCGACGCCAGTATTGGGTCACTTACAACTACGTTCATTTCTTGACTGTCCGAAATTGTTGACGACCGTTTTAAAGGCGTCGCTTACCGTTGAAGTCTTCGAAATCAAATCAAGATGGCTAAATTGTGCGATTTGCGGGTATTTCCACGCTTTCTGCACCGTGACGGCAGAGTATTGAGAAATTGCAATACTGGCTCACCCCTTTCTAGCCGAAGACCCGGCGGCGAATGGACAGGTAGCCTGGCTTGTGCGAGACATAAAGTCAGTCCATTAAGTGAATCTCGCCCGCCTACCTGTTCAATGGAATTTCGCGATGACGATTGAACCTGAAGCGCTTGAAAAACTGCGAGAAAAGCACCGCCGCTGGCTCTCGCGACTCGGCATTATCGACAAGCCGTGGCTGATTCTCGGTTCCGCGCCCTCCCCCACGATTCCGCCGGACCTGATTGGACATTGCGCACGCGTTGACGTCAATAACGCTGGCAAGACGGCCAATGCACTGGGTCTCCCACCCGCCGATTTGACGTTTCGAAAGCGCAAGAAATCGT
>Ga0209281_1001433_pt1 | contig 14138 bp, 16 predicted proteins | sample MedtruBG_FD_187514 | JGI IMG/M metagenome (GOLD analysis project Ga0209281, IMG submission 187514) | Root nodule microbial communities of legume samples collected from California, USA - Medicago truncatula BG (SPAdes) (version 2) | ecosystem: Host-associated > Plants > Roots > Nodule | place... | reverse complement strand
AGGATGTGGCAACGTATATTCGTTACTACAACCTTGACAGAAATCATACGGCGAACGGGGAAATATCTCCGGTACGCTATGAACAGATGTCTGATAAAAAAGTGTCCTGATTAACTTGACCAGAACACACCTTATGGGAACTGTGAATAATTTTCACTCCTTTCAGGTCACCCACTGTGTGAGTTTTATCTGCTATAGGACAACAAGGGTGACAAGCATGGCATACCGCCTCGCAGGTTTTAACGGACAGCGTCCTGCCCCGATCAACGGGTATTATCATTTGGATAACGGCTACCGGAGCTACAGCCTGCTCTTGGGTACTTTATGGCTCAGGATGGATTAATCCTTATCTCTACTGTGCCGAAGAGCCGTTCGGGCATTTCGGCCCGGGCAGGATACTAACATGGCTCTGGGCTTTGTTTTGTGGTGGGGATGGAGGGGACGACCGTACCGCTGGCGTTGATGCTGATAGCCGCAGTGGCTGGCGATGCCGCTGTCCGGGTGGGCGCAGAGCTTCCAGCAGAGGCCAATGGCGGGCCGCGGGTTAACCGGAAGCTGGTGGGCATGGTGGCCGGCTTGGGGGCTGTGGCCTCTCTTAACGGTTCCGGGACTCGTCGCTCAGCTCCCTGAGTTCATGCCGGAATTTCAACATCCACGTCAGCTGGGGGTCACCCCAAATGGATTTCTTCTCACACTACCTGCTTGAGGAAGCATTATTTTAGGGAGGAATGCACGTCGGAGCCAGGTCAATGCGCTTTATCCTGGAAATGATTTTAAAATGTTCCACCTGCTTATTGATGGAGCAGGTAACCGCTGACGTGAGTTTGCGCACGACTGAACATCAAACTTCCTGTGTGAGGAGAGAAAACTCCTGGTTTTTATTGGAAGCTCTCATAGAAACCAGTCACATCAGTTACACTCAGTTCCCGTAAACAATCCTGTCCGTCTGTAGCGTTTGTATTTTGTAATTGTGTTGCAGTTATTCAGCCCTGCTCTGGCAGGGCTTTTTTATTTTTTATACACCCACGCCACCAGCAGTGGGTCCCGTTATCAGCAACCACTGGAGTATCGGGGTAACACCGATCCAGAAGGCATATTGTCTTTAATTTCATCGTACAACACGCTCTGAAAAACGCTTTGTCTTAGCGCAACTTTGTTAAAGAGAAATGCGGTTAAAGCTAATGTACATGCCTGTAAGGGCTTCTGACGCCCGCATAACGCAGCGACACCCCGACTGCAGCAAACCCTTGCCAGGCTCACCGCGATAGCATAGACAACTTTCTGTTTTGCTTTCAGTTGTTTTGATTCTTCCGGATTAAGGGTTAGTGGAATCTCTCAAACCAGTAGCCGGCTTCGCCGGGTCTCAGAGCCATACACCTGCATTAACACCCAGTATAATTACTGTTGGCCAATCATTAATTATTTCGTTAAGCCACTTGATAACCGCCCTGCTGATATTCAGTATCACGATTTCTTCCGGAAAATAAGGCAGTGAATCTTCTGATAACAAGACACAACAGGCCAGAGTCGTTGGTGGTAAAGTAGGATACATAAGATAATGACTATAATCTTTTTAACTGTAAATCTTCTGCTTTATAGGGGGATCTACTGTTTGAGATCGATTGAGTTTCGTGAAAAACTGCTGAGACATTTATCGGGTGCATATATTTCACCAGGCAGTTCAGAAGAGCAGTTTACAAAAAAACAGTACGGTCATAAATCAGTCCGAAGGTCTGTGCCGGGATATGCCGTGGCGCCAATAGTGAGATGTGCGTGTAATATTTTAGCGATCGGGCATGTGCATACTGCAAGAGATACTCTTAGGCTGCTCAATGAAGCCTGAACTTGCCGGGCGGCTCATGGATTTGATGTGTAATAAATACTTATTTATCAATTTGTTATAAAAATCACAAGCGAGCGGTATCCACCGGGCTAAACATTAAACAATGTGCGTGAATGAGGTTCTCTGGCTTCCGGTCTGGCACATTCACTGAACGGGCAGTTTGCATTCGCCCCTGACAGATTCCTGGAAAAGCTCCACGGAATATTCGATATTGTCTGGTAAAAATCCCCACCGTTTGACGGTTATATTCCAGTAGCCCGTTGCGGAAATTTGGATGAGTGCAGGAAAATGATTAAAAAAACCGCCGTAGAAATTTGCACCACCCTCTTTAAGATAGATCTCATGATTGTGGTCATCTCTGATCATAATGATCAACGGCATATTGCTATTAACTATGATATAATTACCTGCTTTAGCGTATAGGCGCTTGTATGTCATTATTTCTACCTTCATCTATTAATAATTCTCACATGTATTCTAAAGTATTCATAATGAAATAATATTAATTGATTTAAATCATAAATAATTACTTTTATTTCTTTTTTTATTAGCGATGTGGAACTATTGATATAGAGAAGTGTAGTATTTTAATATATATTATGGCTGATATTTTTTATATTATATTTTTAATTCATCACGAACGATTGAAAATGTGTTGAGTTTTTTCACATGGCAACAAAGATTAATTTATAATAAGTGACACTGTCACTTAAAATCTTCATCAGTATCCTGATTGCCCCGTTACCCGTGTGGCGGCAGAGGGACATCGCGGTAATGGCAATCTTTCACCAACATCCCCTGATGTATTATGTGCGGTGACGCTTCATGCTGCACCAGCAGAGCTGTGGCCAGCACGGCCGTTCAGGACTGAAATGGAGAATGTCGGCACTGGGTATCAGATGGCAAGGAATATGAGCTGGTCTTCCCTTCAGGAGAGAGTCTGCCTCCTGAAGGGAAGACCAAACTTGCATATCCGGGGATAAAATTCGTCCTGCTATTTTGTTGTCTCACCTTTATTATGCCGGAAGATGGTCCCGACATTATTACTCACTGTAGTCAGCAATTTAACTACCACTGCCGAGGACACCAGCGCCCCAACGGGCTCTCGTGCAGTGACACTCTCCGGTGTGATACTGGAGACTACCTGTGCGGCAAAGGGGGCTGCCACCACGCCAGCCAGCATCGATATTGCAAATAATATGACTGACTTTATTAATGGAACATCCGATAAATACAGTGCAAAAATAGCCGCCCCGACTAATGCGCCAACAAGGACGCCTGGGCTGTGTACGCTGTGTGTGAATGTTGCAATTTCAGTCTGTGCCAGTCGACTGACGTCGGTGACGCTTTGTATAATCATGGTTGCTCTCCTCAAGCAAGATATATATCTCCGGATATCGGTTCTTTTCATCCCACTGTTTGAACCTGCTGGCGCATGTCGTGGCACAAAATCCTGGCGGATAAAATTGGCCTGACTGCACGGGATGGTATTGCCGAAATATATGGCGGCCATGGCATACAGGGGATACGTAAAATATAAGCGATGCATAAACATAAGCGGAGAGAATATTTTTTATATTATCGTGAATCTAAAGCGTGTGGCGTACATCTGATATTGCTATAAAGTTAAATTTATTGAATTGTAGTAACTAATACATAAGTACGTAATATTGTAATAACAAATGGCTGGCGCAAGATCATCATAATGTCCATGTCTTATGAACGGGAACGTTCAGGCGGTATGGCATAAACCATCGCATTACCTGGAATGTATGCTCATGGTACATCGCCTGACATTATTGTGAATTTTTTTTTTCAGTATCTCTGAAAAGCACCATGTATTCTTCTGTTTTGTTTATCCCGGGGCATCGAAAAAACCGTTATCGGCATGAAACTGATACTAAGCATGCAAAATCGTAGCGCAAGTCGACGTATTCACTGAATGATGTTTTTCTGTGCGGGTGAGGTTAACAAAGAAGGTGTGTATTAACTGGGGCTGCAATGTCACTCCGGAGGCGGGCTTCTCTGCGCCAGATGATAACAGCGGGAGCCACTTTGTGGTGACATTGCACGCCAGAATAAAAGATAGAGAACGACCAGGTAAATAATGATGTCTCAATACATGCAGCATTATGCTGCCCCAAAATCGTGCTATTTCAGGCCGGGCTGTGAACAAATCTAAGGCGAAGCGTGAAATTACGCTGACCATCGGCATTTTTTTTGATGGCACGGGTAATAATGCACCCAACACGGAAAGAGCCCTCCGTAGCTGTGGTGCAGGCTATCATGATCTAAATTTTTCGGGCGCAGAGAGCATGCTGGCTAACTGCGTTCGTGATCACTTTGGCTTTTCTGGGTCGGAGGCAGTAAGTTATAACACCTACTTTACCAATATCTACTGGCTGAGCACGCTTTACCAGCAGGGGTTGACCACTGAGGCTGATGAAGCCCAGAGTGCTGTCTATATTGAAGGTATCGGAACTGAAATTGATCAGCCTGATAACCTGGTGGGTCTGGGACTGGGTCTCGCAGAAACAGGGATAATTGCCAAGACAGATAAGGCAGTCTCTAAAATAGCGCGACATGTTCAGGACATGCTGCATGTTTTTCAAAACCAACAACAAGATTGTGTATTTGTTGTCACAACCGTCAGATTTGATCTTTTCGGTTTCAGCCGTGGGGGAGCTGCGGCGAGGCATTTTGCGAATCGTGTACACGCCAGGGACTCCGAGATCATCAAGGCTATCAACCAGGGCATGGCGCATTCGACGTGTGTGGGCACGCCAGTTGTTAAAAATCGTTTTATAGGTCTGTTTGATACGGTCGCCGCTGTGGGGATCCCCACCCATCACTTAAACCGACAAGTTACAGACACCCGTGATGTAAACCTTTCTCTGGCCACCCGAGTAGCTGAGCGCGTTTTTCAAATCGCGGCGGCGCATGAGTGTCGTTTTAATTTTGCCCTCAACAGCGTTGGTCCGGATTGGCCGGAGCTGCTACTGCCAGGCGCGCATTCTGATATCGGCGGGGGGTATTTGCCGGTAGTTACAGAAAATGTGTTTCTGTCACGTCCGGAGACCGAAACTGTGCCCTTCGACAGACCTGATGTGCAAACGCGGGTATACCAGAAGGCTTTTGCCCAGCTCTCCATCCTGACAGCCTCCCCGGCGATGGCTGCACTGGCTCGCGCCAACAACATTTCAGCTGAAACCTGGTATGACGACAGAATGCCACTTGATCGATACGGACAAATGCAGAAAAGGAGTTTCGCTGCACTGACACTTCGAAACAGGGTAGTCAAAAATCGTTGGTCGACGGTAGCCTTGAGGGTGATGCGGGATGCTGCTCTGGAGGCCGGGGTAAGGTTTAATGCAATCGATCCGACGCTGCCGGAGACGGCGTTGCCTGATGAGTTGGTGTCTCTGAGTGCTAAGGCTGTTGTTATGGGCAAAGCTGTTCGCCAGGGCCAGTCATCGCAAGCGTTTTCTTTGCAAGAAATGGATATGCTCGCCACAAAATATATTCATTGTTCGGCTCACTGGAATGCCATTGATACTGACGCTGACGGGCGGATCCTTGGGGGGGCATTTCCTTCCGAACTCATTGGTTTTATCAGCCGCCCCGACGAGCAATGGCGGCGTACCGTTTATCATATGGATGCCCGGAGGAGATAAATCCGGCTATTTTCCCTGTCAGTTTCCCGGAGGTCTGGGCATAAGCCTGTGGTATCAGTGCCAATATCCTTGTCAGCAGCACGGAAGATAATTATTTGCCATCAAAGGCAAGCCACAAAGACCTGCCAGATGACAGGAGAACGGGAATAGCCCGGGGCAACACGCAGCAACTGATGATGCAGGCTATTTTTATCGCCAGTGGAAAACAGTTAATAACCTGAACGTCCATCATTACGCTATATCCATCTAATACTGACCTGTCTGAAAGCGTTTCACTATCAGTCAATACTCTCATGTTCCCGGGAACCCTTACGAGGTAGCATCCATTATTCGGTGTAAAAGATGTGTTTTCCCCGTCAGTATTTGCCTCCTGAAAAGGCCGATTATTGGTGCCTTTCTGATTGCTGGTTATCCCTAAATCCGACCTGGGATGCCGCGGAAGTCCAACCAGAGGACCCTGACCTGGCTCAAGTGCATTCGTTAACAACCTGTCGCCTCTGCAAAGATTTTTGCGCCCACTTCGATCGCGGCGATTCCTGCTACGATAGCACTCAGCGTCAGCAAAGCAGGCATTTCCACGATATCGCTGAGTGCTTTACCCATTTCCAGACCCAGGCAGATGGGTAAGCGTTAAGTGAGCACCATATTGACGACTATTTATTGATGAGGTCTACGGACCATGGCAGAAGTTCTGCCACTTTATTGGACGGCCACTCCGGCAGTACGCTCAGGATATGGCGAAGGTAAGCTTCCGGATCGATGCCATTCAGTCTGCACGTTCCGATCAGATTATACCGCCGTGCTCCGCGCTCACCACCGTGGTCGCTACCGTAGAAGATAAAATTTTTATCCGGGCTGACTGCCCGTAGAGCCCGCTCGGCGGTGTGATTATCTGGCTGTACCAGCCACTCATGCAGGAATGTCAGCAGTGGCTAACGCCGGGATTGCCTTGCCGCTAGACGTTACGTTGCCGGGATGCCGCGTATTCCGTCTTCCGGAGCGTACAGCTCACTGATTCGTTTCAGAGCAAGTTGTGAACGGGCGATAGCGATTTTACCATCGTGTACAGCAGGGTGGATAAACTGGCCCTCTTTCGGCCGTTTGAGAAGACTTCTTGTACAGGGGGCACGTTCGGTCCAGATTGGCGCAGAGAAAAGGACGGATTTATTCAGCCATTGGGTCTGCTCACTGGTCGAACGCGGAATATACTGGAGCGCTGTTGTGGCCATTGCCGCCAAAAATGCAAGACTGTGCTGGATATTATTGCATTACGGTGATGATTTCAGGCTGTACTCAGCCAACTGAAGTACAAAACTGTATGACCATATGATTTACAACTCTTTGATAATAAAGGCTTGACCCCGCGCGGAATATCTGCTTATTGTACAGGGCGAGTGTACCTGGCTAACGAACCAGAGCCTCACGCGCACCTTTCATTAGGGGCCGAATCGATGGCGATTCATCATGATCTTTTCCTGGGATCGTAGTCTCTCCCCTTTATTTTTTGTAGTGCAGACAGAAACCGTAAACATCGGCGTTGACATGCCGGGGAAGTCCTTATGGAACAATTTTTTTCGTTTCCCAAACGCAGTCCTACCTGAAAAGTCGCCAGTCTCCACAAGCCCTCTGGAGCACTATGCCGGGTAGGATGAAATCATCCTGCGCTACCGGGAGCCACAGTGCGGGACAGGGAACGCGTCTGGTAGTGAGTGACGATGACTTTATGGCACGGTTTTTCTGGCAGGTCCCGGTCATAAGGTGCTCTGAACGCGGCAGAGGTTTTGTAAAACAGGGCATGGGATTTGATTTGTCTTAAGTGGTTAGTTGATGAAATATTACAAAACATGAAATACGTGTAGGGCGGGTTACGTTTATCCGCCATAACCCTGATGTTTGCCCTGAAGTCAAAGACGATTAAGGTATAAACCGTGAGTAACACGGCGTAAATAGCGTCAAAATAATGCAAATACCACAGCAGATTCATGATTTTTTTACATATTATTGACCGTCCAGTCCATTTCCACTCTTTTTACGGTGTGAGATCTGGATATCGTTCCGCAGAGACCTGTCTGCACTTTGTCATAAATACTCACAGTCAGGTGGGGTGAAAGCCACACAAACCGCAATAAGATAACTATAGTTACGGCAATTATCCTTTAGCTGTTTGGGCTACATCCTCTCTATGCAAAAAAATAAAACTCCTCTGCCAGCGGTTACGCTGGCAGCAATTGGTGTCGTGTACGGGGATATTGGCACCAGTCCTCTTTATACCCTGCGTGAATGTCTTACCGGGGTTGAGGGAATATCCATGACGCAGACATCGATATTTGGTTTCCTGTCGCTGATCTTCTGGCTCTTGATGCTGATTGTATCCCTGAAATATGTCTGCTTTGTGATGAAGGCAGACAATGACGGAGAGGGGGGGATACTGACGCTGATGTCTCTGGCCATCCGCAATATTAATTCTCGCCGGGCAGGGATGGTGACCCTGGCCGGTCTGGTCGGCGCCAGTTTCTTTTACGGTGACGGCGTCATCACCCCTGCTATTTCCGTGCTTTCAGCCATCGAAGGGCTGGAGCTTATTGCTCCCTCGCTGGCTGATTTCATTGTGCCGCTGGCCCTTGTTGTGTTGACTATCCTGTTTGCTATCCAGAAATACGGCACCGGCAAGGTCGGTAAGCTTTTCGCCCCGGTTATGTGTCTCTGGTTTGTTATGCTTGCCGTGCTCGGCATTAGCGGGATTATGCGTCATCCCGGGATAGTACAGGCGCTGAACCCGTGGTGGGCCATACAGTTTTTCCAGCAGTACCACAGTGCGTCGTTTGTTGCCTTGGGAATGGTGGTGTTATCCGTCACTGGGGCTGAGGCGTTATATGCAGATATGGGGCATTTCGGAAAAAAACCAATTCGGATTGCCTGGGGAATGCTGGTTGCACCCGCGCTGGTCCTCAACTATTTCGGCCAGGGGGCACTGCTAATCAGCCAGCCTGAGGTGATTAAAAACCCGTTCTTTCTTCTGGCGCCGGACTGGGCAATGATCCCGCTGCTCCTGGTTGCCACACTGGCGACCGTCATTGCTTCACAGGCAGTTATCTCCGGTGTTTTCTCTCTCTCCCGGCAGGCCGTTCGTCAGGGGTATCTGCCTCCTATGCGTATCATTTATACCTCGGATGTAGAATCCGGACAGATTTATGTGCCGCTGGTAAACTGGTTGCTCTATGTGGCTGTGGTGATCGTCATCGTCAGCTTTAAAAGCTCAAGCAGTCTGGCCTCCGCATACGGCATCGTGGTTACTGGTACGATGGTGCTGACAGCAGTCCTACTCAGCATTGTGCTGGTGAAAAACTGGGGCTGGAAGCGTCGCTGGGGGGGGATGATGCTCGTTGCCATGTTGGTGGTTGATCTGCCACTGTTTGCCGCAAACCTTTCCAAGTTGTTCAGTGGGGGCTGGTTACCTGTGGTGCTCGGCCTGGCGATACTCCTTATCATGCTTACGTGGAATACAGAACGCCAGCGCTTGCTTGGGCGTCTGCGCGATAATCCCGAAGCCCTGCAGGCCATGATTGGCTCCCTCGAACAGTCAGAGTCCCTGCGCGTCAGGGGGACCGCGGTCTATATGGAGCGATCACAGACGGCTCTGCCGCTTGCATTGATACATAATCTTAAACATAACAAGGTGCTGCATGAGCGGGTGATCCTGCTCAATGTGACCACGGCCGATGTGCCTTACTGGCACAATGTGCAACGTGTAACCATCTCGCAATTGTCACCTACCTTCTGGCGTGTGGTGGCATGCTACGGCTGGCGAGAAACGCCAAATGTGACGGATATTCTCTATCGTTGTGGCATGGAGGGACTTCGTGTCACGATGGAAGAAGCCTCGTTCTTCCTATCCAGAGATACGCTATTGCTGGGCGACCGACCTTGGTATTTGAAAGGGCGAGGGTGGATGTTCCAGATCCTGCAACGCAATGCTCTACGTGCACCTGAACTCTTCCAGATCCCCGCTAATCGAGTGATTGAGTTGGGTTCCCAGGTTCGGTTCTGATGGGCGCGAATGGAATGGACGCCCCCAATTAAGTGGCAGCAGTGTGTCAGAATGAAAGTGTGCCAGACACAAGCACTGAATAAATGGGAACGTCGGTTATGAGGATTACAACCATCGGTATTGATCTGGCAAAAAATGTCTTTCAGCTCCTCGGGGTCAATGCTCAGGGGAAAACGGTACCCACAAGATAACTACGTCGTGATGTAATGCTGATGTTTTTTGTGAATCTTCCCCTCTGTTATATTGGTATGGAGCCCTGTGGTGTTTCACATTGCTGGGCACGTCAGCTGCGCAGTTTTGGTCACGATATAAAGTTAATGGCATCACAGTTCGTTAATCTTCTCTACGATATATTTGTTTTATATTAAATTATTTTTTCATGGATTGAGGGTGCTGTGTTGATGTGGCTTACATACACTAATTCATTGAAATGGTTGTGAAATGAAAATACTTCCCGTAACTTTCACCAAATGTGGCGAAGGTAGATGTCACTTACAAAAAATCGCCTGGAGTTCAGAAACCAGACTGTTACGTACGTTCTTGTGCACGAAGTAATAATAAAAATACGTACGTAAGCCCGCGCACGATGTTGCCTGAAAATATCATCAGCCAGATGAATGGTGGAGATGCTGATATACCAGCTGTCGGGGGATCTACATGAGCAGCTGCTCCAGCGCTTCGGGGTGTCCTCACTATTCGGGGAAGGGTTACTTCACTTTTTCACCCATGATGTAGGTATGTTCTATGGTGCGATCGTCACCCATCATTTCAATTGCGAAGATTTTGCTTTCGACCGATTTGCTGTTCTCAGTTCTGATTTTCAGCGCATTGTCACTCTGTGGATTGATAACGATGAAGTCGGCTTCTTTCCCTGGAGTGAAACTTCCAATTACGTGGTCAAGTGACAGGGCTCTTGCTCCTCCAAGGGTCGCTATATACCAGTTTTCCATCGGATCGAGAGAGCGGATTTTTTCGGGTGTTTCTGTGAACGCTTTTCTTAACTGCGTCACGTTGTAGGCTCCCCCCATAACTTTAAGCATGGACAGACTGGTACCGCCACCAACGTCAGTTCCCAGTCCTGTTTTAACCTGATTTTTCTGGCTCTGTTCCAGATTGAATAACCCGCTCCCCAAAAACAGATTCGACAAGGGGCAGAACGCCACACTGCTGTGTAACGTTGCCAGTATCTGAAAATCTGCATCAGAAACATGAACTGAATGGGCAAAAACAGACTTCGGCGTGACGAGACCATAATGTCTGTAAACATCCAGGTAACTTTTGCTCCATGGGAACAAGGTTTTCACCCAGGAGACCTCCTGCCAGTTCTCTGCCAGATGGGTTTGCAACCAGACATCCGGGTATTCACGTAATAACCTGCCGGCTACCCGCAGTTCTGCCTCACTGGAAGTGGGCGCGAATCGTGGGGTAACGGCGTAACCCAGGCGTCCCTTATTTTTCCATTTCTCTATCAGCATTTTGCTCTGCTGGTAAGCCGTCTTTGGTGTGTCCAGTAGCGGGGCCGGCGCATTCCTGTCCATCAGCACTTTTCCGGAGATGAGACGCATATTTTTCCCAAGCGCTTTGCTGAACAGCGCATCCACAGAAACGGGATCGCTGGTGGCAAAGACCAGTGCTGTTGTAGTGCCATTGTTGATCAGTTCGTCGATAAATTTCCCGGCATAAATAGTGGCATGCTCCGGTGCACTGAATTTTATTTCGGTCGGGAAAACATAATCGCCCAGCCAGTCGAGGAGTTGTTTTCCATAAGAGGCTGTCATTTCGATTTGAGGAAGGTGTACGTGTGTGTCAACAAATCCGGGGGATATTATTTTCCCGCTATAATCAATAATCTGGTCAGGATGATATTTTTCCTGCATCGCAGTGGATGAGCCGACATCAACAATATATCCGTCTTTTACCAGTAATAAGCCATTGTGGATATAATGGCGGGACTGTATTTTTTCTTGAGGATCTCCCGTAAAGTGTAATATATCGCCTTTATAACCCGTTAATGATGCATGGGCAATGAAAGGTGCAAGCAACAGGCTTGCAAAAAATGCGTGTTTCATTTTAATCCTTAAGGTATGTAAATGGTCTGGTGAAATGAGCTTTGCGTACGTCTGTCCAGACCATTTTTAGAAAAGAGTTTATTGTCTGATCAAACGTGTTGTTGGCAGAATGCTTTCAAAATCACTTCGGAACGGGTTGATATCCAGCCCACCACGCCTTGTATAACGGGCAAAAACGCTAAGTTTTTGCGGGCGGCAATATTGTTTAATATCCATGAAAATCCGCTCAACACATTGCTCATGAAATTCATTGTGGTTACGGAATGAAATGATGTAGTGAAGAAGCCGCTTTGGATTGATTTTCTTTCCTTCGTATTTAATGATAAGACTGCCCCAGTCAGGCTGGTTCGTGACAAGACAATTTGATTTAAGCAGGTTTGATGTGAGCATCTCTGAAACAGTAATGGCGTCATCAGTCACAGCATTTTTCAGTATTTCAGGGCTGAACGAGTAATCCTTAACGTCAATATCTTCATGGTCGATATTGATTCCCGGTAAGGCCATGATGGTATGATTAAACCCGATAAAATGGGGGTACAGCCTGACTTTTACTTCCCCTCCCGCCACCTGGCTAAGATCCTTTGTGAGTATGGCTGCAACAGCATCATGGCTCCTGATCTTTGTCTGGTTAAAACTGTTGAGATACAGCTTCAACGATTTGGATTCTATCAATCCCGGCGTCGTGGCCGGGATTTCAAACTCTCCAATCGCAACAATAGGTTTACCTTTTTCATTGAGCCAGGAAATTTCATATGCTGTCCACAGATCAAAACCTGAAAAGGGGAGGTTGCCCTCACCGGTAATTCCAGCCTGTTTTCTGCCCAAAGAGCGTGGTAACGACTCCAGAATGGACGGCGAGTAAGTCTGTGGGTGCGCTATTTTTGAACCCAGCACACTTAGTGCATCTTCATCGTAATCAGGCATGTTAATTCCTTATTGATTTACTGTGTGAATAAATTTTCTGAATAACTTTCGTGTCCCATAGATAGGAAATACACCGGAGACAGCGTAGATAAGTTTAATAATAAATTGCGATACGATCATGGCTTTAATTGTTGGAAGGCTGAGTACACCATAAAAAGCAATGCTACAAAAAATGATACTGTCGATGGCTGCCGCACAAACTGAACTGGTGATGACCCTGACAAAGAGATACCTGGAGTTGGTCAGGACTTTTATTTTGCACAGCAACCATGAGTTGATGTTTTCGGAAATGAGATAGGCCAGAGAGGATGCAAGCAGTACAGCAATAATATTGTGAATGAAGTACCGATAGGCCTGATCGTGAGGCCATTCTTTAAGGTCTGGTAAAAGTGTAGACATCCACAACCCCCCCACGAAGAGGATGTTAGCAATAAATGATATGATAATAGTTCTTCGCGTCATCTTAAGCCCGTAAAATTCATTGAGTATATCCACCAGGATGAATGTCAGCGGATAGAAAAAAATGGCCGGGGGAATAATAAGATTAAATGTGGACAGATGGACAGGCTTTACACCGCTGACAGTGGACAGAATGTAAATGACAGCCAGTGCTAAACTGATGGAGAAATATGCGTACCAGGAACGTTCATTTCGGTCGCTCATTTCATACTCAGTGGTTATGTTGTGGTGCATATACAGTTTTTTGTGTAGCGCTTTTATTTCATGAGGATTTAAATCATCTGAGATTTCTGAGTCGTCAAGCTCTTTCAGGGGCATGGCAATCACTTTCCCGGTCGACAGAACCAGCACTCTGGCAGTGATGATTTCGCCAAAGAGAAAGCCCAATAGTTTGTATTTAAGATTGTATTTCACTGACATATTTCCTCAATCAGGACGCCTAACCAAACTTCCTGGTTGCCACAGTTGTTTTCTTCCGATGACGTTTCTCTGATTTTTAGCGTGTTGTTGTTATCCAGAAACAGCGAGGGCAGCAGGCTTCGTTTAAAGGGGGAACGATTCACGATGAGTAAGGTCCCCACATCAAAAGTCTCCCCCATCTCGGCATCAATCAGAAGCGCAATAAAATTTCCACCTGAACTGAAATACCAGGTAGTATCAAAAATCTGTACGAGCTGGCCCACAGTCTTTGAAAGTGTGTTGCGCAGGCAGGTCGCCGGAATAATCGGGAGCGCAATCGGGTTCTTGTTCCCGTTGAATGCTAATGTCTCCTCCATTTGTTTCATTTTACCCAGGTCAGTATTCTCGATGGTTTCGCAGGAGATGCCAAAAAAATCAGAAATCCGGGTGACCGTCGACTGTTGTACATGGCTGACTTTGCCTTCCAGTATTTTATAAATTGTTGCGCGAGTCAGACCTGTTTTCTGGCTGAAGGACGTTTTAGTTTCGGCATGCTCCTCTATCAGGAAAATTATATTTTTAGCAATATTGCTATGTAAGCGCCCCATACTGAACGTGGCGTAAGGATTATTTTACAGAGGAGAGATTCCAGGGCACCAGTTCATGTACCCGGTTTGAAGGCCAGTCGTTGATCTTGCTTATCACCTCACGCAGCCAGCCTT
>Ga0209281_1001431_pt1 | contig 14142 bp, 12 predicted proteins | sample MedtruBG_FD_187514 | JGI IMG/M metagenome (GOLD analysis project Ga0209281, IMG submission 187514) | Root nodule microbial communities of legume samples collected from California, USA - Medicago truncatula BG (SPAdes) (version 2) | ecosystem: Host-associated > Plants > Roots > Nodule | place... | reverse complement strand
CCAGCTCGGCCGGCTTGAGGACCACGGTGTTGCCGTAGCAGAGCGCCGGGGCGATCTTCCAGGCGGGAATGGCGATCGGGAAGTTCCAAGGCGTGATGATGCCGACGACGCCGGCCGGCTCACGGGTGATCTCGACGCCAATCCCCGGCCGGACCGACGGGACGACCTCACCCGCAAGACGCAGAGTCTCGCCGGCGAAGAACTCGAAGATCTGGCCGGCGCGGACCGTCTCGCCGATACCCTCGGCGAGCGTCTTGCCCTCTTCGCGCGAGAGAAGGCGCCCCAGCTCGTCCTTGCGCGCCAGGATCTCGTCGGCGGTCTTCTTCAGGATCGCATGGCGCTCGAGAATGCCGGAGCGCGACCACGCGGGAAAGGCAGCCTTTGCCGCCGCGATCGCGGCTTTCGCGTCCTCGGCACTCGCGCGTGCATATTCTCCGACGACATCATCGGTGTTCGACGGATTGATGTTCGCAACGCCGTCTCCGCCGACCCATTCGCCGGCGATCAGGTTCTGGTGAAGTGTCATGCGGTCTCTTCTTCATAGTTGGCCGATGCAGCACTGGACAGAGTCGCCCTCATCATGCAGGCGAGGGCGACGACCTATAGACGACTAGCGCTTGTGCCGACCGATCAAGGCTTCCATCATGGACATTTCTTCCGCCGTAAGGTCATGAAGCGGCGAGCGGACGGGACCAGCATCAAAGCCCTGCGCCCGCACGCCGGCCTTGACGGCCGACACGGCATAGCCCTTCGCGCGGTTGCGGATCGCCATGAACGGGTAGAAGAAGTCGTTCAAAATTTCCTCGCACCTGCCCCGCTCGCCGGTCCGCAACGCCTTGTAGAATTCCAGCGCCAGACCGGGCACGAAGTTGAAGACCGCCGAGGAATACGTCGTGAAGCCGGCGCCGAGATAGGCTTCAGCGAAGAGCTCAGCCGTCGGCATTCCGCCGAGATAGGTCAGCCGGTCACCCATTTTTGCAGTAATCTGGCGAACGAGGCCGATGTCGCCGGTGCCATCCTTGAAGCCAACGAGGTTCGGGCACTCATCGCAAAGCCGCGCGAGCGTGTCGGCATGAAGAACGGAATTGTCTCGATTATAGACCATCACGCCCATGCCGGTGGCCTGGCACACGGCCTTGATATGCCGATAGAGCCCTTCCTGCGGCGCATCGATGAGATAGTGCGGCAGGAGGAGGATACCATCGGCCCCGGCTTTTTCAACCGACTTGGCGATCGAGACCGCAATGCTGGTACCGTAGCCGCAGCCTGATACAATCGGCGTCTTGCCAGCAGCTTCCTTGGCCACGCGGACGATCTGGGGGATTTCCTCTGGCGCCAGCGAAAAGAACTCCCCCGTGCCGCCCGCAGCAAACAGCGCGGCTGCATCGTAGCCTGAGAGCCAGTTGACGTGCTCCCCGTAGCTCTTGGCATTGAAGTTACCCTCAGCATCGAAATGCGTTACAGGGAAGGATAACAGGCCGGCGCCAAGCACCTTCTTCAGGTCTTCAGTTTTCATGGGTGTGACACTCCTTTAGAGAACGCATCGGAGGATGCCGATGCCTTCGGTTGATTTCGCTGGATTGGGAACGATTTCTCAGGCCGCGAGCGATCGAGCCACGGCGGCGAGGCGCTCGCAGGCACCCTGCAGCTCTTGTTCAGACGCGGCGATGGACAGGCGGATGAAACCGGGGGCACCGAAGGCTGCGCCGGGCACGCTCGATAGGCCGTACTGGTGCAGCAGATGCGAGGCAAAGGCCGTGTCGTCGCCGATCACCTCTCCTTCCGCCGTCGTCCGTCCTATCAATTTTCCAACGCCGATGAAGGCATAGAATGCCCCGTCTGGCGGCGTGAAATCGAGCTCGCCGATCTGCGCAAGATGCTGCGAAACGATCTTCGCCCGGTTGGCGAAGGTTTCCGCCGCTTTTACGACAAAACTCTGATCACCGGTCAGCGCGGCAAGGGCGGCGGCCTGCGCTACAGTCGAGACGGATGTCACGCTCTGCGACTGCATCTTGTTAAGTGAGCCAATCAAGGCTTTCGGACCGGCAGCATAGCCGACACGCCAGCCGGTCATGGCATAGGCCTTGGAGACACCGTTGACGATCAGCGTGCGGTCACGCAGTTCCGGGCAAGCTGCAGCGAAGGAAACAAAGGTCACGTCCTTCAACAGGATGTGCTCGTAAATCTCGTCCGAGAGCACCAATATCGGCAAATGGCGGGCAAGTACCTCCGCCAGCGCCCGGTATTCGTCGGCGGCGTAGATCGCCCCCGTCGGATTGGACGGCGAGTTCAGCATCAGCCATCGGGTCTTGGGCGTGATCGCTGCCGCCAACCTCTCGGGGGTGATCTTGAAGCCAGTGTCTGGTCCGCAGTTAACGTAGACCGGTTCGCCACCGTGTAAGGACACGATGTCGCCGTAGGATACCCAGCATGGCGTGGGAATAATGACCTCGTCGCCGGGCTCAAGCGTAGCGAGGAAAACGTCGAACAGAATCTGCTTGGCGCCGTTCGCTACGGTCACCTCATCAAGGGCATAGTCCAGCCCATTTTCCCTCTTGAACTTACTAATGATCGCCTGGCGCAGGCTTTCCATGCCCGCCGGAACGCCGTAGCGTACCCGGCCCTTGCGGATGGCTTCGCAGGCCGCGTCGGCAACATGCGTCGGCGGCTCGAAGTCCGGCTCGCCGAGTGAGAGATCGATAATGTCGCGCCCTTCGGCAGCCAGTTTCTTGGCGGCCATTGCGACCGCCATGCTGGGGGACGAGGTAATGCCCGCCGCCCGCTTGTTCTCGAACTTCATCTCCGGGGTTCCTTCAGGTCATTTGGCATTTGTGGCCGGACGAAGCCATTATCTCGCCCGGCCACCGGGAGGATTACTGGGCGACGACGTAGTCGAACTCCCTGTCCCGTTTAACCGCAGCCGCATCGCGCTTGTCGGTTGGGCCATACCCGCCACCGCCGGGAAGCTGGAGGATGAGCCGGCGACCCGCTGGCACATGCTGCCGGCCCTTCGAAGCTAGCCGTGTTCCGTCATCGAGAAGCACCGCACCGGGCGCGCCGTTTTCGCCGCCACTACGGCCGCGCGCCGGATGCTCGATACGGTCAAACATTGCGTTGAAATGCATCTCGTGACCTTCGGTCGGCGAGATCTCCACGACCTGACCGAGCCCGCCGCGGAAACGACCAGCCCCGCCGGATCCGTCGCGCAATTCCTTGCGCCAGAAGATCACAGGGCCGGCATGCTCCGTTGCCTCGATCGACATCGAGTGAACGCCGCTCGGAAATGCCGTGGCGCTAAGACCATCGAGCGTTGCACGCGCACCGGCGCCGCCGCTATTGAACAGCAGAACTTCGGCACGCTGACCGCCGTCGGCCGGGGCCTTCTCGCCTTGCAGCGGTCGTACGCTGACGTGCAGGTTCCACAAGGCACCCGCCCCTTCCGCCGGTACGCGACCAGGCAGCATCTTGTGTACGGCGCCGAGTACGGCGTCCGGAACGAGATGTCCAAGGACGTGGCGCACCGACACTGGTGCGGGATGTTGAGCGTTGAGAATGCAGTTTTGCGGAGCCGTCACACGAAAGGGTAGTAGGGAAGCATGATTGTTCGGGATCTCCGGCGCGATCGAGCATTTGAGACCGTAGCAAGCATAAGCCGCGGAATAGATGATCGGGCAGTTGATGCCCTTCGGGCTCGGCGGTGAGGTTCCTTCGAAATCGGCAAGGATGTGGTCTTCCGCCACGTCGAGGCGCACGGCAATGTCAATCGGCGAGCCATAGCCGTCGACCCGCATCACATTGGAATAGGAACCCCTCGGCAGGGCCGCAATCCGCTCGAGCGTCGCATCGTAGCTGCGCTTGAAGATGAAGTCGGCCAGCGTTTCGAGATCCGCAAGACCAAATTCCTCCATCATGTCCATGAGGCGGCGATGACCGATCTCGTTGCAGGCTGCGAGCGAATAGACATCGCCGACCACTTGATGACTCTCTCGCACATTGTTGCGCAGAATGTTGACGAGGTCCTTGTTGACGTTGCCGCGTTCGGCAAACTTCATGATCGGGACGAAGATGCCTTCCTCGTAGACTTCGTTCGCATCCGGGCCAAAGCCGCGCCCGCCGACATCCACCACGTGAGCGGTACAGGCGAAGTAACCGACGAGGGCACCGTTGCGAAAACTCGGCGAGACGACGGTGAAGTCGTGCAGGTGGCCGGTGCCCTTCCAGGGGTCGTTGGTGATGTAGACGTCACCTTCGAAGATGTTCTCCGGACCGATGTCGCGTATGAAGTGACCGACCGCTTCCGCCATCGCGTTGACGTGGCCAGGTGTACCGGTTACCGCCTGCGCAATCATCTTGCCACCGCGGTTGAAGACGCCGGCGGATAGATCGCCCGATTCACGCACGCTGGTGCTGAAGGCGGTGCGGATCAGCGTGACCGCCTGCTCCTCGACCACAGAGATCAACCGGTTCCACATGATCTGCATGTGGACGTCGGAAAGTGCATTGGTTTTCATGGTTTCTCCTCCGTTCAAGCGGCTTACTTGGCGCGCACGAGCAGGCAGCCATCGGCCTGCATGACGACCTCGCGGCTCGCCGTTATGATGGTCGAGGTTTCGCGTTCGGTGATAACCGCTGGACCGGCAACCCAGTCGCCGGGCTTCATGTCGTCGCGGGAGACGATCGAGGCTTCCTGGAAATTGCCTTCCTGAACATCGAAGATCTCACGGCTGCCGCGAACTATGGCGGCGGCGCGCTTTTCGATCTTGCCGATCCTTGCGGGCGGGGTGACCTTCGAGGCAGCCCGCAGCGACCAGCTAACAATCTCGACGTCGAGACCATCGATAACGCGGCCAAAGAAATGTTCGTACTGCTCGTCGAACAGCTTGCGGAAAAGCGCGACGTCGCCGTCGACATAATCGCGCACCTCGATGGTGACAGGCACCTCCCAGCCTTGGCCGACATAACGCATGTAGGCCGTGCATTCGAGATCGGAGTCCGCATCCGGCGCTCCTGAGCGGACGAAGGATGTCGCTTCAGTGATCAAGTCGGAAATGGTGGTGTTGATGGTTTTCGCCTCGAAGCGGCTCAGGCGGCTATAGGCGCTGCGGACGGATTCGAAGCCGAATGGAGCCCGCAGAAAACCGATGGCTGAGCCGACGCCGGCGCCCGGCGGAATGAGAAGTTCCGACATACCGAGCTTCTCGCATAGGCGCGACGCATGGATCGGGGCTGCGCCGCCGAAGGCGATCATCGTAAATTCAGAGAGTTCCTTGCCGTTCTCGACGGCGTGCATGCGTGCGGCGTTGCTCATGTTCTCGTCGACCACTTCGCTGAGCCCGTAAGCCGCCGTTGCGACATTTGTGTCGAGCTTGGACGCGACATCCTGATCCATGGCCCTATCCGAGGCGGGACGGTCGAGCTTCATCGCGCCGCCAGCAAAATCGTTCGGATCAAGGCGGCCGAGAATGAGATCGGCATCGGTGACCGTTGGATTCTCGCCGCCGCGGCCATAGCAGGCGGGTCCCGGCTCGGAGCCGGCACTGTGAGGACCGACACGGATTTGACGCATGCTGTCGACGGTCGCGATCGAACCGCCACCGGCGCCGATCTCGACCATTTCGATGACCGGAATGGAGATTGGCATGCCGCTGCCCTTCTTGAAACGCCAGGTACGGGCAACCTCAAAGGTCTTCGACGTCTTCGGCGTCATTTTCTCGATGAGGCAGATCTTCGCCGTCGTCCCACCCATGTCATAGGACAGGACCTGGTCTAGACCGTAGCTACTGGCGATATGGGCGGCGAAGATCGCTCCGCCGGCCGGACCGGATTCGAGAAGGCGAACGGGGAATTCGATGGCGCTTTCTACGCTGATGATCCCACCGCCTGAATGGATCATGAAGACCGGGCAGCGGGTTCCTTCTTCCGTCAGGCGCCCGACGAGGCGGTTGAGATAGGAGGCCATCAGCGGCTTGACGAAGGCGTTGGCACACACCGTGTTGAAGCGCTGGAACTCGCGCATTTGGGGCGATACCTCTGACGAAACCGAGACCGAGATGTCCGGTTTCTTGGCAAGCAGGCGGTCGCGGACCGTTTGCTCATGGACCCCGTTCAGGTAGGAGTGGATGAAGCCGATAGCGACGCTTTCATAGCCGGCAGCGACAATGCGATCGCAGAGGGCATCGACTTCGGAAAGGTCCAGCGCCCGGAGTACCGAGCCATCGGCGCCGATGCGCTCGTCGAGCACGAAGCGTTCGTTGCGCGGAACCAGCGGTGCCGGCAGCACTATATCGAGATCGTATTGTTCGAAACGGCTCTCGGTGCGCATCTCAATGACGTCACGGAAGCCCTTGGTGGTGATAAAGGCCGTTTTCGCGCCGCGGCGCTCGATGAGCGCATTGGTGGCAAGCGTGGTGCCGTGGATGATCGTGTCGATTTCGGCTAGATCCACGCGCGCCAACTCGGCGACCTGACGAATACCTCTGACGATTGCGTTTTCGGGAAACGAATAATCCGTCAGTACTTTAATCGAATGGAGCTTGGCCCCTACCTCCATCGCGACATCGGTAAAGGTACCGCCGATATCGACACCGACCCTAATCTGGTTGCCATGTTTCGCCATTTTCTTCACTCATGCTCCGTAAACGAGCTGTTGCGCCGCGCCCGGGAAGGCTTGTTTTCGACGTGCAGCGACAGTCCCCGCCCGCACAGGCAGGCGGCGGCAAAAAGCTCTTCAGTGATTGATGTTTCGGGTGCGCAGCGCGGCGGCTAAACGAACGCGCAGCGCTTTAGCGTTATTGCTTGCCTGTGAAATCGATCCCTGGCAATGTTGTCGGAAGCTCAGCGCGATCCACGCCAATCCATTTCTTGTAAAGCGCGTCAAGCGAGCCGTCCGCGGTATGACGGGTCACGAAATCGGTGAGGAAGTTGAGCATTTCCTGATCGCCCTTGCGCACCGCCATCCCCTGGAAGTTGTCTGCAACCTTGTACTTGCGCTCGTATTCCGCGCTATGCCGTGTCTCTTTAATCACCAGGCCATAGGTAACGCTCCCAAGGATCGCATCGACCTGGCCCGAAAGCAGCGCTTGAACTGTTGTCGCATCGTCATCGAAGCGCTTGATTTCAGTGCTTGGTGGCGCGGCTTTGACCAAGACCGGCTCGAATACGCTTCCTCGATTGACGCCGATCACATACTTTCCGAGATCCTCGTTACCCTTGATTTCGGCGTCCTTCTTCGCCCAGACAGTGATGTCGTTCGACGAATAGGGAATCACATACTGGATGACCTTGGCGCGCTCTTCCGTGACCGTCATGGACGGCACCAGGAAATCGACATTGCCGTTGACGAGTAGCGGAATGCGGTTTTGGCCTGTGATCCGCTCGAACTTCACCTCGACGCCGAGTTCCTGAGCAATCAGCTTGGCGATTTCGATGTCGAAGCCGTCATTCTGACCGTTCTGGTCGATGAAGCCCCAGGGAAACTGGTCCATCTGGACCCCAATGACGGCCGTGCCCTTTGCCTTGATCTCTTCCGGGGTGACGGCCTCTGCACCGGTGGCGAAGGCGGTTGCCGCCAGAAGGACTGCCGTTATTGCCGACAGGGCTCTGGAACGCGAAATTGTCAGTGCTGAATTGAACATGCTGTATACCTCTGGTTGGGTTAGATCATGCGTTCTTGTTATCGGGCGGCGTTGAGGCGCCGTTCGATCCTTGCGCTGAAGGTCGTCAGGGGCAGGCAGATGAAGAAGTATACGAGCCCGACCGCCCCGTAGGCTTGCAGCGGTTGGAAGGTGATATTCGCCATAAGCTGGCCGGAGCGGGTGAGCTCGGTGAGGCCCAGGAGTGCCGCAAGCGCAGTGCCCTTGATAAGGTTGACCAGAAAGCCAATGGTGGCAGGAAGGGCGATGCGAAAGGCCTGCGGCAGAACGACGTCGATCATGCGGTGGACGTAGCCGATTCCAAGTGCGCGGGCGGCTTCGCTCTGGCCGGGGGGCACGGCCTGGATGCTGCCACGCCAGATCTCACCAAGAAACGCGCTGGTGTGCAGTGACAGGCCAACGGTCAGCGCCATCCAGATATCGACCTTAAGGCCGAGAAGCGGCAGGCCGAAATAAACGATGAACAACTGCACCAGCAGCGGCGTCCCCTGGAAAATCTGGATATAGGTTGCCATCAGACCACGCATCCATGCCCAATTGCTGGTCCGGCCGAGCGCTACGGCAAGCCCCAGCGCACCGCCGAAAGTGACGGCGAGCAGAGAGAGGAGGACTGTCCAGCGGGCACCTTCCAGCAAGAACAGGAACTCTCCGAAACCAAATTCACGAATCATCGCTTCGGCCTCACTTTGTCGGATAAGAGAAGTAGGTTCTGCCGATGAACTGCAGCGCGACAGAGAAGAACTGGGACAGCAGGAGATAAATCGCACCGAGCACGAAGTAGATCTCGAAGCTACGGAATGTTTGGGCATCCAGCGTCTGCGCCATGTAGGTCAGTTCCTCCGCGGAGACCGACGCGACCAGGCTCGAATTCAGCATCATCAAGATGAACTGGCTGCATAGCGCCGGATAGACCGCACGGATCGCTGGCCGGAAGACGATGAAGCGATAGATGTCGATCGTGTGGAGGCCAAGCGCCCTGCCCGCCTCGATCTGGCCGGGGCGGATCGACTGCACTCCCCCGCGAACTATCTCCGCGGCGTAGGCCGCGCAGTTGAGCGACATGGCGAGGATCGCCGCCTCTTCACCACCCAGCTTGATCCCGAGCGTCGGCATGCCAAAATAGATGAAGAAGACCTGTACGAGAAACGGCGTGTTGCGGATGAGTTCTATGTAACCGATCGCGATCGTCCGGACCGGGCCAAGCCTGCTGATCCGCATCAGCATGAAGACGATTCCCAGCGCAAGGCCCGCGACCATCGAAATGGCCGACATTCTGAGCGTCTGAATGGCGCCCTCCAGGAACATTGGCCAAGCGGCAAAGACGGGGGCAAAATCAAAGGAATATTGCATCTGCTACCTCCGCCCTAGTGATTAAGGATCTGGCTGAGGAACGCCTTTGTGCGTTCATGGCTCGGATTGCTGAAGAATGCATCGGGCTTGGCGCTTTCGATGATCTCACCCCGGTCCATGAAAATGACACGGTGGGCAACGGCCCGGGCGAAGCCCATTTCGTGCGTGACACAGATCATGGTGATGCCGTCGTCCGCGAGCGATACCATCGTGTCGAGCACTTCCTTGACCATTTCGGGATCGAGCGCCGAGGTCGGCTCGTCGAACAACATGATCTTTGGGTTCATACAAAGCGCACGGGCGATCGCAACGCGCTGCTGTTGACCGCCGGAAAGCTGCGCGGGATATTTCAGCGCCTGCTCGGCAATGTGCACGCGCTCCAGGTGGCGCATGGCCTTTTCCTTAGCCTCGGCCGCGGAGGCTTTGCGAACCCGACGCTGGGCCAGCATGCAGTTCTCAAGCACCGTCAGATGAGGAAAGAGGTTGAATTGCTGAAACACCATGCCGACGTCACGGCGGATATGGTCGGCATTCGTGCCGCTCTTGCTGAGCTGTGTTCCGTTGACGGATATCGAACCTTGCTGGATTTCCTCCAGGTGATTGATGCACCGGATTAACGTCGACTTGCCGGATCCCGACGGACCGCAAAGTACGATGTGTTCGCCTCGTGCGACGTCCAGGTTTATGCCCTTCAGCACCTGCAAGGGGCCAAACCATTTGTTGACGCCGATCATGTCGATGGCTTTGTCAAAATTCGCGCTCTCGCTCATTGCTAGTTCCCCTTCCTGGTCTCGTCAGGATTTCGTTGCGACTTCAAACACGGCGTCGACCTCTACGGACGAGCCGCGCGGAAGCGATCCGGCGCCGAGCGCCGTGCGGACGTGGCGACCGCTTTCTCCGAAAATTTCGACGAGCAGATCGGAGGCGCCATCAATTACCGCGGGATGTCCCTTGAAGTCCGGCAGCGCGTTCACGAATCCACGGAGCTGCACGCAGGCGATTACTCGGTCGAGGTCTCCGTCGAGCGCGGCACTCAACCGCGCCACCAGGTTCAATGCGCAAAGACGGGCTGCTCGATAGCCGTCTTCGGGCGATACATCCTGACCGACCATGCCGACGAAATACTCGACGCCATCGATACGCGGGATCTGACCTGATACGAAGAGAAGTGAGCCAACGAGCCGATGAGCTACGTAGTTGCCCGACGGCGGGGCAATCGAAGGCAACACAATACCGAGCTCGGAGAGGCGTGCAGAGACGACACCCATAGCAGTTTTCCACCTGATTTTGCGTGCGCGACAGAGCGCAGGTTTCGTTCCCGGAGCCATTTGCCACCGCTCGCCTCACTGGTCGAGCGATGTCGCTGGCTCACTTCCTGCATCAAGCTTATTGAAATAGTATCTCTTGTCAATACTGATTTGAGAGATACTACCTCTTGGGGGCATTCCGGCCTCGCGCCGCGTTTGCTGCTGTGTTTTCAGTGTTTTAGCGGAACTCATCAGCTTTCGTCTTTGGGGTGCTACCCTTATCTGCCAAAATATTTTTTGCCTCATTGCATTGAGAACAGCACCGCTGGCCGGCAACAACGGGGTTCTGATCCGGAGAGTGCGCACACTTATAGACGCGCCATAACGGCAGAGGTATTACCACCATCCCAAGTAGTGCTATCTTGTCATGGCGATCACGATTCCTTATCTTTGGAAGAGAAAAGAAAAGGTGGCTCTAGTTGAACGGGTGAACATTGGACACACTGACAAGCCGGACAATACAAGCACTGAAGGCCCATATTATCGAGGGTCAACTTGACAAGGGAGACAAGCTCGGATCGCTCAGTGAACTGGCCCAGAAGTTCGGCGTGAGCCGCACAGTTATTCGCGAGGCCGTGTCCGCGCTGCGCTCCGATGGCGTCGTCGAGGCGCGACATGGCGTCGGCGTTTTTGTGCGGGACGTACCGCGTCCAGAAGATTCGAGTGGTTATAATACCGAGTTGACGCTGGCACCTCTGCGGCAGCTAAAGACGTCATTCATTGACCTTTTGGAACTGCGGATGGCCTTTGAGGTACATGCGGCCGGACTTGCCGCGACCCGGCGGTCCTGGGCTCAGGAATCGAATATCTGGAACGCCGCACGCCAATTCGAAGCCTCGATCGACGACGAAGCCGCGCTCGACCAACTCGACTTTGTCTTCCATCGCTCGATCGCGGAAGCAACGAACAATGGCGCCTTCATCGAGTTCTTCAGTCTGATGAGCCTGCAGATCCTTCCCCGACCTGCCTTCTCGAAAGAGCTCGACCCTGCGCTCATCACACCCGAGTATATTCAGAACACGGTGAGAGAGCATAGGGCCATCTGTGAAGCGATCAGCAGCGGAAACGCCGAGCAAGCACGTGAAGCGATGCGCGCCCATCTAAACCGTAGTCACCTTCGCTACAGAGGCTTTGCGGATGGGGCGGCTTCGCCGTTGAGCAATCTCGCCGAGTCGGAATGAGCCAGTGCGCTGATGCGCCGGCTGGAGACCCAATTGAACGTGTCAGAGACTTCTTGTTGGAACAGGTTGTCGATTGCATTCGCGTCGGAGGGGGCACCCGCCCTTCTCCGCGCCGGAAGGGGGGCGCAGTAGAATTTGCGGCCATGCTCGACGAGTGCCACCGATCGCATCTTTGGCGAGCTTCCCGATGATACATTATGCGATCTTCTTGGCCAGACCGTGAATATCTTGGCAACAAGCCGTGCACAGGCCTCGTGGAAGAACGGTTCTCCCCCACGCCTAAGCGACGTCCACGCTTAAGTCTGTGAACGGCAGCCCTGCGCCCCTTTCAAGTCGTTTCGAACCAGTTTGGCTGCCCCGAAAGCGGCAGTTCATCCGCGGGTGCGGCAAACCGACTACAATGACGAACTGACGGGAATGCTGGCTTTCGACGGATCAATCTGTGCGCGCGAGCTGCGGCTTTGAGGGCAAAATCGGTCGAAATGGCTCGGCGACGGACGAAGTACCACTTCTATCCCGCCTGGTTAAGAGGCGATCGAAGAGCACTTTTGGGAGGACCGAACAGGCTGCCGCTGCGCTTCAAAGCGATCGAGAGCCGGCGCTCAATTGCTCGCCCACTCCGCTCGATTCAAGCCAGGGACCGAGCACCTCAGCGGTTTGCTCGATCAGCACTAACGGGTAGCGCTGCGGAGCGCGCAGGCGGGCCAAGGCCTCACCTAGCTCGGCACCGTCGATGGATTCATCTTCTGCGGCGTGGGCCACGGCATTCTGAAGCCACAGTGCCACCTCCTCCATCCGCGCGCCGCCATTGCCGAACCAGTAGGCGAAATGCAGCCAAACGTGCCCGCGCAGCATAGGAAACTCCAGCGCGGCGAGGTATTGCTCGAGATCGAGCGCAAACTCGTAGAACGATGCCATCCCCTCGAGCAGTTGCCAGCGATCGGGCCTCGTCAGCCAACCTCCAAGCCGTGCAGGCTGTTCAAGCACCCGACGGAATTCATCGATATGGGTGTCGAACACATAGAAATCGTCGAGCAATTCGATGAAGTATCCAATCACATCGTTGGAAATGAAGCGAGCGTTAAGGTGGAGGAATTGGCGATAGGCCGCGTCGAAGCCTTCCTGCTCCAGCTCAGCCTGCCACTGCGAACGATAGGTATCGGGTAGCCGCCTGTCTCCTGCGGCACGTAACAACAGCGGCGGCGCGAACGGGTAGTGCCGTTCATAGTAGGCGATCACGGCCGGATGGCACAGCAACTCCCAGACGAACTGGCCCTCAGGATCGCGCCAGATCTCCGCGCCCTCGGCCTGCAGTCCGCCGATATGGAGCGCTGACAGCGCTCCAAGCAGGAGGTCAAGTTGCTCCCGCCAAACCACGTCCTCCCCCTCTACAATGTCGTTCGCGATAACCCTGTGCGAACGGAACACTCTAAACGGATCGATAGCGCCTTGGCTGAACACCGGCTTTAGCCCCGCGACCTTTTCGCCCACTGCATAGGCATGCTCGACATCGCGCAGCAGACTGGTTGCATTTCGGGTCAGGCAGATCTCTGTCATGCCAGGTAGCTCGCGATAGCCGGGGCAGTTTTATCGCAACGGCAGACGGAGCAATGTCCATGCCCGGGCCAGACGGTGTGCGGAGGATCCTCCAGGAAGCGCTGCACCATGACCACATTTTCCCCATCCCCAAAAATCACCTGCCGCGCTTTGACCTGCGCATCCCAACCGTTCGCGAGTTCTTTGCTGGAATCCTCCATCAACTGGGTGAGGAAGGGGCTGCCCGGCTCCAGCCCGTCGAGCGAGAGAACGCCGAATTTGGTCAGGGCGGTCAGCGATGCGATCAGACGCGAGGCTATCCCGAGTTCCTTGCGCACTTTGTTAAGATAGGCTCCCATGTGCGCGGGTGCAAAGAGCTGCAGCCGTGTCTTGCCCGCCCAGGACGCCTGGTTGCGGATTGCATCTAGCAGCGCTCGGCGTGATACAGGCGCTCCAAGTGAATGGGCGATCACTGTTACTTTCGTCATACTCGCGGACAACCGATCCACCGAGCGCGCGGCTGGCAAGCGCGTTCCACTCGGCGTTAGCCCCGGCCGCTTCGTCGAGGAAGTGCCTAAGGGTGCCCGCCGACATTTCTGGCTGGGCGCTGAAGCTGCGATAGCCGAAATAGGCTAGGTCGCAAGTCCTGGCCCGCGAGTCAGCTGTTAGTGCCGCTTCCGTACCGGCTCAGGTTTTCAATGCATTACCGCCGAAGCCATGCACAAACACCAGCAACCGCTGTGCCGGTTGTTTGGCGAAATAGCCAACCGATTCTGTCCCCACGGCAGCGCAATCGCAACAGAATGGATCAAGTCTCTGCCCCCGCATGTCCCTGCGCCCAATGCCGGCGCGGGTCCCATTAGAAGGATAGCATCGCCCGCAAGCCTTTGACCAGACTGCATCTTGGCCGCGGGCTGGCTCCGAATCACGTCACTCCCCGGCCCGACAATTTGATCCGCCGCCTTTCCGTTGCAAGCTGTCAGAAACTCGCATATATTTCTGACAGGAGAATGGCCATGCAAAACCTGACGTCTCAGATCCTGGGCTATGCCGAACAAATGCCGGAAGGATCTCCCCTTTCGGCCAAGAGCCTTTTGCATCTCGGAAATCGTGCTG
>Ga0209281_1001428_pt1 | contig 14205 bp, 17 predicted proteins | sample MedtruBG_FD_187514 | JGI IMG/M metagenome (GOLD analysis project Ga0209281, IMG submission 187514) | Root nodule microbial communities of legume samples collected from California, USA - Medicago truncatula BG (SPAdes) (version 2) | ecosystem: Host-associated > Plants > Roots > Nodule | place... | reverse complement strand
TCATAGCTCACAATTTTTATGTAATCAAATTTTTGTTGCCTGGCAGAGGTCCGAGCTAGGATTTTATCTTGATGAAGAGTATAAAGTTAATGATGAGTGTCTACCTATAATAAAATCACTGAAAGAAGCGATTAGTACAAAGCTTAAGATAGATTTGTCAGAAAATGAGTGGTTAAATTTTCAACAGTACTTTAAATCACGACAATTTATTAGTGGAGCAGATTTAAGTAATTTAGAAACTAAAGAAGCTTTACACATAACGAGTGAATTTATAAAGACTGTATATAAAAAATTTGATGTGGATTTAAGTGCCCACTCAAGTATTAAACAAAATTTACTTTTATATGTGGTACCCATGATACATAGATTGAAATTTAAGCATTGCATAGTAAATAGTATTGATGAAAACGTAATAAAAGCATATCCATTAGAGTATCAAATGGCAAGAGAAATGATAAATGTAGTTAAAAAAGAATTAGATTTAAATGTAAGGTTAATTGAGTTAGCATATATAACCATGCATTTAGTCTCAAGTAGAGAGAGATGGAGTAAAAAGTTTAAAACAATTATTATTTGCGATTTTGATGAAAGCATTATAAGTTTTATTAGAAATAGAATTTTTAAATATCTTAGTGAGAAGATTGAATTTTATGGTTTTTATACATATCAGCAGTTTGTTTTTGGATTAGTAGAGCATTTAGAAGAGATAGATTTTATAGTCACAACAGCGACTTTAGCAGGTAGAACTAATATACCTTTTGTTATAATAAGCCCAACAATGGATCAAAAAGATTTTGTGAGTTTGTACGAACATCTTGAGCTTTTAGAAATAGATAAGAAAGATAGACACTAACACTTTTTTGCACTCTAATAGGTGAATTTCTTTGGATTGTACTGAGAGATTTTAAAGAGTATGATTAGTATGGAATATTAAATTGTATGAGTATTGTCAGGCTAGAATATAGGAGGAAAAATGAATAGAGTTATTAATAGATTTATGGTTGTAGTAATTAGCATGATTTTTACTGGTATTGGTGCGAGTTTAGCCTTAAAAGCAGCAGTTGGAGTTGGAGCATGGGATGCATTAAGTCAAAGTCTTTCAACGGTTTTAAATATTAAAGTTGGAACGTTTTCTATGATTCTTAATATTAGCTGTGTTGTAATTCAGCTTTTACTGTTAAAAAAAGAATTCAAGATAAATCACATACTTCAAATATTTGTTTCGATATTAATAGGATTTGTTATTAATTTTATGTTTTATGATATATTATCAAGGATTACAATTAATAGTTATTTTATTTGTATATCATTATTAATTTTATCCCTTGTAATTTGCGCAATCTCAGTTTCAATAATAATGGCTATTGATTTTATTAGTTTTCCTTTGGAATCATGTTGCATGGTTATAGCAAAGAAAACTAATAAGAAATTCGGTTTTATAAGACAAGCTGTTGATATAATATCAATTATTATTGCAATTGGAGTTGCAGTAATATTTAATAGCAGCATAACTGTGCGTGAAGGAACAGTAATTGGAATGATTATTTTTGGACCTATGTTAGACTTATTCATGAAGCTTATGATGCCTGGATTAAAAAAGTTAGAGTTAGTAGTTGACTAAAGAGTAATAGGGGGGATGATAATGAGATTTTTGAGAAATACTTTTGGATATTTTTTAGCAGCAACTGTTATAAACGGATTATGGGGAATTTTCCTTAATAAATTTGGACTTTTGGGGGCATATGGGGCTGCATTTTTTCTAACTGGATCAATGTGGTGCGTAAATCATTATATAGGACTAATAAAACATGATGATGATTCTGCATTTATTGATATGGGATTAGGTGTGGCTATTGGCTTGATAGCAAAAAATTATATGGTAAATGGACTTGAATCAATGATAAATTCAGCGCCTACGTTATTATATGTGATTATTGGTGCAGCCTTAGGAGGATATATGGCGGTATTAATAGAAACACATATAATAGAAAAAGATCCTACAGAAATAAATTCTAAAAAAGAAAGTCTAGAGAGTGTGAATATAGAATTAGTTGATGGAAAGTTGGAGGTGTAATTATGTCTGGGCAAGCTATTTTTACAACAATAACTGGAGCTTTTTTACTACCATTTTTTATTAGGCTTCTATGGGGAAGGTTTGTAAATAAACTCGGAGCAATAGGTGGTTTCTTAGCAGCTATAATTGTAGTAGGAACTATTTGGATATTAGATCATGGAATGAAAAATCATTTAATACAACAAGGTAACAGTGGATGGATAGATATGGGGCTTGCAGCAGCAGTAGGTGTTTTTACCGCATCAGTTGTTACAGGCGGAAAAGTTAAAAAATCATTTGCAAATTTGGGAGCTGCTGTAATTGGTGGAACTATTAGCGGAATTATTCTTATATTGATTATGTAGGTAACGATATTTATACTTTTACATATATTAAAAAGTTTTTGTATACATATTTAAATTGATATTGTACACAATAATATATGAAAGAGGTGGTTCTCATGGAAAACGATTTTAATAATAATATTTTAGGATTACTCCGAAAATGATTTTAAAGTCCCCATAGTACAACTTGTCTTTCTGAAAAATAAAGCTAGGGTTTTAATTAAACCCTAGTTTTATTTTTTGCTAAAATATAAATAAAAATTGATAATATAGTTAGTTTATTTGATGTTAAGCCAAAAAGTAGATTCATAGATTAATGAAAAAATAAATCATAATATAAATAAAATGAAAAATAAATTACAAAATATTGTAATTTGTAAATTAAAATGTATTTTATATAAAAATATGTTTAGGATTGTACAAACTTAATCTATAATAATTTTAAGTTGTTATTTAATGTTTTATTATATTACTAATAAATTAATAAAGGGGGATAATATCATGAAATTAAGTGCTAGAAACCAATTAGTAGGAAAAGTTGTTGATATTAAGGAAGGTGCTGTAAATGCATCAGTAAAAATAGAAATTGCTGAAGGTGTAGTAATTCATCGACTATTTCAATGGATGCTGCAAAAGAACTAGAATTAGCTGTAAGTTCAGAAGCAACATCAGTAATTAAAGCTACATCAGTTATGATTATGGCTTAATTTATTGTAATACATAGAAAGAGAATGTTTCAAATTTATTTTGGGGCATTCTTTTTTATTATTGATTTTAATAAGTTTACTAAGTGATATGTTATAATTTATTAATAACTAATAGTAAATTATTAATAAATTATAAGAAAATATTTTCAACTGAAATTAATATGGAGGTTATAAAGTGCGTGATAAGAATAAGATACAATTAAGTAAGGAGAAACGAGAGGATATGATTTCTGCAATAAAAAGTTATTTCTACGATGAAAGAGATGAGGAATTAGGAGATCTTGCGTCGGGAAAAATTTTAGATTTCATAATTGATGAATTAGCCACGGAATTCTATAACCAAGGAGTTTATGATTCCTATAATTATATGAATAGAAGCATTGATGATTTGCTTTCCATACAAAAATATTAATAGTCCTGAAAAGTACATAGGAGAAAGTTATGCTAAGTGTAAATGATATGCTAGAGATTTTGAAGAATAACAGCTCTATGGCGATTCCTATAAGTATTTTTATTAGTATAATGATTTCGCTTTTGGGAGTATTGCCATCTGTATTTGTAACGGGAGCTAACATACTTTTTTTTGGAACAGTTGAAGGATTTTTTATATCCTTGCTTGGTGAGACTATAGGAGCATATGTAACTTTTGCTCTTTATAGATTTGGGTTTAAAAGAAGAATAGGAAAATTATCAGATAAATATAAATTGATTTCTCAGATAGCAAAGAGTAATGGGAAAAAGGCTGGTTTATTAATATTTCAAGGAAGATTGATTCCGTTTATACCGTCTGGTGTCATAACATTAGCGGCTTCAATAAGTAGTGTAAGTGGCGGTATGTTTATTATTACAACTTTAATAGGAAAAATTCCATCAATAGCCATAGAGGTTCTTGTTAGTTATGATGTAATTAACATTTATAATAATTGGTTAAGGTTGATTATGACAATTACTGGATTGATGTTGATGCTTATTACTCTTAGAGGTAGGAATTATAAATAAAAGATATCATAGATAAACAATATGTAATTTAGATTTATGTATATAACTCACCGAAAGAACGGGTACCCTGTTGTTTCGGTTTCTAGAGAATTTGGCTGTGATTTCTACCAGCAGAAGTTGTGCCCATTTGAGCATGCTCCTTTGGCAAGCAAATGAAAAGCTCGAATGGAACAACTTCGGCTGAAGAAATCCTAAAGCCAAATTCTCAATGAAACACTGCACAAAAGAGTACCCATTCTTTCTGGTATAGTATATATTTCAAAGCATAAATCAAACTTATAACTGGTTTATCTATATAGGGTTCCCCAATGAGAATTATAGGAATCCCGAATAAATAAGATTTATTATCTTCATACTAATAGTATGAAGGGTGGCGAATTATAATGGGAAGACCAATGACAAAAATAGAAGCATTACATGGATATAAAATAGAAGAACTAATAAAGCTAAAAAATAATACTAAATCTAAATATACTCGGCTAGTGCTAACAGCAATAACCATGAGATATTATGGTTATTCAAATGAAGATATATGCAAAACTACACAATTAAGTAAGGCTACAATAATTTCATATATAAGAAACTGGAATAAGTATGGTTTCAAATCATTGAAAGACAACCGGGGAGGCTCTATTCCTAAGTTAGATGCAGAAATTATAGACAATCTTGTTGATGTTGCTATTAGTCATTCACCAACAGAGTTTGGTTTTTCAACATTTACTTGGACATGTGAACTTTTAAAGATATATGTTGAGCAAAATTTTGGACGAAAAGTATCTAATGAAACAATTAGAAGGATTTTAATTAAAAATAAAATATCCTATAAAAGAGCGCAACCCAAGCCAACTAATGCAGATATAGCAGAGCAAAATGAGTTTAAAAAAATGTTAGAAATACTGCCTATTTTAGAGTCTTCTTCTAATACCATAGTTTATGCTTTAGATGAAACAGGTGTATCTGTTGAGTCGGACAACCATTCATCGTGGAGCCCTGTAGGTCGTCCCCCTGTTCTTGAAAAGAACGCTCGGCACGAAGGTGTTAATATTATAGGCTCTACTGCCATTTTAAATAGGTACCATATTGTTATTGATACTTATCCTTCAAGTACATCAATTAAATCTAAAGAAGTAAAGGCTCATATTGAGTATTTATTAGATCTTAATGAAGGAAAGAAGGTTGTTATATTTCTTGACAATGCTAAATTTCATAAAAGTCTAGAAATGCAGAAGTTCTATTATGATAACAATGAAGATTTGGAACTTATATTTTTGCCCAAATATTCACCTTTTATGAATCCGCAAGAACAAGTATGGCACTATTTAAAGGCTAATTTACACAAACCGTCTGCACGTGAATCTAAACATGAACTTTTTTATGATATAAATTTAATTTTAGGCGAATTGAATTTAAATAAAGATAAAATTCGTTCACTAGCAGATGGTAGAAAATACTTACTATAAGTTTGGTTCTCATTGAGGAACCCTATATAGATATCCAATTTAAGACTTAAACTTATACTTTGAAAAATATCTCAACTAGAAACTGGAACAAAAGTATATTACTGATTTCGGTGGGTTATATGCATAAGTTTAAGTTATAGTTGGTTTATCTATAAAGTACTTACTTAATTTCATTAAGGCAACTGCTTTCTTTCTATTTGCTGTAGAGTAAGGCATATTTTTTAAAGCAGCATAAGCTGAAACTGTATTATTTTTAAAGAAGATAAATATAATCAATTCTTTTTCTTCTTTGTTTAAGGAATTAATTGCAATTTTTAATAATTCATAATCAGATTTACTGCAAAGAACTTCTTCAAAGCTATCGCCTTTAGATGGGAGGTTATGTTCTAAATTATCAGATAAAGTGAGTGATTCAGAACCTTCAAATAGACTTCTGTTTTTAACTCTTTTTATCAAGTCATTAATATTATTTTTTATTGCATTACTTGCATAAGCAACAAATCTATGCCGTTCTAAATCATACATAGATAAACATTTATAAAGTGTTCTATAGCATTCATTTTGTATATCTTCGTTATCATAGCCATGAAGAAAAGTTCTTTTAACGATATTTAATATTAATGGGCGAAACTCTTTAGCTAATTCTTCTTTAGAAATTGGATCACCGTTTTTAGATTTCAAAACTAAACTTTCAATGTGTTTATAATCCATATATACCTCCTAAATATAAAAATTATATAGTAAATATCAAAAATACCTCTATATATATTCTAAAGGGGGATAAACTTTAATTCTTATAGAAAACCTATAGTTTTGTTTAAAACTTATATAGTATTTAACAAAGGATTATATTGTTGAATATAAGGTTGTATAATTTTGAAATATTAATTAAATGTTTTATGAAAAAATAGGAAATGGAGTTATAATAAGTATAAATACTATAAAATAGCATAGGAATAAATATTAAGAATGGTTATTATGCAAATAAGTGATTAGGAGGAAAGTTTATGATGACAGTATTTAGTTTGATTAATATAATACTAATACTAGGTATGTTTGGAATATCAATTTATGGATTTGTTTTATTTGTAAAGCTTGCAAATAGAGGAATAAAAGCACTTGATATTTATATAGAGGAAAAGACTAGGAAGGAGTTATAGGTATAAAACAATTATTAAATAAGTATATTTGCTATTTCAACATATGATACAGATTATATCCACGTTAAGAGTAGTGATTTAGACAATGGGATTGAGTCGCTTCTTAAAGAGGGGTATGAGGTTATAGTGTAAAATATAATTTAGACGATGGGGATATCTTGATATAAAGTATTATTTCAAGAAGTCGTTAGGAATGCAAATAATATTGTGCTTACATAATATGCAGGAATTAGATTATTAAAGCAAAAAAGTATATTATATAATTTGCATAGATTGGGGAGGAATTAATGTATATCACTTTTGATTTGGGAACTGAAGATGAAATTGATGAATTAGAGCAACTATATAATGATTTGAATGATTATTTGAATAAAGGAATAAACTACCCTGGATGGAGGAAAGATGCATATCCAGTTCGTCAAAATGCAATTGATGGAGTGAAAACTGGTAATCTATATGTAGCAAAATATGATGGAAAGATTATTGGAACTATTATTTTGAGTAACAAACCTGAACCAGCCTACTATAAAGCAAAGTGGGAATTTGAATCTGATTATTCAGATGTTATTGTTATACATACATTTGCTGTACATCCTAATTTTTTAAAGTGTGGCGTAGGTAAGGCGTTAATAGATTTTTCTATTGAACATGGAGTGAAGCTAAAGGCTAGATCAATTAGGTTAGATGTTTATGAAGGCAACATGCCAGCCATAAGGCTTTATGAAAAATGTGGATTTAAGTATGTGGATACAGTTGATTTGGGTCTTGGAAATTACGGATTAGATTGGTTTAAGTTATATGAAAAATTATTATAAATTTGAGGGGATTTTTAGCCATGTCAAAAACGAAAAAATAATATTGAGTTCAATCTGTATTATATTTATAATTGGAATTATAGCTGGAGGGAAATATTTAATCTCTGTAAAAAATTATCAGAAAGCAATTAAGGAGTTAACAATCAATAATGTAGATTTATCGAAGATTTCAGATGGCAAATATATTGGTACTTATAATGCTGATTTAATTAGTGCAAAAGTTTCAGTTACAGTTAAAGATCATAAGATTGAAGAGGTAGATTTATTAGAACATAAAAATGGCAGAGGAAAACCTGCGGAAATCATTCCAGATATGGTAGTCAAAGCTCAAAGTTTGAAAGTGGATACTATTTCAGGAGCAACAAATAGTAGTAAAACAATTTTAAAAGCTATTGAAAATGCATTAGCTTCTAGTCAAAAATAAAACCACACATTTATATAGATAACCCAGCTACAGTTTAGACTTATGCAATAATTCACCGAAAGCAGACACATTATTGTACCCGCAGGGCATAATAATTTCGCAGGACTATGAAAATCTCGCTGAAAGAGCTAAATTGCAGGTTGTGCCATTAATGCTTGCTCCAAATTTTATTGTGACAAGCGTTAATGGAACAACCTACAATTAAGATCTTTTGACAGCTCATTTTCAAATGCCTGCTACACAAAAATGTGTCTGCTTTCTGGTATGGCATTTATTAAAAGCATAAATCAAACTCTTAGTTGGGAAATCTATATGTAGTAGAGGAGTTTGACAAAATTACTGACCACAATTTTGTGGTCAGTAATTTTTATATTAAGTATCAGATTGAAATGTGTTTAAAGAAAACATATTTTACTTTCCTGAAAGTGAAGAAATATAATCATCAATCATAAAGTGAAAACTATCTTCTAAATCTGCTTCACCGTGAAAATATCCAAATGAATATAAAGATACGAATCCGTGTAAAGCGCTTCTTAATGCTCGACTTTTATGTATTAATAAAGTTTTATCTTTAATATAAAAATCTAAAATTTGATGGATAATATTGTTGGTCTCTTTTGCCAAACGTAGAACTTCCTCATCTTTAGTGCTTGGGATATTTACGAAAAGTCCATAAGCTGTCTTATTTTTAAAAGCAAAATCTCTGTAAACATACGCATATTCACGAATGGCATCTTCACCACTTTTACCGATCAATCTCTGCATTAATTTTAAATTTAACTCTTTTAAAAAATATATTGTCATCTCTATTTTAAGATTATCTATATTATTAAAATGATTATATAAAGATGGATATTTTATACCAAGCTTATCAGCAATTTTAGGAAATGTAACTTCATTAAGACCGATATCATCAGCTAATAAAAAAGTAGCTTGAATAATTTTTTCTTTAGTTAAATTTCTTTTTTGCATATGTATACCACTCCTAGTAATTTCGCTATATGAGAATAGTTTAACATTAGAAAACATATTTATCAAACTATAAATTATAATTTACAAACTATAATTTATAGTTTATTATTATGTTTGGAAAGCATATTAAAATATAATATAGTATATTTCGGATTATTTGTTTCCTAATTAATGTTTAGTTTAAATAGAGTTCAACTAAGATTTAGCTGGGGATCAAACTTCATCTGAATCAATTTTTACTTGATAAAATCTAAACTTATAACAAAAGAAAGGAGATTGCTTATGAAATTGTGGAAAAGGAATTTAATAGTCTGCTGGTTTGGAATGTTTGTAACAGGTATAGGAATGAGCCAGATTGCTCCAGTTTTACCTCTATATATACAACACCTAGGGATTAAAGATGCAGCTCTAGTTGCGCAACTTTCTGGAATTGCTTTTGGCGTTACATTTATAACTTCTGCAATTTTTTCACCAATTTGGGGACATGCTGCTGATAAATTTGGACGAAAGCCTATGCTACTGAGGGCAAGTATTGGGATGTCTGTAATTATAAGTTGTATGGGCTTTGCATCAAATGTATATGTTCTTATAGGCCTAAGATTATTACAGGGAGTCATTACTGGTTATGGTACAGCTTGCACCACATTGATTGCAACTCAAACAGATAAGGAAAATGCAGGATATGCTTTAGGAACTCTTTCAACAGCTAATATTGCTGGTTCTTTACTTGGGCCAACAATTGGAGGTTTCGTAGGAGAAACTTTTGGTATGCAAAATGTGTTTTTCATAACAGGTGGGATGATGTTCATTGCGTTTATTACTACTGTATTATTTGTAAAGGAATCCTTTACTCGTGAAGATAATAAAGTTTTAAGTATTAAGGAAGTTTGGAGCATTGTTCCTGAAAAAAGTTTAACTATTACTTTATTTATAACTTTCTTTATATTATCTGTAGCAATGTACTCAGTAGAACCAATAGTTACAGTTTATGTTTCTCAATTATCTAGTGAGATGAGTCACGTTGCCTTAATGGCAGGAATAACCTTCTCTGCTTCAGGTTTCGCTAACATACTTTCAGCCCCAAGGCTTGGAAGGCTATCTGATAAAATAGGGGCACATAAAGTTATGCTGGTATGCCTTATAATTGCTGGAATTATTTTTATACCACAAGCTTTTGTGAAAAGCACTTGGCAGTTAATGGGGTTAAGATTTCTATTGGGGCTCACAGCAGGCGGACTTAATCCTTCCGTTAATATATTGGTTAAGAAAATTACACCTACTGCCATTACTGGCAGAGTGTTTGGTTTTAGTATGTCAGCCGCGTATTTAGGCGTTTTTGCAGGTTCAGTTCTTGGTGGACAAGTAGCAGGTTATTTAGGGATAAAATACGTATTTTTTGTGACAAGTGCACTGTTATTGATTAATGCAGTGTTAGTATATTTAAAAGTATATAAGAAAATAAATATAAATAAACAATAATAAAATAGGTTAATATGAAAAGGAGATAAGAAATGGAAGATTTAAAATTAGTAGGAAATGAACTTATTGATTCGAAGAAGACTGCACTAGTAGCTATAGATTTACAAGATGGCATTGTGAACAGTCCTCATTTACCTTATTCTGGCGCAGAGGTTGTAGATAAAACAAGTAATTTAATTAAAGCCTTTAATGATAAAGGTGCTCTTGTAGTCCTCGTGAGAGTTTCATCTATAGATGGAAATGATATGGTTAAACCGAAAACAGATTCAGCTATTAATTCAATAAAATTCTCAGAGGGATGGGATATATTTGTACCTGAAATAGAAGATAAAAATGCAATTACTATAACTAAAAGACAGTGGGGGGCATTTTATGGTACGGAGTTAGATTTACAATTAAGACGTCGTGGTATTGATACTATTGTACTATGCGGAATTTCTACTAGTATAGGTGTAGATACAACAGCAAGGGAAGCTTACCAACATGGATATAATCAAATCTTCGTAGAAGAAGCAATGACAGCTGGAACAAAAGAAGAACATGATTATGTTTGTAAATATATCTTTCCTAGAATAGGAAAGATTAGAACGAGTGAAGAAGTAATTTCATCATTAAAATAATAGCTAAATATACGTGGCAAGAGAGATGCAATTCGCATGAATTATATCTTTCTTGCCTCATATATGAGTTTACATATTTTATAAAACTATAATACTTTTCAAGTTCTCGCATTAAATCAAGAAATTATTTATAGGATAAATTAGAAATAAAATCTCTCCAGTATTTGATGAAATTCCAATAAAATGCTTAGTAAAACAAATTACTAAGCATTTTATTGGAACAATTATTTATTATTTTTATCAAATATAACTTTTCCAGGACAAACTTCAGATTGCCCAAACCACATACATTTTGTACAATTTAAGCATTTGCCTGTGTCTTTACCTTCCTTTGCGTAATTCGCCCAGTTAGTATTTATAAGAACTCCCTTACCAATATCAACAATATCTACATTTGTTTCATTTAGTATTTTTTCTGCAACTTCGGCAGAGTTGATTCCGTTAACTGCAAAGACTGGAACGGAAACTTCTTTTTTTATTCTTTCTGCAGCATAAACAGCGTTTGAATATTTATAATCTTCGCTTACATGCATTTCTTGCTCACTAAAAAATCCATAAGAAACATCAAGGAAATCTATTCCATTTTCATCTAATACTTTAGCATAATGTATTCCATCTTCTATTGTTGGTTCAAATCCTCCTAAACGAATTCCAACTATGAATTCCTTTGGAGTAACTTTTCTAATTCCATCTAGTATCTCTATAACAAACTTTTCAGGAGTTGCACCATATTCATCAGTTCTTTTGTTTACCCTTGTATTTAAAAACTGGCTTATTAAATAACCATGGCATCCATGCAGTTCAATACCATCATATCCAGCTTCATAAGCTCTTCTTGCAGCTTCAATATAATAATTTTGAACAGATTTTATATCTTCATAAGTCATTTCGCGTCCTACAACACTTCTACCAAAATTATTATATTCATAAGGACTTGGAGATATTGGATTTTCAGATATTCCAGTAACACCTGCATGATGAATTTGAATAAATATTTTGCAATTTTCTGCATGAACTGTATCAACTATATTTTTTAGTCCTTCAATTTGATCATCTTTCCATATTCCAAGCTGCTTTACTGATAAAAGTCCATCAGCATTAATACACGTAGCTTCTTGAATTATAAGACCAGCTCCACCTTGAGCTAATTTTTTATAACGGTCAACATTCTCTTGTGAGACATACCCATCTTGACCAAATCCAATTACCATTGGAGGTACACAAATACGGTTTTTTATTTTTACATCTTTAATACTAAATTCCGAAAATAATCTTTTCAAAACTCCACACTCCCACTTAGCTGATTTATTTACATTTTACCATTTCTTTGGTATGGTATTATTATATTTTATAAAGAAACATTATAACAAGTACGCACATTTTTGTGCCTTAGTCTTGGAGGAAATGCTTATGAAAGAACCATTGAAAAAAACACAACATGTTTGTTCTGAAATGTGCCCTGTTACCCGTGCGTTAGAAGTTATTGGCGGGAAATGGAAACTGCCTATCATATGGAAAATTTCAGCTGCAAAAAGTATTAGATATAATGAACTTAAGAGAAGTATTCCTGGAATAACTAATATTATGCTAACTCGTTCGTTGCAGTCGTTAGAAGAACATGGTCTTGTAAAAAGAATAGAGTATAATAAAATTCCACCTCATGTAGAATACTCTTTAACGGATGCTTGTCAGGATTTGTTACCTGCCTTGGTTATTATAAACGAGTGGGGTAAAAAGGTATGGCCGAGGCATTAATTCAAAGCATGAAAGCGGATAAAAGGTAAGATTTAAACATAATAATTTAAATGAGAATATTATTAATAATAAAATTTGGAGGTTATTATGAGTACAACAATTTATTTTTTCAGTGGAACGGGAAATTCATTAAAGATTGCAAAAGATTTAAGCAATCAATTGGAAGATTCAAAGATCATACAAATTTCTGAGAAAAATTTATCTATAACTAATGACACATTATCAGATAAGGTAGGCTTTGTATATCCTATATACTTTAATGGTCTACCGGCAATGGTAAAGAAGTTTATAGAAAATCTAGAGATTAACAAAGACGCATATTTTTTTGCAGTAGCAACTTTTGGGGGGACAGCAGGAATATCTTTCAATCAAATTGATGATATCTTAAATAAGAAAGGTGCATCTCTTTCTGTAAGCTTTAAAGTTAAAATGCCAGGAAACTATCAAGTAATGTATTCACCATGGTCAGAAGAAAAGCAAACAAAACGGTTTGAAATATTAAATGAAGAAGTTATAAAAATAGCAGAAAGTATAAAAGGAAGCCAAGTTGACACAACTAATAGAGTTGGAGGAGTAAAAAAAGCTGTCATTGGATTTTTATATAATACTTTTAAGCCCAATGATAAAGATAATAATTTTTGGACAACAGAAGCTTGTAATGGATGTGGGACATGCTTGAAAGTTTGTCCGGCAAATAATATTACAATAGTAAATGGAAAACCCGAGTGGAAGCATAAGTGTGAGCTCTGCCTTGCTTGCATGCACTGGTGCCCTAAAGAATCAATACAATATAAGAAAAGCACTTTGAAAAGAGGAAGGTATCATCATCCAGAAATAAAAGTTAGTGAATTATTTCAAAGATAAAGATAAGTAGACTTTAGAAGCAAGTAAAAACAATATTTAAGATATAGGGTTCCGTAATGATAATCGAACTCATGGGCATACTCACCGAAATTGGATACATGTTTATTCCATAGGACTCCGAAAATAAGCTGAAAGGTTCTAAATGGCTGGTTGCATCATTTCTGCATGCTCCCAATTTCATTGTGACAAGCAGTAAATGAAACAACCATCTATTAAGAACCTAATCAGCGTATTTTCAAATGCCTATTTCATATTATGACCCTTGAGGTTACAAACATGTATCCAATTTCTGGGTAAGCATACTTTAAGTTCTTATTGAGGAACCCTATAGATATCCAAATTAAATACTTGATTTATAACTTGAAGTATATACCATACCAGAAAGAATGGGTACTCTTTTGTGCAGTGTTTCATTGAGAATTTGGCTGTAGGATTTCTTCAGCAGAAGTTGTTCCATTTGAGCTTGTCATTTGCTTGCCAAAGGAGCATGCTCAAATGGGCGCAACTTCTGTTGGTAGAAATCCACAGCCAAATTCTCTAGAAACCGAAACAA
>Ga0209281_1001426_pt1 | contig 14219 bp, 12 predicted proteins | sample MedtruBG_FD_187514 | JGI IMG/M metagenome (GOLD analysis project Ga0209281, IMG submission 187514) | Root nodule microbial communities of legume samples collected from California, USA - Medicago truncatula BG (SPAdes) (version 2) | ecosystem: Host-associated > Plants > Roots > Nodule | place... | reverse complement strand
GCGCCGAAAGCTGTCTTCCTGCCGAAACCAGCTTTCCGGCTCGCTTGGCGCTAACCGCCTCAACCAATGTTCGCGCCGCGTTGCGTACCTCTTCCTGCACCGCCTCGTCGGCATCCAATTCTTCATGACTCAATGCGTAGGGTTTCCAATAGCCGATATACCGATCCAACTCCGCCAATGGACCGGCGGGTTCCAGATGCATGTAGCAAAGCCAGTCTGACAGGCTGTGCCGAACGTTCTCCGCTCCCTCCACGTCACCATGAACGATAACTGAAAAGAGCCGTCCTGCGAGATGCCGAGGATAATTCCAGCCTTCGAGCTCGAGCGCCTTGGCAAGCTTCGCATCTTTACCCTGCGTGGCGGTCGGATCCGGGTTGCCGCCGTCGGCGCAAACCAAACGGTCCATCATCAGTTTTACCGGGGACGAGACCTGGTACCAATTAACCGGCGTGACTATCATGATGCCGTGGGCCTCGACCCACATCGGATAGATCTCGTTCATCCAGTCGTCGACCTGTCCAAGCGAATAGTTGGGATAGCAAGAGCATGGCCAGTGACAGAGCGCCGGCGAAGTGGAAAAGCAGGCCTTGCATGGATGAATCATTCGCCCGTATTCGGAGGCAAGGCGATGTAGTTCGAGGACTGTCGTCTTGACCCCGGCCGCCTGATCGATCGCTTCTTGTGCGACCCGCATCAGCCGATAGGATTTCGACATTTCGCCGGGACAAGTGTGCTCGCTACGGGACGACCCGCTGATCAATAGGATGCGCGCTGGACCCCTGGCATCCAGGTGACGCAATTGCGCGGCGTGAACCGCATCACGCGCTGCAAGCCAGTCGATGGAAAGCTCGTACTCCGGATCCTTGAATGGGGCGCCGGCCTTTTGGGTGCGAGGCGCTTTTCGCTGATGCTTATAGGCATCCCAAGCCGCCGAGGCTACCTTATCCAGTTCCGACCGAAGACTGTCGAAGGCAGGATCCTGAAACCGGTTGAGGAAGCGACGGCGAAACTCGGCTTCCTCCAACCGCGGACTTGGCGTTCCCTTTCGCGGCTCCAGCAGCGCCGATGAAAGCGTTATCCGAGAGTTTTTTACCATCATCCCACGACCGTAGAGTGGCAGGTCTGCCTGTAATCGAGCAGGAAGGAGTTTGTTCCGGGCGCCGAGGGGCGAACTGATGATGTCGATGAGCGCACAAGTCTTCTTCGTCCAAGCCGCCGCCAAGAACGTGCTTATCGTGCCGAACACAGCGGTCCGAACCGTCGAAGACGCAACCACCGGCAGACCACCAAAAACGCAAGTCACCGTTGTCACACGTCCGGTGCGACGGAGACGCGCGCAGTCCAGCTAGGCCTCCGCAATCGGATCAGCGCCGAAATCGTGAGCGGGCTCAAGGAAGGCGAGAACGTGGTGGTCGGTACGGCGCCCGCCGCGGACACGTCGCAAAGTCGCATGAGAATGCTGCGGATGTATTGAGCCTCTCTTTTGGAGCGCCGAGTTCTCGTATTCCCTTAGACGACCCGTGCCCAAGGCTTTGCGTAATCGGCCCGGGGGTGGGTACTCGACCTCGGCGGTCAGCACCGGCTCGACGAAGACGGCGGCTTTCCTTCTCAGGGCTACAGCCGGCATTTTCCTCGCCAATAGCCGGATTTCTCATCTGAACGGGCTCGCTTCGGATTGCTACCCAGCACCATCCGCACCGACGTCCACGCACCGCCCGATCGAGCGCAGATAAGCGGCAATTTCGGCCTTGAGGAAGTCGCGCTCTCCGTATTTGTTTTCAATATCATCAAGCTCGTCCGCTACGGCTTCGCCGTCGCCGAGCACATACTTGTCCTGCCCTACGGCACAGATACCGCAGCCGGCTCTTATGACATCGTCGACAAATGCTGGGATGTCGCTTGCCTTCATCAGCTTTTGCTTAATGCTCTCAGCCATGTTGATCGCTCCCATTCGCCGCCATCGCTAGGGATCGTCGATCAGCAAGAGCGGTTTCCTCGTAAACTCGCGAGAACGCGAGTTCGATCCACGGTAAAGCCGCAGCATCAATCTTTAGAACGCTCCTCGCCGGCTGCCCTCGATCGGTGCCATGACATCCCGGCAGACCGATCGGGGCAGCTTTGGTTTCGCCGTCGGCCGGTCGGAGCCGAATTGGTTCTGCTTTCAGCATCGGCCGGAATGGAAGTCGCGCCGCGAGGTACAGCCGCGGCATAGACCTTCGCCCGCAAGCAACCCCGCCACCAACATCCCGTGGCTCGTGGCGGGGTCTGCTCTAAATTGCTCCTGAAAAGCTATGTCGTTACTTTCCTGCCTTAGCGCGCTGCGAGCACATACAATATTTGCCAAGTGGCTTTCCCCGTCCGGCAAGACGTCCGGATTAACTCGAAAGGGCGAAGACTGCTTGAATCGCTCGCAGTTCGGCAACGCTGGGAACTTCGGTCGTGGTGGCGTGTTGAGCGACAACTGGCAGGCGTGGTGGCCGAATGACGATGATGGCGGTGGGGACGACAGTCCTCTTCCTGAACCGCTACCGGAGCCCGCATAAAAGTGGCCAGCCTCAAAATGGGATTCTTCCGGAACATTCCAGCCAACACGGCGTTTGATAGGCGTTCCTATTTCAGAAGGTTGTTTTCTCCTCTGGATTTCGACTCGCGAACAATCGCACATGTCGGACAACTGCAGCGCTTCGTATCGCATCTGCCGGAGCGCTGCTTTTCTTTCGGTGAACCCAAAAATCTCGGGAACCATCCGCGCGGCGGACAGGTTGAATTCGGTCGCTGGCAAAAGCGATCATTCTTCCCTCCAGACTTCGCGTCGGCCCCTTCGTTTCTCCGCAGAAGCCGACCGAGTGACAGCGTCCTTCCCAGTTCCCGCCCCCCATGAGACGCTGCCACTTCCAAGAATCCAGCAGGGACTTGCAACGTCATCAACACGAGTTGGGGCGTGCCCTGGGGCGTACTTTGAGCCGGAGTGTCTTCCCAATTCTTGCGTTAGCGCGGGAGTTCCGGCGAGACCGAGAGATGGCCTGACACAAACAGAGGTGCAGTTGAGGAGGTGGGGGACCGCTGCAGCTCCGGACGCGACGTGGTCATGTAGATGGGCTCATTGCCCTGTTCCATCCAAGGGAACCGCTTCGAACGTCGCCTGCCTATATTTTACTCTCAGCGGAAGCGGAATCAAAGGGAAAGCGGGGGCTTTATTGGACTTTAGTCTGGTTCATCAATGACAAACGTCTTAGGCGCGCCGCCGCGCGAAACTTTTCAACCATGTCGGGACTTATTACGTCCGAGCGTCGGCCTCGTCGCTCGAAGTGAGTGGTGCCTCAAGGCTGCATAGTTCGTCCCTTCTGGGCAGCCCTGAGGCAGTACCGCCACAGCGCATGGGAATTGGTCGATGTAAGACAGAGACAAATACGACCTACGGCAGCAAAGTGCATCAATCGACGAGACCACTCGATCAGACACACCAAAGATAGCAGTTGCGGAGCGGCGGAGCTGGTAGACGTTCACCGCGAAGCCGATCTAAGTCGGCTGAAGGCGCTGGAATGTCTCGGCAGAAGGTCTTGTCACATCGTTGAAAGTGCGAATTCACCTCAAGCAGCCGCTCGCAACGTCATCAGCGCTTCTTCAAGACGGGAAATGGATCTCGCCTCAACGCCTTGGCGGGCATAGGATCAGGCCGTCCCGCACCGCGCAACTAACTGATTAAGCAGTTCCGCGGCGCGAACGTCACCCTCCCCGAAGAAATATTGCCAGGCCCCGCTTGACGACGTCCGCAAAGGTCACACTGAGCGCCGCCCCGCCGATGCCTGTCACGCCGAGAGCGCCGATCCCCATCAACTTCCATTTCTTGACGTCATCGGTGATCGGCTTCATCTCGGTGATGTCCCCTTGCATCGCTACCGTGGATCCTTCGAGCGTGCCGACGCGCTCGACCAGTTCATCCATGCGCCGATGCATCGAGGCGCGAATGGCATCCGATTTGTCTTCCGACCTCCGGAAGGCTTCGCGGAGGTTCTTCACCTCCGCAAGCAGCGTCCCGAGCTGCTGGTGAACAGTTGCATCGATCATTCCCGCCCGTCCCCGTGTTTCGCGCATTCCGCCCTCGTCCAAACCGCCGCACCGCATATCCCGACGACGGTCCTGTCTATTTTCCGCTGATCTGCCGGTGTCGCGCCGCGCGCGCCGATCAGATCAGTGCCCACCACCCGGCGCAGTCCGTCGGCACTTGCCGGCGCCGAAGTCCCACATCCCTGGAGGACAAAGGTCAAAGCGAGAGCGGACATCGTCCGCAGTGCGGCCAGCTTCATTGTTCTGCCTTTCAATGGAGGTTCTGACGTCGTCGCCGCCCTGCCGGTAAATCCAAGCAACGACGGCGGCAACGATAGCGAGAGCGGCCGCAGCCACGATGAGGCGAGGAGTGGAGAACATTACGCCATCCCCTCGACCTGCTTTGCCACCGATGACAGACGGCGTGATCACCTCTTTCGACTTCCACCACGGCGCGCCAAGGCTTGGGGGGGGCGTGACAGGAACCGGTACCGGCTTTTCCTCCGTCACCGGAGTAGCTTTGACCTCCGGCCGGCCCGCTTCGCCAGGGGTGAGCGCCACAAGCGCCGTATGCATCGCAGCGCGCGTTTTCGGGCCGACATCGCCGTCAGCCTGCAAGCGCTGGTCAGCTTGGAACTGAAGGACGTTATCAGCACGGTAGCGGAGGAGCACGAGCGGGGTCCTGGCGAGCCGGTCAAACCGATCAGCCAGGCCGTTCTTGCCGCCGTTGATCTTCTTGGTGATGGTCTCGGCGTCGCCTTCGTCGGCCCAGCGATTAAGGTCTCGGGTGTCCCAATAAAACAGAGGCACCAGGCCTTCCCAAAGATCGGTGTTGACCGCGTCCGGATCCTTGCCGAAGTCGGGGCAGTCGAGGCCGGCCGCTCGGCACCAGTCGCGGAACTGTTGATAGTTGTCTTTGCCGGTGAGTTGCATGCCGGTTCGGCCACGGTATAGGTACCCGTCTCCGTCCTTCTCAGGCGTGTTGCCGAGATCAGTGCGGGTGTCGTAGCGCTGCTGCGCCGGCGTCGCGCCCCAGATCTCGCGATCATACCGGAAGTCTCCGCTTTCATGCATGAGCTGCGCGAAATACTGGGCGAGCCGGTGCGGCCGATCCATGCCGAAACGCTCTCCGTATTTGTCCAGCGCCACGAGCACGGACGCGAGATTGCTCTCGTTCACCCTGCCCTTTGCGGCAGCGCGAACCTGCTGAGCGGTGATGGCGCTCATTGAAGTCTCCTGGTTGTCGTTGGGGATTATTCGGCGGCTGGTTTGTGGTGGTCGGCAGTGTTCGGGCTTAAACTGACCTTGGTCGTCTTTGCCCCTCGCAGGCGGCCGGGAGGCTCGTCACAGGCCCGCGGCCCTTGACGGGCCTCGCCTTTGACCCACGTCAAATGGATGGGACTTGAACATGGACGATTTCGACTTCCACCACGGCGCGTCGAGGCTGGGCGGGGCCACAGGAACCGGTACCGGCTTCTCCTCGGTCACCGGTGCGACTTTGACCTCCGGCCGTGCCGCTTCGCCCGGGGTTAGCGAGGCGGACAGCGCCGGCTCAATCGATCCGACTTCTGACCTCTCCGAAATCGCGGCACAGCTTGCCGGCCTCGCCGAGGACCTCAAAGCTCTAGCGGCAACGCCGATCCAGCCAATACCAACGGCCGGCGATCCCGACGATCAGCCTGAAGTAAGCTCGGAATAGCAGAAGGGCAGGCGCCGCCCGCCACGCCTCGTAATATGACGACGGCTTAGACCCGTGGTTCGATAAAGTCGCGAAGGTTTTCGGTGATCACTTCGAGAGGTCGAAGACCAATCGGATGTCTGTGCTCGCGATCGCCTGAAATACGCAGCCTGGGTTTCCATCCAATTGCGGAGCGTTTCCCATTCTCGCGGGGATCCAGAGCGCGGCATCGGTCCTATCCTTCGGTTGCACGGGGCGTCGACAAGGCGCACGTCCTTATCGGCGCAATTTTCCGTTGTGGACCCGGTAGAAATTAGCTCGCCAGGTCGCGGAATCACGCTTGCAGGGCTGGCCCCTCGACGTCCCATTTAGCCCTTGGTTCACTTCGGAGTACTGACAGTAAAATAGCGTTACAGAAAACCCCTAAATTGTTACTGGAATGGCTAATACTTTCGTATAAGATCAAGAATGCAACGACACATCTTCTAGCCTAGCCATTGCTTGTAGTGGGCTTTGCGGTGGACCGTATTTCCGTGTCCTTGCTCTATATTGCGGAAATCCAATTGGTACAGGAGCCCTGACCGGAGACGGTCAGGGCTCCTGCCTCTTTCGACTCCGTCGTCGCCCGCCAAATGCCGGGCAACTTCGGTGCTCCGACCTGTAAACGGTGTCCTCCGCGCGGAGACTGCTCAAAGCTGCCTACCCTCTATATGAATCACAATCTCCACCGATCATCAGCGCCGCTGTGATTGGTTGCAGCCATCGGAAGCTTACGAGGGCGACGGCGGCAGATTCGATGCCGTAAGCACTCCTGCGGCCGTCCCAACAATATCCTGCTGCGTGGCGGGCTTTGCGATGACGACGGCGCCGTTGCTTTTCTTTCGCATCTCGTCGGGTAGCGTTTGGCCACTATAGAAGAAGAATGGAATGCCCCGCTGGTTGAGGAGATCGATAACCCTCTCGGTGGTTGCCGTACCCAAGCGAATGTCGAGAACCGCGAGCGCAAGCGCTTCATTTTTCGCCGCTGCCAACGCCGCCTCAAGGGTCCGGCAGGGTCCCACGACCTGAGCTCCAACATCGAGAAATGCTGCTTCTAAGTCGAGAGCGATCCAAATCTCGTCCTCGACTACCAGAACTCTGACGCCCTCAAGAAGCCTGCCGTCGTCAGTTTTCCGCGCCATCTGGCCGGATCTCCGGAAGCTCGATGTCGATCGTGCAGACGACGCCATCCGGTTGGAAATCGCGATGAACCGTAGATCCTGGCAAGCTCTTCTCGATCAGAACGCCGCCGAAACCCTGCTCGCTCGGCGGCTCGACCGGCGGGCCACCGCGTTCTTGCCAGATAACCCCAAGCCTTCGGCCGTTGTTCCCGAGTTTCCAGCTGAGCCTGATCTGTCCGTTTCCAGTAGAAAATGCGCCGTATTTCGCAGCATTGGTCGCGAGCTCGTGGAGCACGAGACCAAAGGGTGTAGCGAGGTCCGGCGGCAGCGTCACTGGTTCGCCCTCGATCTGCAGTCGGCGCCGATCGCTGCCGGCGTAGGCATCAAGTTGCCCTCGCGCCAATGCGTCAAGCTCGGCGCCGCGCCATTCAGAATCGACAAGCAGCTTATGGGCACTCGCAAGTGCTGCGAGGCGCCCTTCAAAGCGTTCGACGAAGTCCTCGCTCGATCGGGTTGTGCGGAGCGTTTGGCGCGCCAGCGACTGGACGACAGCGAGCGTGTTCTTCACGCGGTGGCTTAGCTCGTTTAGCAAAAGCTGCCCGCGCCGCTCCCACCGTTTGCGGTCGGTGATGTCGCGGGTGCTTTCCAGCACAAGGCGGCGCTCGCCAAACGGCACGAGCTCGATCTGGCTCTCTACCGTCAGCACTCGACCGTCCTTCGTGGTATGGTTCAGTTCGCCGCTCCAACGGCCCTTTTCGCTGAGTGTTCGCCTGAGCCTGTCAAAGGAGGAGCCGGGAACGGCCGTCTTTAGCAGTTCTTCCTTGCGCCTTCCAATCGCCTCCTCGCGCGAATAGCCATAGAGTTCCTCGCTGCCGCGATTCCACTGCATTATGCCATCGTCAAAGTCCCATACGAATATCGGTGAGCGCGAAAGCTCGACGAGCCGCATTTCCTGCTCAAGGCGTCGCCCGCTCTCCTTCGCCGCCTCTTCGGCATGGCGCCGCTCGCTGATGTCGACGAAGGTCACCACAACGCCGTCTATCTTGTCTTCCACTGTGCGGTAGGGGCGCATCCGCACCAGATACCAGCCGTCATTGCGGCTCTTCACCTCGTGCTCGAGTGGCCTGAGCGTCTCCAGCACCGCGCGTGCGTCATCAGAAAGTCTCTTATATTTAAGATAATGCGTGAAATCAGTGATCGGCCGACCTTCGTCGCTCGGCGTGACGTTGAATATCTCCGTCAGCCGCGGGGTAAAACGCTTGATACGAAGGGACGGGTTGAGAAAAAGCGTCGCGATGTCGGTCGCGGCCATCAAGTTCTGCAAGTCGCTGTGAGCCCGCGATATGCTTTCCAGCTTCAGTTTGAGCTCATTGTTGACGGTTTGCAGCTCCTCATTGATCGATTGGAGCTCTTCCTTGCTCGTTTCCAGTTCCTCGGCCGTCGAACGGTATTCCTCGTTCATCGACTGTAGTTCTTCGTTGGCAGCCCGCAGTTCCTCGGTGGCGGTGGCCGACTCCTCACTGGTCAGTCGAAGACGGTTTTGCGCGAGTTGCAGCTCCTCCTGCAAGCGGCGGATCGCCTCGTCGATCGTCGGGCGCCCGTCAAGAGTATCGAGCACTACCTCCTGGGTCTTGTCGATTGCCTCGCCTTCGATAAAAAGCACAAGGGCATGCCGGGTGCGTTCCGTTCCCTGGACCACCGGCTTCACTTGCAGGTAGACGCGGTGCGGTTGCCCATCAAGGTCAGCAAGGATGGGCATGCTCAAAGTGGGTTCATCCCTCTCGAAGGCCCGGTGCAGCGCCGCTCTTACATCGAAGCGAAATTCCTCGCGCACGAGATCCGTCGCGTCGGTACTGACGGGGCCACCTGAGGGTCGGAGAAAGCGTCCGGCGTTTTCCGAAAGATGAATCGCATGGTGACTTTCATCGACCAGCATGCTTGGAGGAGCGATTTTCTCCAGCATCTGGCGGTGTACCGCTGCGTCGCTGACGTGCCCTGCCGCTGGTGTCCGAATGATGGTCGATTTCATTTCCGGCTTTTGTGGACCAAGCAGCGCCGGCAGCACCTTTGGTCGTCGAGCACCGCCGCCCGCGACAGCCCTGTAGATACGTGCCTCGCGATCCACAGTGAGGAAGAGCCCGGGGTGGTCGGCACTTTCCGACGATCCGAGGAAGAGGAAGCCACCTGCGTTGAGCGCGTAATGAAACGTGTTGCACACCTGCTGCTGCAGCTGCCGATCGAGATAGATCAGCAGGTTTCGGCAGGAAATCATATCGAGATGGGAGAAGGGCGGGTCTCTGAGCAAGCTGTGGCTGGCAAAGAGCACCACATCGCGCAACTCGCGGCGCACCCGATAGTGATCTCCCTCACGCTGAAAGAACCGGCGCAGTCGTTCCTCCGAGAGATCGCTTTCGATAGTCGATGGGTATCGTCCTTCGCGCGCGATGCGCAGTGCCTGTTCGTCGAGGTCCGAGCCGAAGACCTGGATTTCCGGCGAAAGGTCGCGCCGTGCCGCCTCCTCGAGCAGAAGCATGCCCATCGTATAGGTTTCCTCACCGGTGGCGCAGCCCGGAACCCAGACCCTGATCGCGTCGGCAACTTCCTTTCCGTCAAACAATTGCGGGATAACTCTTTCGGCAAGAGCCTCGAAGGCCGACGGATCGCGAAAGAACGTTGTAACCGAAATCAAAAAGTCGCTGAACAGCGCCTGGGCTTCTTCAGGATTCTCACGCAGGTAGTTGTAGTAGTCCGCAAAGGTCTCCCTCCTGGCAATTTGCGCTCGCCGTCCGATACGCCGCAAAATCGTAGCCCGCTTGTATTGTGAGAAATCGTGTCCGGTTCGGCCGCGCACATGGGCCAGAATTCGCCCGATCATATCGTCATCGTCTGCGCGGAACGGGTGGGACGGAAGCTGATCACGCCGGGCGAGCAACTCAGCCACCCGGTGAGGAAGCTCGCGTATAGGCAGCACGAAGTCGGCAACCTCAGTGTCGATGGCATTGCGCGGCATGGAGGCATATTCCGCCTCCTCGGGATCCTGGACGAGCACGATTCCGCCCGCCTCCTTGACAGCCTTCACCCCAATCGCACCGTCCGCCCCGGCACCAGTGAGAATGACCGCAAATTCGCTGCCATGCTCCTCGGCAAGCGACCGAAAGAAAAGATCAATGGGTGCGCGGAGGGCATGCGGCTCTTCGAAGGGGAGCGCGGCTATCGTACCATCAGCAACCTTAAGCCGACGGTTCGGCGCGATGACGTATACGTGGTTGCTTTCAAGGCGCGCTTGGTCCTCGACCTGTGTAACCGGCATGCGCGTCCGTGCCGCCAAAATGTTCGCAAGCTCGCTTCTGGCGTGCGGATCGAGATGGACAATGACGACGAAGGTGGCGCCCGTGTCATTCGGCATAAGATCAAAGAAGGTTTGAAGAGCCTGGACGCCACCCGCAGAGGCTCCGATTGCGACGATCGGAGGATCCAATTCTCGATCCATGCTCATCCTCCCGGCACCGCACAGGCACGAGCCGCCTGTCCGGCTGTGGCTTCCTCTGCGGGGAATATCGGCAACCTTCGAGGCCGGAGGTGGCCACTATTATACGCATCCGGCACGATCCTCTTATATCAGCTGACATATCGGCGCCGATAGTGCCGGCTGGGAAAATCTTCCCTTCCCGACTAAGATTCTCACGCGATCGAACTTATCCGTTCGTCGAACGTTTTTGCCCGATGGAGCATACTATGGGCCGCCGAGACGTCATAGCCATAGGAGGTTCGCTTGGCGCGGTGGCAGCCCTGAAGCACTTGCTTGGCAAACTTCCGGGCGACTTCGCCGCTGCTGTGTTCGTGGTCATACATGTAGGCGCACGCGGAAAAGATCTACTCGCCGAGATACTCAACGCCCATTCCGGAATTCCTGTAACGACTGCAGTTGACGGTGAGGCTGTTGAGCGCCGGCACGTCTATGTTGCGCCGGCAGACCACCACCTCCTCGTCATTGACGGCGTCATCCGGCTTGGCCGCGGCCCCCGCGAGAACCTGGCCCGACCGGCGGTTGACCCTCTCTTTCGATCAGTCGGCTTGAATTACGGACCGCGGGCAGTCGCGATTGTACTCACGGGGATGTTGAACGACGGGGCCGCTGGCCTTGCCGATCTCAAGCGGTGCGGTGGGGTGACAGTCGTCCAGAACCCGAGCGAAGCAGTTGCGCCGGACATGCCAATGGGCGCCCTGAGGGCAAGCGATGTCGATTACCGCGCGCCTCTCGAAGATCTCGCTGCACTCCTCGTTGAGCTCACCGGCGAAGAGGCCGGTCCGCCAATTCTCGTCCCCGCCGAAATCAGACTTGAGGTTGATATCGCGCTTGGCCTACAGATCGGTTCCGAGACAATGCTAACCATTGCGAACCCGGTCCCGATCTCGTGTCCGGCCTGCGGCGGCGTACTCTCGCAGATCAAGAGTTGGCCGCCGCTGCGGTTTCGTTGTCAAGTCGGGCATGCCTATACGTCCGAGGCTTTGGCTGCGGCGTCGGAAGGCGCCGTCGACGAGGCTCTGAGAGTTGCCCTTCGCATCATCGAGGAAAGAGTGACTCTCAGCGAAAAAATGGCGCAAGATGCGCATCGAAGCGGATTCGCCGCCGCCGCCGCCGCAAACAGAAGGCGGGCCAATGAAGGACGGGAGCATGCGGAAACATTGCGCCGCGCCATCATTGGCAGCGGGACGGACGCAACTGCAGGCGAATTGGAGGATGCCGATCTCGCCGTCGCTAAGCATCCGGACACAATCGACCCGGAATCATCTTGATCAGCAGCTTCCTGGACAGCCGCCACCGGCAATAGATCACGGAAATGCGGCATTCAGGCGCTTGCAGGGTCCGTCGAACGCTCGTTCAGAAGGTGGTCAACAGCAGTTATCATCTCCGCCATCGCGAACGGCTTCTCAAGCATTATGCTGTTCGGGAAGCCGTTGATCGCCCACTCGGCCGCGCTGTCCCCGCTGATGTAAACGACAGCCATTTCCGTAGCGGTGTTGCGACCAATGCGTGCGACCTCCCAACCCTTGGTGGACGGATCCGACAACCTGATGTCAACACCCTCGGCCGGCCAGGCACCCATTGCTCGCGAGATGAGTTATGGCCTTCGCACCGCTGGGAAAGCAAACGACATTGAACCCTTCCGCGGTAAGCGCTTCTTCGAACTCGAGGAGCAAAAGCCTTCATCTTCCACAAGCACTATCGTTGTCGATTGCATGGGCTTTCCACTGATTTGCGCGGAAGCGTAGAAGGTGGAGGACACGCGATAGCCGAAGACTCTGGTGAGTGGTAAGTGTTCCATCGACCGAACGCTGCAGCCGATGATAGTTAGGTATTATCGGCAGCTGGGGGATGGAGGAAAGCCCTTCGCGGCAAGTCCGGGCTCCTTCTGGGTGCCATTGGGCGATTTTTCTGAGCATAGAGGGAAAACCCGCCAGATCCGCTGCGCCAAAGACTCTCAAGGGTGCGCCTGTTCTCTGCCCGTTGCAGTCACCCGAGCCTGCTCGTGCCACGGCGCAATCGGCCCGAAGCTGGGATTTTTATAGTCCTTCGGGCCAGCTGCCTTTTCGCCTCGCAGCCTAGAGAACGGCCACCCGACGAGAATCAACACGACCACAACGCCTCCAGAAGAAGCTGGTACGTCGGTGCCAGTCGCCTAAGCAGATCTGCCGCTTCCGCGTCTTTGCCGGTGACAAGGGGATACTGCAATGCCCCTATCAGGGCGGCCTGCTCCGAAGCAATATGAGCAGCGTACGTATAGCCAATCCGGGAAAGGCAAGTGGCGGCATCGGCGAGCCGTCTAGCGCCAACGCGGATTGCAAAGTGGATCAGGTGTGCACGCAAGTCTTCGTCGCACCTCGCGTCGATCATGCTCGCCAATGCCTCGGCCGCCTCGCCATTACCGATGGTGCCTTCGGGGAGGTGTTGCGGCCTTTGCATGGACAACCACCTGATCGCGGCAGGCAGCGACGCTCTGATCACATCGTCTTCATCAACAACGCGTACTTGTCGGAAACCGAAACGCATGGTGAAGGGCGTTCCATAGTCGATGGTTTCCGCCTGCCATGCGGTCAGGAAATCGCCGATCGGCAATGTTGCGAATGGGTATCCCTGCGGATCATGCAACTGCACCCGATCATTCGCGACGCTGATGACGACGAGATAGTGATCTGCGCCGATTGGGCCGTCCTTGCCCGGCTGGTACCGAAGCCAGCCCATCTCTACCGGACCGACCCAGACTGGACCGTGGACGAGTTGAGATCGGAGTCGCTCGAGTGCATCTCCGGCATTCCGGGCACTCATGACGGACGACGTCCAGCCCATGGCATCGAGAGCGGCATTGAAGCCAGCCTCAGGCGTCCAGCCGAAGGGATCGAAGAAGGGCAGAGACCCGCCGACGAGCTGCATCCCGAAAGGGCTAGCTGTGGCGAACTCCATGCTTGCGGTGGATGGAGCGTGTTTGCCCAACATCATCGCGAAGGCGTTCGCGTAGCAATATGGACCGGAGCCTATATACGGAAAATGCTGCATGAACTTGCCTCTCAAATCTGGTTCCGAGGCAATGCAAGAGGGGCATTTTCATCAAAATTGTCAACGACCAGGTCTTTGAGCACGTGGCAGAGCTCAACAGCTGGTGGAAAACAGATTGAATCCGGATACCTCCGATTTGCTTGAAGCCACGAGCAAGGTAATAAGGTGAGTTGTCAGGCGTTGCACAGAGATAGCAAAATGCGTGTCCCCGCGCCGAAGCCTCTTTTCGGGCAGCTTCCATCAACTTCGCTGCGATACCGCGCCGTCGCATGTCCGGCTCAACCCAAAGAGCGGCAATCCACGGCGTGTATTGTGGCCGATCATCAAGGTCATTTTCGATCAACAAGACTGATCCGAGATACTCGCCTTGCTCATGGCAACAAGAGCGAGCGGAATTCCATCGCCCTTAATCATTCGATCGAGGTGAGCCCGATATTCGGCCAAAGACACGCCGCTTTCAGTCACCACGCGTTCCAAGCACGGACAGGGCGTTTGCCGACATTTCCGGAAAGGGAAAGGCGGTTCCAAGCGACACGAGGTCAAGGAATTCCGAAACCATCGACACGTCGCCGTCGACTTACTCGACCATCGATCGGAATCAGTCCGCCACGTGCTTCAGCGTTATTACTCGGGCAATGGGCGAGCGGGTCCCCAGCCACGGCTGTGGGCGCCTGCCGTGGCGGCGCCGGCTTCAAGCCGGATGATGCAGGACGCTGAGCCCGCCATCCACCGTCAAGCACGTCGCGTTCATGAAAGGGCACTCGTCCGAAATCATGAA
>Ga0209281_1001424_pt1 | contig 14249 bp, 11 predicted proteins | sample MedtruBG_FD_187514 | JGI IMG/M metagenome (GOLD analysis project Ga0209281, IMG submission 187514) | Root nodule microbial communities of legume samples collected from California, USA - Medicago truncatula BG (SPAdes) (version 2) | ecosystem: Host-associated > Plants > Roots > Nodule | place... | reverse complement strand
TTCCGGGCAACTATCCGGCTTATTACGCGGGAATCCGCGATGCGCTTAACGGCACGGGCGAAAACCCGGTGCCGGCCAGTCAGGCCATTCAGATTATGGAGCTGATTGAACTGGGTATCGAATCCGCTAAGCATCGCTCGACGCTCTGCCTCGCGTAAATAAAGAAGGCCGGCGAAATGCCGGCCTTTCAAATCATCCTGCGACTAATTCGCGCAGCGCTTGTTTCTCAGATGGCGTTAAGAACGCAATTTCCAGCCCGTTAATCTGCGCCTGACGAATCTGTTCACGGCTCAGACCCGCCTGCGGTGCCGCAACATTGTATTCGTGAATAATATCAACACCCTGTACCGCCGGATCGTCGGTGTTCAACGTTGCCAGAACGCCATGTTCAAGGAATGTTTTTAGCGGATGCTGCGCCAGAGAAGCGACGGTGCTGGTCTGAATATTGGACGTCAGACAGGATTCGATGCCGATACGTTGTTCCGCCAGGAAATCCATCAGCGCGCGATCTTCAACGGCTTTCACTCCGTGGCCGATACGCTCTGCGCCCAGCTCACGAATAGCCTGCCAGATGCTTTCTGGGCCCGCTGCTTCCCCGGCATGAACCGTGATATGCCAGCCAGCGTCGCGTGCACGGTTGAAATGAGAGAGGAACAGACTGCCCGGGAAGCCCAGCTCATCGCCAGCCAGATCGATAGCCGTGATATGGTCACGATGGGCCAGCAGACCCTCCAGCTCCTGCAGACAGGCTGATTCGCCGAAAGTGCGGCTCATAATCCCGATTAAACGCGCCTGGACGTTAAAGGCTTTGCAACCTTCGCGAACGCCTTCGACGACAGCCTCTACCACGCCTTCAACCGGCAGACCGTGGGTCATGGCCATATAACCAGGGGAAAAACGTAATTCGACATAATGCAGGCCGTTACGCGCTGCGTCTTCGATGTTCTCAAACGCCACGCGGCGACAGGCATCCAGAGACGCCAGCACTTTGACACCCCAGTCGAGTTTACTCAGGAAACTCACAAGGTCCGGTTCGTTAGCGGTGACCTGTACATGAGGAATTAATGACTCAAGTGTTGCTGCGGGAAGTGACAAATTAAACTGGCGGCCAAGGTCGAGAATGGTCTGGGCGCGAATGTTGCCGTCAAGATGGCGGTGAATGTCCGTTAAAGGTAGGCGTGTATCGATCATGGTCGCACTCTTTTTCTGGTTAAAGTGCGACACATTATAAAAACAAAACGGGGCAAAAAGCTATTTGCGCAACGGAATATTCTATTGCGCAATGTGATTAGAGCAGGGTGGTGATCCCGGCAATGAGCCGTTGGACACCTTGCTCCAGCTTGCTGCGCGGGCAACCCGCATTCAGGCGCACAAATCCGTTGCCTTCCGCGCCGTAGGTGAATCCCGGCATAATGGCGACTTTTTGTTGCTCAATCAGCACTTTTTGCAGCGCGTTGTCGTCAATGTTTAGAGGGCGAAGATCGATCCACGCCAGATAGGTGGCTTCGGGCGGCTGCCAGTGAAGATTCGGAAAAGTGCTGTTTAATTTTTCAGCGATATAGCGAAGGTTGTCAGCCAGATATTCTCGCAGCGCATCCAGCCACGGCTCACCTTGCTGATACGCTGCAATATGTGCCGTCAGCGCCAGAACAGAAGGGGAAGAGAGTCCATCGCGCCCTTTCAACGCACTCAGATAGGCGTTACGGCTTTCGTCATCATCGATCAAACCATACGCGCCGGTCAGGGCCGGAATATTAAAACTTTTCGACGCCGAGGTCAGCAGTGCCCATTTGCTGCGCGCCACTTCATTCCACGGCGTATGGCGATGATCTCCCCAGACCATATCCATATGAATTTCATCGCTGATTACCGCAACGTCGTAGCGCTTGCACAGTTCAGCCATCGTCTGTAATTCATCGCGGGTCCAGACTTTGCCGGTCGGATTTTGCGGGCTGCAAAGCAGTAAAACCGTGTTTGAAGGCTGAGAGAGCGCCGCTTCGAGTTTGGCCATATCGCATTGCCAGCCCGAAGCCTGCTTTTCCATCGCCACGGGCACAACGTGGCGCTCATTGCCTTCAATGGCTTTATAGAAAGCATCATACGCGGGCGTGTGAACCACGATGCCATCACCAGGTTTTGACCAGAGGCGGATCAGTTCGGAAACCATGTAGATCACCGACGGCCCATACACAATTGAGTTCACATCGATATCACTGTTTAAACGTTGCTTGAACCAGTGCGCGACAGCGGCAAGAAATTCGTCATTTTTCCAGCGGCTGTAACCGAATACGCCGTGGTTGATACGCTGGTGCAACGCCTCGGTGATGCAGGGCGCGGTCGCGAAATCCATATCCGAGATGGTAAACGGCAGCAGGTCGGCAGCGCCAAAACGGTCGGCCACATAATCCCACTGCGTACACCAGGTTCCGTGCCGGTCGACCACCGTTGAAAAATCAAACATTTTTGTTCGTCCTTTAAGTGAAAACCCCCTTCAGCGAAGGGGGCGAGACGTCAGGCTTCTACCGTTCTCATCAGGGTTGAAAGCTCATCCTTGACCGATTGCACCTGCGGGCCAATGACCACCTGCAGGTTATGCTGGTTGAGCTGTACCACGCCGATAGCGCGATTCGCTTTCAGCGCGTTGGTGTCGACTTTGGACATATCGCTGACCGACAGACGTAAACGGGTGATGCAGTTATCCAGCGAGGTAATATTATCCGCGCCACCAAGTGCCGCCAGAATTGCCGGGGTGTTATAGCCTGATTTCCCGACCGTGCCTGCGACAGCCGTTTCAACGCTGCTGGCGGTGTCCGTATCGCGACCCGGCGTTTTCAGGTTAAAGCGAGTGATTGCGAAGCGGAAGATCCCGTAATACACCGCGAACCAGATGGCCGCGACAACCGGCACCAGATACCACTTGGTTGACAGGCCATGCAGAATGCCGAACACCACGAAGTCGATCACGTTGCCGTCGGTATTGCCGATAGTGACGCCCAGAACCGCCATGGTGGTAAAGCCCAGACCCGTCAGCACGGCGTGAATGAGATACAGCACAGGGGCGACGAACAGGAACAGGAACTCGATTGGCTCTGTCGTACCGCCGACCACGCAGGCGATTACGCCAGAGATCAGCAGACCTTTAATTTTATGACGATTCTCAGGGCGCGCACAGTGGTACATCGCCAGCGCCGCACCCGGTAAACCGCCCAGGAAGGCCGGCATTTTACCCTGTGACAGGAAGCGTGTGGCGCTCTCGGAGAAACCATGCGTGGTTGGACAGCTCAGCTGCGCCTGGAAGATGGTCAACGCGCCACTCACATCGTGGCCGCAGACGTCCATCGTGCCGCCTGCTTCGGTAAAGCGGATCAACGCCACCAGAATATGCTGCAAACCAAACGGCAGCAGCAGGCGCTCACCGGTACCAAAAATCATCGGGCCAAAGTCACCCGCGCTGTTAATAATGTGACCAATACCGGTGATACCCAAGGCAAAGACCGGCCATACCAGCGGGATCACCAGGCCAAACAGGCCCATCACCACCGTGGTAACGATCGGCACAAAACGGGTACCGCCAAAAAAGGCCAGCGCATCCGGTAGACGAATATTATGGAAACGCTCGTGCAGCATCCAGATAATCACCCCGGCGATAACCGCGCCGAGAATACCGGTATCGATCGACTGAATGCCGATCACGTTCTGGATGTTATTGGCTTTGAGAACGGCTGCATCGGTGGTCGGCAGAATCCCCTTCGCCGTCAACCAGAAATTCACTGCCAGATTCATGACAGCGTAACCGACGAAACCAGCAAAAGCCGCGACGCCTTTGTTCTCACGCGCCAGACCCAGCGGGATAGCAATACAGAACATTACGGGCAGGAAGCTAAACGCGAAGGAGCCGACTTTGCTCATCCAGACAAAGATCGCCTGCAGCACCGGATTGCCCAGGAACGGAATCAGCGTCACGACATCGTGGCTGCTTAATGAACTGCCGATCCCCAGTATGATCCCGCAAAAAGAGAGGAGCGCCACGGGTAACATAAAGGTTTTACCCAGTTGCTGGAAAAACTCCCACAGCGATATTTTTTGTGCTGCTTTCGCCGTCATAAAACGACTCCTTTATTGTTAAAATAAATGTTACGTCTTCATTGCAGCGAAAGATAAAACGTTTTACCAAAGTTTAGTGCGCTCTGAATCACATTCTCATGCTTTAATTCGCAGTATAAAGATAACGTATTGATAAAACGTTTTACCGGTCTGAACATCAGGGAGTTACGCGTTCACATGTCTGTTGCGAAAAAAATCACCATTAATGACGTTGCGCTGGCGGCGGGCGTCTCGGTTAGCACCGTGTCGCTGGTCTTGAGTGGGAAAGGACGAATTTCTGCCGCCACGGGCCAGCGCGTCAATGATGCGGTTGAGCAACTGGGATTTGTGCGTAATCGACAGGCGGCATCACTGCGAGGCGGGCAAAGTGGCGTCATCGGCCTGATTGTTCGCGATCTGACATCCCCGTTTTATGCTGAACTTACTGCGGGTCTTACCGAAGCACTGGAGGCACAGGGGCGGATGGTTTTTCTGATGCACGGTGGCCGCGAGCCCGAACAGCTGCTGTCTCGTCTGGATATGTTACTCACTCAGGGGGTGGATGGCGTAATTATCGCGGGCGCTTCTGGCGCGGGGAGCGAACTTTGCGAACGCGCTGCCGACAAAGGCATTCCGCTGGTGTTTGCTTCACGTGCCAGCTATCTGGATGAAGCCGACACGCTGCGTCCCGACAACATGCAGGCCGCGCAAATGCTGACCGAACATCTTATCCGTCGCGGGCATCAGCGTATTGCATGGCTAGGTGGTAAAAGTTCTTCACTGACGCGCGCCGAGCGAGTGGGCGGCTACTGCGCCACACTGATTAAATACGGTTTACCTTTCCACAGCGAATGGGTTGTCGAGTGCGAGTCCAGTCAAAAGAAAGCGGCGGAAGCGATGGGCGCATTGCTTAGCAGCAACCCAACTATCAGCGCGGTCATTTGCTATAACGACATTATTGCGATGGGGGCATGGTTCGGGTTGATTCGTGCGGGTCGCCAGACGGGTGAGGGCGGCGTTGAGGCGTTTTTCGACCATCAGGTGGCGCTGGGGGCATTTGCGGACGTCGGCGAAAATGCGCTCGATGATTTACCCATCGTCTGGGCGACGACCCCTGCACGTGAGATGGGTTACACGCTCGCGGATCGCATCATGCAGCGCATTGATAAATCGGAAGTGCAGGCCGGTCATCAGATTGTGTCGGCGCGACTGGTGACGGTGAAATAGCGTTAAAGTGTAGTTTAAATCCTTTTCTGTTACTCATTCGTATTATGAATATCTCTTTGATTTTAAATGCGTTATGTCGTTAAAAATACGTTTTTTCATTCTACAAATTCTTGTCAGGGCGTAAGTTGAGCGAGTCTTAACGCAATAATGACAAGGAGAATAACGATGGAATGGAACAAAGAAGCGGCAATCAGGCTCATTAATGCCCGAGCGGGCACCCGCAGTCAGCATGCCTGCGCGCGATATACCCGGGAAGCTATCGCCGCTGGTGGGATAAAGTTGGATACGACTAACCTGGCCAAAAATTACGGCTCTCTTCTCGAAAGGGCTGGTTTTGTTAAGTTATGGCCTGGAGAAGCGATTCTTGATGGCGATGTAATCGTGGTACAGGACATCACCGCTAATGATGCCGGGCATATGGCCATGTCTAATGGTTCTTTTTGGGTCTCGGACTTTCGTCAAAGTAAGGATATCTATCCGGGCCCTGGCTACCGAAAAGCTCGACCCGCGTATCAGATTTACAGGATGAAATGATGCGAATCCTGTCTCTGTTTTTCACTGTTTTCATGCTTGTTGCATGTGCTAAATCCCCTGAGCAGCAAACCAAAACCTTTTATCAGTGGTATATAAAAGGCGCAAGTCTGCCTGAGAACGCATTATTCTACGCATCTCCGGAACTGCGTCGTTGGGTGTCACGCTCTACTTTTTCGCGATTGCAGCGGGAATATTATCTTTCAGAAGAAGTGAATAATTTCGACGCGGATTACTTTACCTATACGCAAGACCTGGCGGATAACTGGCTCGACAATATCATCGTGTCTCCCGCTTACCACGTACCGGGCGGAGTGGCTGTGAATGTGATGTTGGGAACGTGGGACGAGAGCGATTGGCAGGTTTATCTGGTTGTCTATCTCGTGCAAGAGGACGGCATCTGGAAAATTGCGCGAGTGAAGACGCCGACATATGAACAGAACTTGCCGTAGGCATAATACGCGTTTGGGATAAGGTGAGCTTGCTGGACGAGCAACAGGCTAAGGATGCATGCTGATTGATGCGGAGTATAGAGTATTAAACTTTACTAAAAAGCCCCTCAACCGAGGGGCTTTAAAAATTACTGCTGCGGTACGGCAGGCATTGCGGGGGCTACGGGTTCGGCAGGTGCTGCCTGTCCCGGCAGGCCGAGTGTAGGCATACCAAACATGCCGACAAACTCTTCCAGCGGCATTTTCTGACCGTTAAGTGTGACCTGGCCATTGGCATATTGCAGGCTGGTCCCAATCACGTTGTCTTCAAGCGTGGTGATACGGAACATCTGGCCCATGGCCGCCATCCCTTTCACCTGCTGGCTCGCCAGTTTTGCGGCGTCCGCTTCGTTATACCCTTCCAGCTTCGCAATCTGAGTCATGAACTCGGTTGCCATATCCACGGGAATGGTCAGCTTGCTTTCAAGCGATTTCACGCTGCGATCCACTTCCTGCGCCAGCGTTTGTGCCTCGCCAGTTGCTGTCGCGGGATCTTTCAGGAATAACGACAGGTTGAAGTTGGTTTCGCCTTTGCTGTTTTTCCAGCTCAGCGGCGCAATCGTAATAACCGGTTCGCCTTTTAACAGAATGGGCAGATTACTGAGCAGTGCATCCATCGCTTTTTGCTGATACAGCTCAGGATTCTTTGTCATCAGCTCTTTATCCGCGAGCAACGCCTGGCTCTGCGCACGATACTGCTGGCTAAACTGGTGCCACGCCTGGCCATCGATATTGCCCACTTTCGCGGTCAGTTTGCCGGAACCCAAATCCTGACCCTGTACTTTCAGGCTTTTCAGGGTGTAGTCCAGTTGGCTGTCGATATTCTTGCCGTCTTTAGAAATCTCAGATTTACCGTTGAGATCCATGTCTTCCAGCACGGCCATCTCTTTCCCTTCAACGCCAATGGACAGCTTACCGAGGGAAATCTTTTGATCGCCAATACGCTCGTCAAAGCTGGTGAGGCGGCTACTACCGTCAGCTTTCAGATTATTAAAGGTCAACTGAACCTTCTGATCGTATTCATTCACTGCGTTAACCAGTCCGCTTTCTGCGCTACCCGACAGTAAGAATTCATTACCTTCACGATCGGCATCAAGCTGGAAATTGCCGCCGCTGAAGGCCACTTTCTCGTCGCCTTTTTCGTAGTTCAGGGCTTTAAGGGCGATATCAGAGCGCGTATCACCGGCATAGCTAATGCGGGTATCAATAACAAACGGTGGCTCGTTCTTCGCCAGATCAAACAGCGGCTTGGACGCTTCGTTGTTGACCAGCGTGGTTTTTACCGACGCCATGGAAGGGATCAGGTTGAAATGCTTCAGCTGCGCAAACGGGAACGGACCGTGATCGATAACTTCATCCAGCACAACGCTTTGCCCGGCTTTCAGCCATGTGTTTTCAGTCCCGGCAGCGGGCTTAACAACCAGCTGCATATGGCTGGTAAACACGCCGCGCTGATAATCCTGATAGCTTAGCTCCAGCCCAGCTTCCGGGGCGGTACGTTTCATTTCGCTGTTGGCCTGTGCGACCATCTCTGCCAGACGGCTTTCCAGTTGCTTTCCTGTGAACCAGGACGCGCCCGTCCAGACCACGCCCAGCGCGACTACAACCCCAACCGCTATAACCGATTTTTTCATCGTCATTATCCCTAAAATGAAACCAGGCGGAGTTAACCGCCTGGCAATGTAAGAAGTCTCTGTCTAGCTTAGCAAGAGTTGTTAAAAACGTCAGTAAGTTGCTAGAACTTATTGAAAACTCTGGCCAGACGGCCTGTGCCACTTATCGTAATGGGTGATTCGTTCGCCGCAATAAACGCGGACTCGCCCGGTTTGAGCACCAGCCGTTGTTCACCTTTATTGAGCACCGCTTCGCCTTCGACGCAGAACAGGATCGCTGCACTCTCCTGTGCAATGGTCGTTTCTGTGTGGCTGAGATCGTGCAAGGAGAATGCAAAATCCTCGACCGGGATCGGGAAATCCAGTTCCGCGCCGTTTTTCACCGGCTGGGTCAGCAGATCTGCCGCCGGTTTTGCGACAAATTTGACGTTAGCAACCAGTTCCGGGATATCAATGTATTTCGGCGTCAGGCCAGCACGCAGCACGTTGTCGGAGTTCGCCATCACTTCCAGCGCCACGCCCTGTAAATAGGCGTGTGGCGTTTCAGCGAACAGGAACATGGCGTCGCCAGGGTTGAGCTTCACCACGTTCAACAGCAGTGGGGAGAACAGACCGCTGTCGTCCGGGTAAAATTCAGAAATCACGCGGATGGTCTGCCAGGGTTCGCCTTGCTGGCTATCCAGGGCGGTTTTTAAAATCGCCAGCGCGTGGGACTTTTCGTCACCCTGCATATTCAACAGGCTGGCAAAAAGCTGGCTCAGGCTTGCGGCGTCAGGGTTTTCAAGGAAATGCGCAATCGCTGTATGCGCACCGGCAACCGGCTGCAATAAAGAGACAATCTCAGAAAACTCGCGGAAGGCGTTCATCGCCAGGAATGGCGTCAGCGCGAAAACCAGCTCCGGCTTATGATTCGGATCTTTGTAGTTGCGCTCGGCCGCATCAAGTGGAATGCCGGCTGCATTCTCTTTTGCAAAGCCCAGCTCAGACGCTTTCTTATTCGGGTGAACCTGAATCGACAGCGGTTGATCGGCGCACAGCACTTTAAAGAGGAAGGGCAGTTCGCCGAAACGGTCAGCAACCGCATTTCCCAGCAGTGCAGTTTTATCCGCCTCAATCACATCGCGCAGCGCGCGCACGTTGCCGCTGGCATCTTCAATTTTTGAGCTGCTCTTCGGATGCGCGCCCATCCACAGTTCTGCCATTGGCAGATTATCTGGATTGGGGATGCCGTAGAGATCCGTTAACGCAGTTTGACTTCCCCAGGCATAGTTCTGCACTGAGTTGATGAGTTTTTGCATTATCAAGCCCTGTTTCTCATGTGGAATTATCTGCCTGTATTAAAGCAATAAACCGCATAGAAGTAACCTGCGCGCACAAAAAGTCGTACTAGTCTCAGTTTTTGTTAAAAATTTGTGTAGGATAAGCCAACGCGTTTTTAAGCAGGGTAGACGAAGATCTGCCTGGATCAGAATGTGCAATGTCGTCAGTGAGAGCCAAATGTCGAACAAACCCTTCCATTACCAAAATCCTTTCCCTTTAGGTCAGGATCAGACCGAATACTATCTGTTAACCCGCGACCACGTTTCTGTCTCTGAATTTGAAGGTCAGGAGATCCTCAAAGTTGAGCCACAGGCGCTGACGCTTATGGCGCAGCAGGCGTTTCATGATGCCTCATTTATGCTCCGCCCCGCGCATCAGCAGCAGGTCGCCGATATCCTGACCGATCCGCAGGCCAGCGAAAACGACAAATATGTGGCGCTGCAATTCCTGCGTAACTCCGATATCGCCGCGAAAGGCATTTTGCCGACCTGTCAGGACACCGGCACGGCCATCATCACCGGTAAAAAAGGCCAGCGCGTCTGGACAGGCGGCGGTGACGAGGCGGCTCTGGCGCATGGCGTGTACAACACCTATATCGAAGATAACCTGCGCTATTCACAAAACGCTGCGCTGGATATGTACAAAGAGGTCAACACCGGCACCAACCTGCCTGCACAAATCGACCTCTACAGCGTGGACGGCGACGAGTACAAATTCCTCTGTATCGCTAAAGGCGGCGGCTCAGCGAACAAAACCTATCTGTATCAGGAGACCAAAGCGCTACTTTCACCGGGCAAACTCAAAAATTATCTGGTCGACAAGATGCGTTCGCTTGGCACGGCAGCCTGTCCGCCGTATCACATTGCCTTTGTGATCGGGGGAACGTCTGCGGAAAGCACCCTGAAAACGGTCAAACTGGCGTCGACCAAATATTACGATGGGCTGCCGACAGAAGGGAACGAACACGGTCAGGCGTTCCGCGATATTCAGCTCGAACAGGAACTGCTGGTCGAAGCGCAAAATCTTGGGCTGGGCGCGCAGTTTGGCGGCAAATATTTTGCCCACGATGTCCGCGTGATTCGCCTGCCGCGTCACGGTGCTTCGTGCCCGGTTGGGATGGGCGTGTCCTGCTCCGCCGACCGCAATATCAAAGCCAAAATCAACCGCGACGGTATCTGGATCGAAAAGCTGGAAAACAACCCGGGGAAATACATCCCTGAAGCGCTGCGCAAGGCCGGCGAGGGCGAAGCGGTTCATGTCGATCTCAACCGTCCAATGAATGAAATTCTGGCTCAGCTGTCGCAATATCCGGTTTCTACGCGTCTGTCGCTGAATGGCACGATTATCGTCGGACGTGATATTGCCCATGCGAAATTGCAGGAGCGTCTGGATAACGGCGAAGGGCTGCCGCAGTACGTGAAAGATCACCCGATTTACTACGCGGGACCGGCCAAAACGCCGGAGGGATACGCGTCGGGTTCGCTTGGACCCACTACCGCAGGGCGCATGGACTCCTACGTTGATCAGCTGCAGGCCAACGGCGGCAGCATGATCATGCTGGCGAAGGGCAACCGCAGCCAGCAGGTGACGGATGCCTGCCATAAGCACGGCGGATTCTATCTCGGCAGCATTGGTGGCCCGGCCGCAGTACTGGCGCAAGGCAGCATCAAGAGCCTGGAGTGTGTCGAGTATCCCGAGCTGGGAATGGAAGCTATCTGGAAAATCGAAGTAGAAGACTTCCCGGCGTTCATCCTGGTGGATGATAAAGGCAACGACTTCTTCAAACAGATCCAGTCCTCCCAGTGCTCAGCCTGTGTAAAGTAAGTTAATCGCGATGCCCGGTTACGCCGGGCATCGATAAGAGCGCACAAAGCGCCATGCAGCAAATTTATAGCCAACAATACTTATCCTGACTGACATGTGAGCAATGTCGCCAACTTCATTGTTATCAAGGAGAAAGTAATGACAACGCATCGCAGTGAGAAAGATTCCATGGGCGCTATCGACGTCCCCGCTGACAAACTCTGGGGCGCGCAAACCCAGCGTTCGTTAGAGCACTTCCGCATCTCGACCGAGAAAATGCCCGTCTCGCTGATCCACGCGCTGGCGCTCACCAAACGCGCCGCGGCGAAAGTTAACCAGGATTTAGGTCTGCTGCCCGCTGAAAAAGCGACGGCGATTATTCGTGCCGCCGATGAAGTGCTGGCCGATAAGCACGTCGACGAATTTCCGCTCGCTATCTGGCAAACCGGCTCCGGCACCCAAAGCAACATGAACATGAATGAAGTGCTGGCAAATCGCGCGAGCGAACTGCTGGGCGGCGTGCGTGGCATGGAACGTAAAATTCACCCGAACGACGACGTGAACAAAAGTCAAAGTTCCAACGACGTGTTCCCGACGGCGATGCATGTGGCGGCGATCGTGGCCCTTCGCGAACATCTTATTCCACAGCTCAACGTGTTAAGAAACACGCTCGCAGATAAATCACAGGCGTTCAGCGATATCGTCAAAATTGGCCGTACACATTTGCAGGACGCCACGCCGCTGACGCTCGGGCAGGAGATTTCTGGCTGGGTAGCGATGCTGGAACATAATCTCAGACACATCGAAAACAGCCTTCCGCATCTGGCCGAGCTGGCCTTGGGCGGGACAGCGGTGGGCACAGGGCTAAACACCCATCCGGAGTATGCCGTGCGTGTAGCCAAAGCGTTGGCGGAGATGACACATCAGCCGTTTGTCACGGCGCCGAATAAATTTGAAGCGCTCGGCACGTGCGATGCGCTGGTTCACGCCCATGGCGCACTGAAAGGGCTGGCGGCATCTTTGATGAAAATCGCCAATGACGTGCGCTGGCTGGCGTCTGGGCCGCGCTGCGGCATCGGTGAAATCAGCATTCCTGAAAACGAACCCGGCAGCTCCATCATGCCGGGGAAAGTCAACCCGACCCAATGCGAAGCGCTGACTATGCTGTGTTGTCAGGTGATGGGCAACGACGTGGCGGTGAATATGGGCGGCGCGTCCGGCAACTTCGAGCTGAACGTTTATCGTCCGATGGTTATCCATAACTTCCTGCAATCGGTGCGCCTGCTGGCGGATGGGATGGAGAGTTTTAATGCGCATTGCGCCGTCGGCATTGAGCCAAATCGTGAACGTATCAGTCAGCTACTGAATGAATCGCTGATGCTGGTGACGGCGCTTAATACGCATATTGGCTACGATAAAGCAGCGGAAATAGCCAAAAAAGCGCACAAAGAAGGGCTGACCCTGAAAGCGTCTGCGCTGGCGTTGGGCTATCTTACCGACGCAGAATTCGATGCCTGGGTGCGTCCTGAAGAGATGGTTGGCAGCCTGAAATAATCACTCGGCCACATACAGGTGCAGCCGCGGAATAATCAACCGCAGCGGCTGCGCCTGAGGCTTATAGCGATGCTGAATATTATCAGCATCGTAATTCAACAGCTCTCCAATATCGGGCACCATCGCCCCTTGCTCCGCATCAAACAGTGCAATCATCGGCGTCGGGCAGGCATACTGCACCTGCTTTTGCTGGCCGGCATACCAGACGCGGGCGATCGGCTGGACCTTTACTGGGCGTTTGATTTTGAGACGAGCGTCTGGCGGAAGGGCGGCGATAGTGTCGTACTCCTCCTCGAGCCGTTCAATCCACTGTTCGCGAGACCAGGGCGCAACGGTGCGAGGCGATTTCAGGCTTTTTTCCAGCAGCGAAAGCACGTCGTTGCGGGTGAAATTTTTAATAATGTGCTTGTTCGCCCAGCCAAATCGCAGGGTTGCCGGTTGGCGCAACACTGTTAACGATCGATACGCGTTCAGCGTAATTAGCCCCGGCAACTGGCGGTGCACCCATTCGAAACGCGCAGCAGGAGGCAATCCCGACTCCTCAGTGATGATTTTTTCAAACGCCACCTTGAGCGTATTAATATGCGCTATCTGCGTTTCAATCTCCTCGCGCAGCGCGCCATCGCACTGCAGGCAAATCACGCCCGGCAAACGCACGGCGGCTTTGCTGCTGCGTTTCTCCGACTGCTGCTGGATAAACAGATGACGGTAGTGGGCGAGCGTCAGCTCCACGGCCTCTTGACCGATGTGCTGTTCCACTTCAATGGTGTTCAGCTCATCGTGTTCCGCGCCTTTGGCTACATCCGGCAATGTAAAAACGCGCGCGGCCAGCAGCCGACAGCCCTTTAATCGTTCAGTAAGATTAACCAGTTCCAGCTCTATCTGGCGGAAAGTGGAATTCAACCGTTCGATAAGATCGTAAGTCGCCATAAAACACTCTCATTAGTTACAACATACTTTTTTATAGCACAGCACGCCGGGTCAGGCCAGGGTGCGATGTGTGTCCAGCAGGATAATGAAAAGCTTATTGATTGCTGATGAACCATACGGGTTTTGTATATTAAGCAACACGTGCGGCCCCTCAGTTGATCCAGAGCAGGTTAAAAGTATGATGAATTATTAGAATCGTCACACGTTTTTCCTACTCCTTAATGATGAGAGGCAACTATTTTGTCCAGACCTGGCCGAATCGTCTGTGCGCTGCTGGCTGGTGCGTCATTCTTCTTACACGCAGCGGCACCTGATGAAATCACCACGGCATGGCCCGTCAACGTTGGACCACTCAATCCGCATCTTTATACGCCCAATCAAATGTTTGCCCAAAGCATGGTGTATGAGCCGCTGGTGAAATATCAGGCTGACGGAACCGTTAAGCCGTGGCTGGCGACAAGCTGGAAGCCCTCGGCGGATGGGAAAGTGTGGGTATTCACTTTACGTGACGGTGTCACATTTTCGAACGGTGAAGCGTTCACTGCGCAGGCAGTAGTCGAGAACTTTCGTGCCGTGCTGGACAACCGTAAGCGTCACGCCTGGCTTGAGCTGACCAATCAAATCACCGATGTCAAAGCCCTGAGCCCGAACGAGCTGCAAATCACGCTAAAAAGTGCCTATTATCCTTTCCTGCAAG
>Ga0209281_1001418_pt1 | contig 14301 bp, 19 predicted proteins | sample MedtruBG_FD_187514 | JGI IMG/M metagenome (GOLD analysis project Ga0209281, IMG submission 187514) | Root nodule microbial communities of legume samples collected from California, USA - Medicago truncatula BG (SPAdes) (version 2) | ecosystem: Host-associated > Plants > Roots > Nodule | place... | reverse complement strand
GCAGCATGACGGCGGAACGGTGGATGCGCTTCTATCCGTCCGACTGGCTCGGAGACCCCGCCTTGCGCACATGCAGCTATGCCGCGCGCGGCCTCTGGATGGACATGCTTTGCCTCATGGATGCCGCTAAGCCTCGGGGTCATCTCAAGCTAAGTCGCCAGAAGGTCGATGCACAGACGCTCGCCACGCTGACAAACGGCACGCCCAGGCGGGTCGAAAAGCTGCTCGCCGAACTGCAAAAAGCGGGCGTTTTTAGCGTCAATTCGAGGGGCACGATCTACTCCCGGAAAATGGTACGTGAAGAAAAGTGGAGCAAAAAGGGAAAAAAGATGTCAGCCGCTCGTTGGTCAAAAGGTGCTGAAACTAAAGAGGAACTCGGCACAAGCAATGCTCGCAGCATGACTCCAGAATCCAGAGTCCATAATAAGCAGGAATCTTGTAGGTCTAGACTCGGAGCCGCGCGCGCGAAGCGCCACCATCAGCCCGACCACGACCCCCCCGATTTCAGCAACGATCCAGTGAACCCAAGCGAGGCCCTTTTGCGCACTCGCATCGTCAAGCATTGAACCGAACGGCGGAAGCTGTGGAGGTAAGTGAGTCGCGGTAGCGTTCAGGTTGCTGTCAACTGGGACTGCTAGAAGGTTTGTTATAGGGACAGCAGACGGGAGCGATTGAAGTGGCAAACGTCATGAAATTCCGATGTGCCCAATCACGGCGTCGCAAGCGACGCAGACCATCCCACGTCACGAAACAGGGAACCTCCAATGAAAAGATCATCAGACAAGACCGTCGCCGCAGGTCTTCCGGCATGGCCAAAACTCCGGTCTCGCTGGCTGCGCACAATACTTGCTGGGACCGCGCTGGCCTTGGCGACGACTGCTCTTGCTCCGACCGCAAGCGCCGACATTGCCAAATACGGCATAACCACCGCGTGCGAGCCTGAGGACAAAGTCTGTGAGGCGCGCAGTGAGGCAGCCCGCCAGAGCTTCATGGAACACTGCGAAAAGGACGGTGGTGCTGTGTCTAATTACGGTGGTGGTGGTGGTATGTTGACTACAAGGTGCGTGTTTCAGGAGTAGGCGGCCCCGCCGGACGAAGGATGCCGCCCAGGCGCGGCGTCTCTTGGCCCTTGCCTCGATCTATGACAGCGGTCGCAACCAGATGCGGCGCGGGTGCGCAGCGTTAAGATTGACCGGGCCATGGGCTTCAATGCGCATGGCCCCGAAGGGCTGATCAATGGCAGGCTCCCGGTCTGCCATCACGTTTCAAACCGCATCGCAAAATCTACGAGGACATCGTCGCTCATTGCTGCGACGCCCGCCGCAAGCTCCAAAGTCAGCCTAGGCGCATCATGTCCATCGGGCAGAGAATGGGCAAATAGGTCTTGATCAATGAGAGGCCCGTATTAACCACAGAAATTGAGGAAGAACCCATTTATCTGCCAAGCGACAAGATGAATTCTTGCTCGCAGCCACCGCGCAGAACCTCAGAAGGTTGGCAAAGCTCAGGCCTGTGCGTGAATGCCCACGCGAGTGCAGCAATAAATTGCAAAGCTCTAAACCGGCCGCCCACAGCCTTCGACGGCGCTCAAACTCGAAGTGTTTTCAAAGATATCCGCCCAGGAGCCGTGATCGAAATCGAACTGCCGTGCGAGTGCCGGCGCGAAATCCCCAAAAAACTCATAGTTGTGCAGGAGCGACGAAAGGTTGTAGTTTGCCCATGTTATTCGATCAGTGCTTACCTAATGCTCTGAGTGGTAGACCGAGGTCGAAAAGATCCAACTTTTGACGATAGCAGAAGGCCCGAGCCGTCGCCTAACGGCAGCAGGCTTCCATACTCACTTCTCGGTCAGGCAATTTGGATTGGTTATTAAATCTCTGATGGTGCGATCGCTTCGATCGTCACATCGCTAACTGGAGCGTAAAAATGGCAGATAGTAATCTAAGTTACGGCGATACTTTGAGGATAGTCAACTCATACGGAGGACCGTTGAAGGGCGGCTATCTCGGTACTGGTGGGCCGTCGACCGTACCTGGTGCTGTGAGCACTGTTGGAGCGTATACGGACCACAACAAGTCTACGCAATGGAGAATATGGCCGGCGAAGCGCGGCGGTCAGAGCTTTGGAGAAGTCGTTAACAGTGGTGATCGGATTAAACTAAAAAATATCATCGATAAAGATACCAGCGATGAAGATTCAAATTTGCTGGCATTATTCAGCTCCAAACGGGCGACTAGTAGCGGTTATCCCGTGGGTACCACCAATATTATTGATGATGAAACGATTACCCCCGCCTGGTACATCCTTGTTAGTACCCCAAATAAAGCCAATGACCCAGGTTTGGTCAACGGGAATGACATATATTTGGTCGCTAGTTTTGATCAACTGGCAGGCGTTTTGGACACCAACGGCGTAGGCAGTGGCGGTTTCAGATACGACGTCACGGGTGCCCGTCTCGTCAATCGTGACGGCGGAAGCGGCTCTTGGCAGGTAGTCAAAAGCTGAGCTTAAATTGGTCCACCCATGTGGTCCGTTTGTGCGGACGTCATTGACGCCGGATTGAACGAAGACGCGGGTAGCTTCGCGGATACTGTATACGGGCCTCAGCTCAAGGTAGAGCGCGAGGTCCGTTAGCCTGCTGCGGGACATGCGCCACCAAGGTGTAACATAAGCGAACCTTTTCGCAATAAGCGCTCAGTGCCAGTGAGGCAAAAGGGAGGACATCATGAACTGGATCAACTGCCCCATCTCAAACGAGCCGGCGCAAGAAGCGTTGCCCAGATTGGGGGACTTCGCCGAGTTCACCTGCCCTACCTGCGGTCGATTCCGGATCACCGGCACTGCTTTAGAGATGATCCGTAGTCGGGATTTTGATGGCAGGCAGTTCGTGCTTACTCAGGCGAAGTGCAAAGCGCCGGAAGGCGAAATTCCGGTGATCGGCAGTTACATGCTGTGATGCGAACGATGCGGAAGCTATCGTTCATTTTGCTTGGAGCCGTGCTGGCGGGCTGCAACAGTTCATCATCAAGCGAGTGGCGCGAGGTCAAGACCAACTCTTACGAGTCGCGTTTCGAACGTGCGAAGGCCATCTGCAACGGGCGGGCAGCTCAAACGCAGGTCATCGCCGGAAGGCTCTGGATTGCCGGTGCAATCGCAGCAAACAGCTCGTTTAACGCCTGTATGGCGCAACAAGGGTTCGCGCCCAAGTGATCTAGCAGCCCGCCGAATTGCGCCTGAAGATCAGCACCCACTGAGACGTGCTGCGCTCGATTACCTGGTGGAGCGCATACCCTGCGGCCGCCTTCTCGTTGATGAAGGCTTGCATGTTCTTGAGGCCGTCTGGCCCGGTATCGAAGCGCTCGAGGAGGTATTCTGGCATCCGCATCTCCTCAAAGCTACGGCCCCGCGATTGCGGCGCTTTGCCGTCGCTGCTGTCCTTTAGCGAATAGGTATAGTTGATGGATTCCTTTGTCCTACCTTGCGCTTCGAACGCTGCTTGGGCGGCCAGGTTGTTGACGTGCGTAGTGCTGTCGATTGAAACGACATTTCCTTGCTCTATGGCTTTGTCGCGAAGCGCATAGAAAAGAGCGGTGTGGATATGTTTCCGTCGACGCTCGGGAACCACGTAGGAGAGGGTGATAATCCAGCTCTCCCGGCCGCAGTCGTAGGTGAGGAAGCCGATTGCCTTGCCGTCTTCACCGATGGCTACCACGCAGGATTCGGTGAAATCGGGCGGAAGGTCGCTGCGGCCGGCAAATCCACTCTCTTGGAGGTAAGTCATTGCCTGCGGCACCAACTGCCACGCTGGTGAACGCCCGTAATGCTTATAGAAGCGGATGCAGTACGGGCCCTCAGGGGTGGGCTTGGAAGGGATGTTCATTGACGCTCCTGGAAAAGAAAAACCGCCACCGATCGTGAGAGGGTGATTTTGGTTGCGGCGACAGGCTTGGAAAGATCGCCTTATACAATTCGCCACTCGGGCTAGCCATCTTGGCTGAAGGCTTTTGTCCAACCATTACCGTTATTTAATGTGAGGAAGAGCCGGCGTTGCCTTCCTCGTACTCATCTGCATCCTCATCGCTCTCGTGGTGAGCATACTGGGGTTCGTCCCAGAGGGGTGGCCGCGTTGTGTGTTGGTTGCAGGCCCGGGAATCGAACCCGGTCTTTCCTGGTTATGAGCCACTCGGCTTACCAGTTGCCCTGCCTGCTGAAAGTGGAACCTCTACTGCCAGTTTAAGCGCTAATGCTGAACGGAACGGCGCGAGAACGCGCCCAGTGCGGATGTAGATTCGGCAACAAAGGGCCGGAAGAATCGGGCCGCCGGCACCACAACGGCGAATTCGACGCCTCGAAAGCGGAAAGCAGTGCCGCGTGGATCATCGACGCGCCATGGGCGCACCTGGTCTGGAGCCGATATCTGCTCGCGCTCTACGATCTGACCACGCCGGCCCCGAGGCGGGACGGTGGTTTTCTACATGCCCGGCGCCAGGCATGAATTCGTCCTGCAAGCGCTGGACCCTGAGCGGCTCATCCCCAATGACGCGCCGATCCATGGAAGCGGCTACCGGCCGCTAATCCCGCCAAACACCGCTATCAGTTCAAGGCGACTCGCATGACGCTGCGCTGGCGAGAATTCAGGAAATCGTGGACGCGATCGTGGCGGAGGAATAAGCCACTATGCCCCGACGCAGATTTCCGCTCGCTCGGGAATAAGCTGCTCGCCGATGCTTATCCGCTTGTCTACTGAGACTTGCGGCCGAGCCCGCCTATGTGGCAAGGGGCGGGCTCGGCCATCCCGGGTGAACCATAGTCGGCCCTGGGGGGTGCAGGGCGGCGGGTACGTGGGGTTTTCCCCGCCATTTCTCCGACCAGCGCAGCGTTCTTTCGCAGTTTTCGCTGCGCTCTGCTGCGATCAGCCACCCGGAATTAGAATTGATTTACGGCAGCGGCTCGGGATTATAGCCGGGGTAGAGGGCTTTAACCGCTCCGCCGCGAAGTCGACCAGCTTCAAGGGGACAGGCATTTCAGGCAAAGGACGGTCGCAGCGACGGCCGAGCATAGCAGGGGTGCAGATTTCCAGCGCCTGGGCTTCCTTGTAGCGGCCAGAGTCGGCGATTCGCTTTGCATATCCGTGACCACCCGGCCCCCACCAGCGGCGATGCTCGTTCGGCCAACTCAGGTAAATATTATTTTCTATCATGCATATTTTTCCCCTCAGTTTTTATGGCAAATGCCCTCAAGCGCGAGCCCGATGATCCGGGGAGAGCCCTGGGAAGCGTGGAGCTGAGACGCGTGAAGCCCTATTCGCAAGGATTCTGCGGCCATTTGAAACCCGTTCCGAGCGCGGCGAGCGCGGCTTTGTATTCGTTTGTTGTCACAACTGCCGGATGATAGTTGCCAATCTAATCGAAAACAATATTGACATAGTGAACTGTTATCTCAACCATCGAGCGTGAGGAAGGGGCAAATTGAAAGAAATACGGGTAAGGGTAAGGGTAAGCGCAGACGCGGCGTTGAGCGAAGGAGAATGTTCGAGATGATGTGCTGCTGCCTTTCCGAGGGCTTCGATCTGATCCGCTTCCTCGTCACTTCCGCCGCCCGGTCGGCCCAATCTTCTCGGTTCCCGCGTGGAAGAGGATCCCAGCCTTGGGTCGATGGGAAGGCAGGATACGGAATTTGCTGCAATGAAAGGGCGGAGCATGAGACAGAGTTTGAAAGTCCAGACCACGGACATTGATCAAGAGATAGGCGCCCGCATTCGGGAATTCCGGCTGCTGCGGAACATGTCGCAGGGAGTGCTTGCCGAAAAGCTCGGGATCACGTTCCAGCAATTGCAAAGATACGAGAAGGGCGCCAACCGGGTCTCGGCTTCGGCGCTGATCCTGATCTGCAAGGAGCTTGGCATCACGCCCAACCATATTCTCGGCGCGTTTTTCGACAATGACGAGGACCCCGAGCTTGTCCATTAACTTATGCATCAGATCGCCATGCGCGACTGCAAGCTCAAGACTATTCAGGCGGCTTTCTCAGATGAGCCCAAAAAGGCGCCGTCGCGAAGCAGCGCTCGCGTTAGATTGAAGAGGGCCGTCCAATGATCCCGCAATATCGCGTCTTCGCGCTGGTCGTGGCGGTCGCCATCGGCCTACTCATGCTTCTGCTCGTCCAAGCCGGCACTGCGGGTTTGCTATAATCGGGCGACCCAGTTGATTCACGCCCGAGGCGTTCATGAAAAAGAGGAAACCGCGCGATCCGCACCGTTCCCTGCGCGGCGTCGTTGTCGATAATCCATTCTACAGCCGCGCCCATTCAGGGACCGCCGGCAACCCCAAGCAGATCAGCGCGGTAATCAATACCCGCCAGAGCGCGGTCATCATGCTTTACTCGCGTGGCCGCCTCGATCCTGCGCAGCTGGCCGCCGCCAATAGGTTCGATGCCCTGTGGGAGACGATGGGAGGCAAGGGTGCCGGCGCCATCGACTATGGCAAGGAGCCGGTGGACGGCGGCCGGCGATCCGATCCGATCACCGAGCGCCAGCTGATGGCCGCCGATGAATTGCGCCGCGCCCGGCGCCGGTTGCGTGATCCTGATCGCTACCGGCTGGTATGTCGGATATGCGGCGAGGGATATGCTTTGCATGAACTCGGGCGATCGAGGCGCGGCAAGCTGGCCGCCGCCAATGAACTCCGGTCCTGCCTCGACGATCTTGCCGATTTGTGGGGCCTTGCCACCCGGCGCCCTAAGCCCAGTATCATGCCGGCAACGGATGAATGATCGATCCGGGGCCGACAGCAGCCAGTCCGGTTCTGCTCAAAAAGCTGCACTGACGACCATTGCCGGTCATTCAAGCCCCGTCATCCGGTGCCCGGAAGCGGGCCGTTCTTCAGGCCCGTCCACGCGGGTCGTGAACGATTAAGCGGCTCAAAGCGCCCGGCGATGAGGATCAAATCAGCGAACAGCATCATCAGAATCTACTTCAATACCCGTCGGGTGTTCCCTATAGTGCTGGCGATGCCAATTGCCACCGATGGTTCCGTCCACGATCGCGACGGACGTCTCCTCTATTGCAGCGCCGATCGCTTCGTGGCCAACGTCTGCGAAGGCGAGAATTGTTTCATATGCGACCGCACCGAGCGCGAGGTCAATTTCAACCGCGAGCATATTCTCCCGAACTGGCTGCTGCGACGGTTTGGCCTCCACCGTGGATCGGTGACGCTGCCGAATCGCAAGCTCCACGGCTACGGCACCTACACGATTCCCTGCTGCGTGGAGTGCAACGATCGGCTTTCAAAGCACTTCGAAACGCCAATCAGCGAGGCGTTCGTCGGCGGTCTCGCCGGTGTGAAGGCGATGGTGGAGCGCGAGGGTCCCGAGCGGCTCTTCCAATGGATGGCGCTCATCTTCCTCAAGATGCATCTCAAGGACCGGTTACTGCGCGAGCACCTAGACCGGCGGCTCGGGGACGCGGCGATCTCCGAAACCTACGACTGGCGGACCTTCCATCATCTGCACTGCCTCGTCCGCGCACACTATACAGGCGCGGCGATCGGCGACTTCGTATTGGGATCGGTACTTCTGGTGGAGGTCGATCCCAACACGGGCGATGAAGTCTTTGACTTGGCGTCCGTGACTGACGCTTTTACCTTCTACATGCGCGCCGGCGACGTTGCTCTTTACGCGACGTTCAACGATGCGCAGGCCTGCGTCGGTGCCATCGACCAAGTGCTCCAGGGTATCACCGGAATGCTCAACCCACCACAGGCTCGCGAGTTGGCCGCGGAACTAGCTGCTGCCAACCTGCACCTTACCAACCGCCCGACATTTCAGACGCTGATGTCTGATCCGGACGGAGCCAATCTCAGGATTGTCGCACACGTGCCCGCCGGCGGACCGGTGTTTCAGGAAAAGGACCACGACATAGTCGGCTTCGTGAAGCATTTCCTCCTCAATCACATTACCGGCAACGTCGGTGGCCGGTCGCGCGAGGAGACGGCCGAGCTTTTGTGGCAGAACAAGATCTCGTTCCTGTTCAACAAGGAAGGCAATTTTATTGACAGCGGGCGTCAGCCGGACAAACGTGCTTCGATCGGCACGTGGTCGCAGAAGTCAGTCGCGCCCTGATAGCCGGCCAAAGGCAGCCACTACATCGTCACGGCAAAAGCGGGCAGGTCGCTTCCCATCAGTAGGAGCCGTACGTCAGATAGAGCCACTTCGAAAGTGGGAAAACGATTGTGTGTGCCGGATGCCAATTGTCCGGTGGCAAGCAAGGATCTTGGCAAAGCGGACATCCGTTCGTCGGTTTCTATCCGAAGCCATCGGCGCCCAAGCCATCAGTGAGCTTCCATCCCTGTTTGTGAGCGAGTCCGACTAGACCGCTGAACGAGACTTACGCACCGCCAGAGAACTCCCTACGCCGCCGGGAGCAAGCTTCACGCGAATCGAAGTGGCGAAGTCGACCCAGCTCCTCTTTTTTCACCCACCACCCACACCTTGTGCAGATCGCGAAACCAGTGGTCCGCGCCGAGCTCCACTCGCAGTGCTCGCTCTCCTTCCTCCGTCTCTCCAACCCAGGGCACCGATACCTTTTCCCCGCCTTGGCCGGCCTTTTCCGGAATGTCGATACCTGACATGCCTTCTCTCCTATGCCGCTGTTTGGGTTGGAGGCAGCATGCGCAGGCATTCATCAATGACGTACTCGGGGATGCTCTCGAACTTATGGGGGTTCAACTGCATCACGTACTCATTTTCGATGTGATAGGATTCGTTGATGAACTTGCGGATCACGTCATCGTCGTGATCGATGTTGAAAATTCGGAACAGCTGGATCTTCTCATACCCGACGTCTGTGGTTAGGAATTTTGCTCGGATGGCGTCGACGTTGTTCACTTCCGAGATAAGCGCGTCGTAGTTGAACCCTGGCATGTGTTCGGCCTGGATGGTGGCCTCCGCTGCCTGCCTCTCCTCAGGGGTCATGTTCCGGTTTTCGGTCGCGGTCTGCAGCGTGGGCACGGCGCGGCCTTTGAACAGGCTCGCCAGCAGGTTGTATTCCAGCCCGACTTCATCACGGAGCTCGTAGTCGCGCCGCAAGTAGATGGCCTTCAGGATCGGGTCTTGCAGTGTGGCGATGTTCGCCCTGCAGACCTTCGCGAAGGTCTGGATATCTTTCCTTGCGATGGGCACTTCCTTCACTACACCCCCGCGCGAAGAGAGGAATGATGCCGACGGCTGAGCTCCTTGAAAAACGTCCTTGGTACTCTTGATCACATCGATGGCAGGCTCGATGTCATGAGTAAGCATGAGGGTGGTCCGCCCTCTCAGGCTGGCCTTGCCCTGGAACAGTTCGTGCAGGATGGCAAACTTCTTGTTCTTGTCGAATGATGATATAGGGTCGTCCAGCACCACCAGATCGGGGTTCTCACTCAGCACCTGGTACATGAAAAGAACCAGTGCGAATGCGTTTTTTTCGCCGTAGCTGAGGTGTTTCGACGCGGTTTCTAGGTGACCGGCGAGATCATGGTGCACCAGCTTCATCTTGTAGGATTGTTCCTCCGGAACGATCTCGACGGTGTACTTGTAACCGGCGGACTTCAGGAACGCGTTGATGCTACCCTGGTTGGCCTCGATCGTTTTTTTGATCTTGGCCTTGTGCTTGTTGACCTGTCCTGTCAGGTCCCCAACCTTGGCAAGCAGGTCTTCCAGCTGCGTATTGACAGGGTCGGTAATGCTCCTAGTTTCTGCGGAGTCGAGCTTGTCCATTAGCGCCAGGTCGATTTTGAGCGGGGTGATCTTCTCGCTGATCTGGCCTACGTCCCTCAGTGAGAAGAAGGAGATGGCCCGCAGGCCCTCCAGCTGGGTGATCATGCCGTCAATTTCCGCTTTGAGCCCCGTCAGGAAACTCAGTTCGGCCGGGGTCAGATCGATTTTGGTTTTGGTCACCTTATCCAGGTTTTCGCGGCACTTTTCGCTAAAGTATTTGCCGAGCCTTTCGATGACCGCTTTTAGCGTGTTCAGGTGACCCACCGCCGTTGCGTCGAATTCCTTCGCAACAGCGAGGGCAGTGTCCTTCTGACCCTCACCCACGAGTGGAGTTGAGCAATAGGGGCAATTGTCACCCAGCTTTAGAAAATCGTTGCCCTTTATCTGCCAGCCAATCCATTTGGAAGGCTCCTGGCTCTTGATAAACGTCTCGAACGGCTTCAGCGCAAAAGGGATGTTTTCAGTTTTATTGCCGGTGCCGAACGCCTTGTGAATCCTGCTGTTCTTCGGAATGCTGCCGGGCTTTGACTTGCCAAATGCATCCCCTAGTTCCTTGAAGTCGGAAATGGTCTGCTCAATTTCCGCGTTGTTGGTGAGCGCCTGCTTCACCCCGGACAGCAAGAGGTCGATGGCATTCATCGCTGCGATGTAGTCTGGCGTTTTTATGAAAATGTCAAAACTGTTTTTGAGGACTTCGTCCTTTTGAAACACAAACTGCTGGACGTATTCATCATCGAAGACCAAGGCAGAAGTCATGTCGTCGATGCCCTGCACAGACGGTGGCAGCGCATCCGCCTTGCCCCGGCTTTTAAATGGCACCAGGTCCTGGAGAGTGCCGTCCCCGCGTATCTGGCTGACGATGGCTTTTGCCAACGTGCTCTTGCCAAGGCCATTGGGCCCATATTTGATGTTCAGTCTGCCTTGCAGCACGCTGATTTCCGCACGATCAACACTGTTACAGTTACTGATAACAACAGTTAATTGGGTCATGCATTCGTCCTCTATTCCTAAGATAGAGAGATTATGAACGTAAACTCCTAATTGCACGCATCAGGTAGGCGCAGTCCCCCAAAAAAATCAAAAGAGCTGGCTTGGGCGACGCGTGCGCTGCATTCGTTCGAGCTTTCTCCCCACCTGCCTTAGAAATCTATGCCGATGCGGGGGAGGGGACCCTCCACGGCACTCGCGTTCGCGCCTACCACGCTCTCCTTCGACAACTATTGGGAACGTGTGATCGAGCCGATCCAACAGTGGCCTTGGTACAACACGCCGCGTCCGGCGGGACGCGAAATGGAGTTCTGGGACGCGCGCGTCGCTATGCTCGATGCTAATCTACTCCGAACCCAGATGAGGGACTTGAAGGACGGATCCTGGGAATCCGCCGCCGAGTAATGTCTATGGTTGAAATTTGGTACTTACCCATGGGTCGGCTTTTCAAGCATCTCATGCGGTGCGTTCAGTTCTCGGTGGCTCATCTCGTGGATGATGGAGGCGTGGTCATCGGTACCGTGAACCAGCTCACCGCGCGGCTGGAAAACGCCCGCTTGCGGCTATTGCTTCGCCAAGAAGGTGCGGATCGCATTATAGGCTTAGCCTCACTTCCCAAAGAAATAGGCGCAGGTTATCGACAAAATAAAGATCCTCTGATGCCGGCATCCCGATCAACGGCTTCGAGGGCAGGCCCGAGCTGGGCTATATTGTGGTCGCCGAAGATATGCGCGGCGATCAGCTATCGGGGCGATTCGTCGCCACGGAAATCAGCGTACACGCTTCGCCACGGCCGATAACCACACCATGAAAACAACCTGCGTCTGGCGCCTATCTCGTCTTTGCCAAGCGGTAGGCTGGCTGTACGAACTCTGGAGTCAATTCGTCTGACGCTGGCGTCAGCGGGGTTCCTCCCATTGCAGACACGAAAGGCTCGATTACTAGCTATGGATGTGAGCTTTCAGGTGATCGGAATCTCGGCAAAGCATGCATATTTCCCGGTTGCCGCGTTGAGTGAAAATGTTCTTGTCATTTGACAGAGCGTGACCGAAAACTATATAAAGCAGCTATATTCCCTTCATTGCCGCTAGATAAAGGAAGGGCCGGCCCGATCGGCGCTCAATGCGATGCCTCGTCTCCGTGCTTTGCAAGCAAACATTTCAACGCTGGCGCCGCTGGTCGGCTATGCCTCCGAAGGTGCCGACAAGAAGCGGCGGATCTTCCAGCCATGGCGCGCTTGGTACAATACCGCCGGATGGGAGGACCTGCGCCAGGCCGTGTTCCTCCGCGACAAATTCACATGCCAGCGCACAGGCGAGCTTTGCACCGGAACGGCGCCGGCCCCGAATAGTCCCGTCGCCCACCATAAGACCCCGCATCGAGGCAATCCCAAACTCTTTTGGGATATCGACAATATCGAGACCGTATCCAAGCGGGTGCACGACTCCGAAATCCAACGTGAAGAACAGGCCATCCCCCACGGCCAATGGGATTGACGACATGCCCTTACATCTTGCGTTCTCGGTGCTGATCATCGTCGGCGCTCTGATCATCTTCGTGCTCGTCACTGGCATCGCCCCATAGTTGGAAAGTTCAGAAGAAGGCCCCCTGCTGACCATCCGCTGGCAGTCATCACGCCAGGCGCCATGCCGATTGTAGCCACTCAGGCGATGGCTGCCGACAAATTTCGCTTTGGGAACTTCCAAAATGGCTGCGACGCTCTATGCCCGCTGGGCAGCCGCGTGTGGAGGTATCGACCGAGCAAGCGGCGCAACGCCATTCCGCCCGCTTGGCGTCTAGCGTGTTTCCTCTGGCTATTCCTCCGGCGAAGCTTATCATGATCATGGCTACAACCAAAACAAGCATGACTGATTTGTAAAAGAGCTCGATCTTGCCATCGGAATGGAGCTTTTTATCTTGTTTATATTTCTCGTGTCCGACCAGCAACCACGCTAGCCAACTTACGGGCCCTCTCGGCTCGTAGGCGCTAACATCGCCAATCGCAGCACTCAACGATAATTCAGGTATGTCGGCCTTGTATTTCGTCTCGATAATTATCGCGTGCTTGACGGACCCACTAAGGAGCCGATGATACCAGTAACGATCAATGAAGTAGAACAGCCACGTGGCGAAAAGGCCGAATCCCGCGACAATAATAGCATACTGGACATGTAGCCCTAATACATCGAGAGTCAGCTTTCTATCAATCATGAACCCCATAGCAGCAAAGAATGCCAATAGGATTGTCACAAACATTCCACGAATCCGCATGCTAATTTCATTGAAATGCCGCTGCACTTCCACAACGGCTTTCCAGATATCGATAATTTGATTTCTGTGCTCGTCATTCATGTTTGTGTCCGCTCCGGAAATTCAGTAAAGTCAAATAAACTCAGAATCTCTGAGTACGTATTTTCAAGCGTATACGTCGGATCGACGTGCTCGCGCTCGTTTATTTTCTGTTCCCGGGCAACTTCTTCGGGGGTCCAGTGCGTCACTTCTTGCAGCAATTTATACTCAGGACGCTTATGCGCTTGACCGAACTTAGCCCACACAGCGTCGATCCCGCAATCTAATGCCATGGCGACATCTTTCATCAGATTGTCACCTACATAAACGCAATCTGCTTTGCTGAGACCTAGATCTTCGACGATCGTATTCAGCACTACCTTGTCAGGCTTTTTTGAGCCTTTCGGCGTGAAGTCCTGCTCGGTATGTCTCAGCTCATAGCGCTCGGCCGGGTATTTGCGAAAATCCTCCGGTTGAAGGCCTTCGGGTAACAGGTGGTCTCGGGGGCAGAATACGTAATCGAGGACACCATCCAGACCGAGACGTCGGAGACGATAGTTAGAATAGAACGCCATTGATTCGGTATAACCAATGATCTTTGTCCCGCGGCCTTTGATCTCCAGAAGCGTTTCGGCGACGGTAGGATAAAGCTTCAGGTTTCTGCGGCGTTGTTTTCGATAGATTTCAATCGCCTGAACGAACACCTCGGTGGCTGGGCGGCCCTTAAGGAAAGCCTGGAGAGAAGGAACTTCCTCAATCAAAAATGAATACTCTGAAGTTCCATGCTTTTGATGCACCGCCGCAATTTCAGGGATTAAGTTTTCCCTAGCTATCCCACTCGTCGCAACGATTTCCTCCAGCATGGGTGCGAAACAACTCAACCAAAGTTCCACCCAATCGAAGAGCGTGTTGTCTAAGTCCGTGATTAGCGCCAATTTTCTAGATCGCATTCTACCTCAATGTCAAAGATCGACGGTGTATGCGTCGGCCCGACGCATCGTTTCATAGTAGCCCGGGCATTAGTCGCTACGACGCGCCCGCTCATTGAGTGTTAACTGCCATTTCTGCAGTTGGCCAACCCAAGGCGGTGGTTTCTTTTATATAACGGTTGATAAATCGAGCCGGGGGCGGGCGAAAACTCCTAGTGGAGTTGCCCCCAAAAGACCGGACATGCTCAGGCTTGAGATTTCGAGCTGATGAACTCGCGTGGAGATTGATACCCTAAGGCGCTGTGCGGGTGAAGATTGTTGTAATGCTCGAACCAGAACGGCA
>Ga0209281_1001416_pt1 | contig 14309 bp, 15 predicted proteins | sample MedtruBG_FD_187514 | JGI IMG/M metagenome (GOLD analysis project Ga0209281, IMG submission 187514) | Root nodule microbial communities of legume samples collected from California, USA - Medicago truncatula BG (SPAdes) (version 2) | ecosystem: Host-associated > Plants > Roots > Nodule | place... | reverse complement strand
CTACCCAGAGCAGCCCGTACAGCGTCGTCGCCTCTCCAGCGGCCACTCGGCGTGTCGTCGCCCGGTCACAAGGGCTTTCACGCACGGCGGCAATTCGTTGAGCGATTTCTGACGCGTGACAACCGCCAATACGACACTGTCCGTAGCCCTTGTCGGCTTAGCGACACGAGTTGTTCGCTCAACCATCCGGTCAATTTCCAGATCTAACTATCTGAAAGAAAGCCAGTAGCTTTATTTTAGACACTCCTGCGGCTGGCACGACTTTTGCACGATCAGCACTGGGCGCGCATGCTGTTGCGCATTCATGTGTCCGAACAACCGAAATAGTTTAAACAACAAAGGAAGCAAGATGGCAGCTCTGCGTCAGATCGCGTTCTACGGTAAGGGGGGTATCGGCAACTCCAAGCAGAAGCCCGAGCCGGTAACCGCGCCTATCGAAGATCGTAGCCTTGGCTCCCCGTCAAAAAACGAGATGCACTTCCACAGACGCATGAAGGTCATGGCGAGCATGCGCCGCGGCGACGGCTTCCGCGTTCCGCCCGCAGCTTCAAGGAAGGCAATGAAGGGCCGTGGCGGTAAGTCCAAGCGGAAGCTCGCCGCCTGACATGGCAGGAGAATCGCGAACACATCTAGCGCCGCCCGACGATCGATGAATTGAGGAGGGAACGAGATGTCAGATTTGCGTCGGATGGAGTTCCACAAACTGGGACATATACAGCACCAGCGCTCGCCGGCCTCGAAGCCGACATCAACCTCTTTTGCTGAAAGCGCCCGAATGAGGAATCCGATGAGAGCCTTGAACATTTCTATCGTTGGAGCCACCGGAGTTGTCGGAGCTAAACTGATCAAGCTGCTGGAGGTAAGCCCAGTTCCCGTCAATCGATTACGGCTGCTCGCGTCGCGCAACTCGGCCGGTCGCCAGGTGAGATTTCGCGATGAGATCTGCTTCGTGGAGGCACTAGACGAAATCGGCGATCTTGAAACCGACATCGCATTCCTTTGCGCCGGCAGCGCCGTGAGCCTCGAATGGGCGCCCCGGTTCGCGGCCCAAGGTGCGCTGGTGATTGACAACTCCAACGCCTTTCGGATGGACCCTGACGTACCACTCGTCGTCCCTCAGGTAAACCCGAGTGCGCTCTCGGATCGCCCACGCCGTGGAATTGTGGCAAATCCAAATTGCTCGACGATTCAGCTGGTCCGAGCGCTAAGACCACTGGTCACTGCATTGGATGTTCATCAGATCATCCTGGCCACCTATCAGGCCGCCTCGGGCGTCGGCCTGATGGGGATTGACGAGCTACGGAACGGGACCAGCGCCGCATTGGAGGGGAGCTCAGGACCACCCGCCGAGCGCTTCCCTGTCCCACTTCCATTCAATGTCATACCGCAAATTGGCGAGATCGATTTGGAGGGGGTTTCGCTTGAGGAGCGCAAGCTGGTTCAAGAGTCCCGAAAGATCTTGGCCATGCCTGACCTCCGGTTAACCTCGACTTGCGTTCGGGTTCCTGTGGAGAACGGCCATTCCGAGGCGGTATACATCGAGTTTGAAAAGCCGTTTCGCCTCGAACAGGTTCATCAGCTGCTCGCGCAAGAAGCAGGTATTCGGCTGTATGCGGACGGAATTCGAGAAGGGTATCCGACACCGCGCTTCATAACAAATCCCGAGGATGTCCACGTCGCGCGGGTGCGAGTCAATCGCCAGAACCCGCGCGGGCTCTGGCTCTGGGTAGTCGCAGACAACCTCCAGGTCGGGGCGGCGCTCAACGCACTCCTTATCGCACAGCTCGCAATTGCTAACGGTCTGGTTGGTGAAAAATGATGGTGACCATTCTCAAATTCGGTGGCTCAAATTTTCTGGATCTCGAGGGCTACGGCCGAGTTGCTCGGCACATAGAGCAGCGGTTGGCAGCCGGCGAGAACAAGATCGTTGTCGTGGTCAGCGCCATGAAGGGAGAGACGGACAGCCTGAAAGCCCAGATACTCGAGGTCAATAAGGAAGCTTCACCCTCGAACCTCGATGCGGCGCTTGCAACCGGAGAAATGAAGAGTGTCTGTCTGTTGGAAGCTGCCGTCAGCCGGCTCGGGATTTCGGTTACCTCTTTGAACGGCTACAGCCTCGGAATACGAACGAATTCCGACTTCGGCCGGGCCACGGTGGAAAGTGTGGACCCTCGGCGACTTCGGAGTGCTTTGCAGGAGCATGACGTAGTCATCGCCGCGGGCGCGCAAGCAATTGATCAGTCCGGCAGGGTGACGTTCCTCGGTAGAAACACTTCTGATCTGACAGCTGTCGTTATTGCGTCGATGCTGGAAGAGCACGCTTGCGAAATATACTCGGATGTCCCGGGGGTCTTTACGGGAGATCCTAATCTTATCGCAGAGGCGCAACTGATCCCGGAGATTGGCTATAGGACAATTGCAAAGATGTCGCGATACGGGGCAAAGGTACTGCACCATGGCGCGGTGGAGTACGCCGAAAAGCACGCGGTCGCTATCATCTGCAAATCACTTACCAATGATGGCGTGGTCACGGGGACGACTGTAACAGGCCATGGGAACGCTCGTTCGGTGACAGTGGCTCGCGACGCAGTGGTGATATCGTTCGCAAGCGTTGCCGAGCGCGACAACCGCCGCGCGCTTCTTGATCGAAACGGCATCACGACGGTCGATGTCGAACAAAACGACCGGCCCGGCCTATGCGTTATGAGCGATACTGATTTCGCTATGCGGCTTGTCGAGGGTACGGGCATCCCCCCAATCTCCATCGGATCAACAATGGTAGTGACCGCGCTTGATGCTTCAGTCCGGCGTATCCACTTGATTGGCGATTATGAGCGCGCCGTTTCGCTGGCGCGCCAGCTCCACGAAACAATGTATCCTCGAGCAGGTGGTCGAACAATGTGATCGAGGCTGACTTGACGGTGCTCGGCCGATAGTTCGCCGGGTCCGTTTCGTCAGCGGCGCGAGTGATCCAGCCTCGTCGCTAGCAGCTAACAACTACGATAGCGCGGCCAGACATGGGGGAAAACAATGACTACGTCTTCCAACTCTCATGCAAGTCCCTGAAGGATAACCAGAACATGCCTCTGAGGCTCGATCGGCAAATCCACGAAATTTTTAAAACGACTCTTGCGGGCGGCAGCTGCCAACCGCCGCGCATGTCGCGCATACCCGCGATAGCTGCAACGAACACAAGGAACGGAATCAAATGGTCCCCAAGACTATGCTAGACCAAGCCCGGGCACGTCTCTACGAAGCAGTTGAGCACCTCGATACCACCGCGGACGTTCTCGAGAAACTCAAGTCGCCGCGCGAGACCACGCAAGCCCGCCTGGTCATCCGCATGGACGACGGCTCGATCAAGTCCTACCCCGCTTGGCGCTGCCGCTATGACGACACGCGCGGCCCAACCAAAGGCGGCATTCGCTTCCACCCGGAGGTGACTATCGACGAGGTCGAGACGCTCGCCTTCCTGATGACCATGAAGTGCGCGCTTATCAATCTGCCGTTTGGCGGTGCCAAGGGCGGCGTGCGGGTGGATATTCACAATCTATCCGCGACCGAACAGGAGCGCCTCGCGCGCCGGTATGTTCAATGTTTCGCCAAGGTCATCGGTCCGAACCGGGACATCCCGGCGCCTGACGTATATACCAATTCGACGATTATGGCCTGGATGGCCGACGAATACGCCGCTATCGTTGGCGAGGTCACCCCGGCGGTGATCACCGGCAAGCCCATCGCCCTCGGCGGCTCGCTCGGACGGGAGGACGCGACGGCCCGCGGCGGCTACTATCTCCTCCTACACCAAGCGCAAAAGCTCGGATTAAGGCCGGGCGCGAGGGTGGCTATTCAGGGCTTTGGCAATGCGGGCAAGCACATCGCGCAGCTGCTTGGAGCTGCTGGCTTCAGCATCGTGGCGGCCACGGACTCAAAGGGGGGAATTTATTGCTCCTCGGGACTCGACGTCGATAAGCTCATTGCCGCAAAGCGGCAGGGGCGCAGTGTCACCAGCCTTGCAGGCTCAGACGGCGTCTGCACGCTTCCTGCCGACGAGCTTGTTTCTGTCGATTGCGAGCTGCTCGTTTTGGCCGCCCTGGAGGACATGGTTCACGCAGGAAATGCCGCACGCGTAAAGGCTCACGTCATCCTCGAACTCGCCAACGCGCCGATAACCCCTGAAGCTGACAAAATCCTCAACGCCAAGAACATCGTTGTTCTCCCTGACATCTTGGCCAATGCGGGCGGCGTCACCGTTTCGTATTTCGAATGGGTGCAGAACCGGCAAGGCGATTCCTGGCCCATCGAGCAGGTGCATGCGCGGCTGAAGACAAAGATGGAGCAGGAAGGAGACGCGGTCTGGACGCTCGCCCAGGAGAAGGGCATTACCCTGCGCAGCGCCGCCTATGTGCACGCGCTCTCTCGGCTTGCGGAGGCCATTGAAGCACAAGGCACGCAGCGTTTCCTCGTGAGCTGAGGCCCCGAAACGGTGCTGATGGAGTGGCCGCCTACAGCGGCCACAGAGAGGGAGGTGAACATGGGTGGGAACGGCATGATCGGGTGGCTGAAAAAAGCGTGTTTAGTTCGCGCTGATATTTTCATCCGTATTGGGAAGCAGCGGCAACAGATGGTCGCGTCTAGGCGCGGCTTGGTGCGATATTTTGGCGCTCGCCGCCCTTGCTCCATCTTCCTGGAAGTCAGTGCTTTGAGGTTCAACCATGAAGATCGCATTCCGGGCATCACCGAGACCAGGCGCTCAGGGGGCGCTCCATGAACTTTCGAGCCGCTATGGCCAGACCCCGGCGGCAGAAGCCGATTTCATCGTGACCCTCGGTGGAGACGGTACCGCGTTGGAAGCGCTTCATGAGACACTGGCAATGCCGGCAAAGCCCGTATTCGCCATGCGCACCGACAGCTCCACCGGAGTTCTCTGCAATTCACTACGGGTGCATGGCCTGATCGAGCGATTGCACGCGGCTGCCAGGGTGGAACTGCCTGTGCTGCAAGCCGAGATCGAGCAGGCGGGAGGGCGCAGCCAGGTGCTCTTCGCTATCAACGAGATCGTTCTTGAGCGGCAGGTATTCCAGCAAGCCAAGTTAAGCGTTGCCGTCCGCGGAAATGGGGACCCGATGAACATCAACGGGGATGGTCTCGTGTTGACGACGCCAATTGGCAGCACCGGCTATAATCGTACGCTCGGGGGGCCGCTGCTACCGCTCGGATCTTCGCTCATGGCCGTCACAGGCAAGGCCATCGGGTGCCCTCTCGCCTGGTCTCCCGCTGTCTTGAGCGACCACGAGATCTTGGATGTCGAGGTCATCGAGGCCGCTCACCGTCCCGTTCAAATAGCGACCACCTCTGAGACCATCCCGAACATCTGTCGTGCGAGGTTGTTCCGCAGTCCCGACCGCACGGTGACGCTGCTCGTCGATGGGGAGGCGCAAAGCCGTCTCTGTACGCTCTTTGGGCGCCAGCGCTGACATCCCACTGAGTTGCGTCTAAGCGGGCGTACCGATGCGGCATTAAACTTGCGCTCTCCAAAGGCTGACCGGCGGCACTGTCCGATATCATCATTGGTGGCATCATTGTGTCACCACACAGCGAACCAGGCCGACACGATTGCTCTCGGTTCAGAACCGGTGTCAGCCCTGACGCAGAACCCAAACCCCAAGCCCTTTCGATCTGCTGAGTGTCTCACAATGCAAGGAGCTGCCTTTGCTACACCAACTCCCCCCAAGGCTGCGTCACGGCCGTCCCAAAGGACCGTTACGGCAGGAGGAGATCACATCATGAACACCCAACACGCCAGGGTCCTGATCATCGGGGCCGGACCGGCGGGCTATACCGCTGCCATCTACGCTGCCCTTGCCAACCTGACGCCACTCCTCGTAACGGGCCGGCAGGCCGGCGGCCAGCTTACTTTTACGACGGATGTTGAGAATTACCCAGGGTTCCCTAAACCCGTTCAAGGACCTTGGCTCATGAAGCAGATGCGGCTGCAGGCAGAGAACGTCGGTACCAAGGTGATGTACGACATCATCACCTCTGTCGATCTCTGGAAGCGGCCGTTCCGTCTCCAAGCTCACTCCGGCGACACGTACCTCGCCGACGCACTCATCATCGCGGCGGGAGCCCAGCCTCGATGGCTTGGCCTTCCCTCAGAGAAGACATTTGCTGGATTCGGCGTCTCCGCCTGCGCAACCTCTGATGGCTTTTTCTATCGAAACAAGGAAGTGGTCGTTGTCGGCGGCGGGAACACAGCCGTGCAGGAGGCGCTCTATCTGTCGAATCTTGCCTCCAAGGTCACGGTCGTTCATCGCCGAGATCGGTTTCGCGAGGAGTCAATCCTGCAGGACCGCCTTTTGTCCAAACCGAATATTGACGTCATTTGGAACCACGTCATCGATGAAGTTATCGGCGAGCGCGAGCCGCGGAAGGGGGTGACCGCCGTTCGGATCCGTGACGTGAATACCGGCGACGCGAAGGAACTGCCCACGCACGGCCTCTTCATAGGTCATGATCCAGCAACCGCCTTGTTTCGCGGTCAGTTGGACATGGACCGAGCCGGCTACATCAAGGTTGGTTCCTGGTCGACGAAGACGTCCGTTACGGGGGTATTCGCGGCCGGTGATGTTATCGACCCGGTGTTCCGTCGGGCGATCATCGCCGCCGGAATGGGAAGCATGGCGGCGCGGGAAGCCGAGAAATTCCTGGCCGAGCCGCTCGTCACGCCGACCGAGATGCGTGACATAGAAATAATCGGCGTATATGGCTGAGACTGGGGGGCAATTCATCTGCTGAGGTCAGCGTCTCCGGAGACCTCAAGGTACTCTTGAAAGCGAAATGGGGAGACTAACAACTACATGGCCTTACACCCCCAAAGGCTAGCGCTTGTAGCTGCACAGGTTTGGGCAACCAAAGCGCCTCGGCCTCTCAGGTCTCTCCGGGCAGGCGAAATCGCAGTGTAGATCCGAGGCGGTCGCGGAAGTCGTGAAGTCGGCGCACCAGATATCGTCACTGAGGTCTCGGCCGACCGCGACCTTGACCGCAAGCGGCGGCCCGAACACGGTAGAGACAAGGAACGTGCAAGCGGTCGCTCCGGTGATCCGGCGCCGAAGCTATCGGACAGCCGACCGGCAACCGAAAAAGACCTCAGCGCATCCAGTCCTACCAGCAGCAGGGCCAAGGCCCGCGTTGGGCGCAACTCCACGACGACTGGTGGACGATACCGTCTCGCCCGTCCCCAAACTCTCCTCAATGATCTGAGCTTCGCTCGGTTGTCCGCCACCTGCGGCGAACGCCACCCGTGATCACTTCAATGCGTCGATACTCGTTGGATAGAAGCCTGTCCTCAAGCCTGTAGTTGAGCCTTTCTGCTTATGCCAACTGTCCGGTTGACTGGGGGGCAGTTCAAGACACCATCGATAATTTGGACCTTTACCGGTGCGACGGGTGACGACCACGCATACGACAATGTCCGTCACCTCTGTCGGCCTAACGACACAAGTTGTTCGTTCAACTATATGGTCAATTTCCAGATCTAACTATCTGAAAGAAAACTATTGGCTTTATTTTAGTCACTCCTGCGGCACGACTTTTGCACGACCATTCCCTGGGCACGCATGCTGTTGCGCATTCATGGGTCCCGAACAAGCGAATAGTTTAAACAACTAAGGAAGCAAGATGGCAGCTCTGCGTCAGATCGCGTTCTACGGTAAAGGGGGTATCGGCAAGTCCAAGCGGAAGGCTCAGCTGGTAACCGCGTCAATCGAACACATGAGCATCACGCATGAACGTCATGTCGAGCATGCGCGGCGGCGACGGCTTCCGCGTTCCGTTCGATGCCGTCTGCACTTCAAGGACAGCAGCAGGCTCGGCGAGCGTAAGGCGACGCCAGCTTCGGAAGAGCGCCAGCGCCTCCACACGCCCCGGCGCGTGAAGACGCATACGGACATTGTCCGTCGCCTTGTCGGTTCCTCGACACAGATTGTTCCCTCAACCATGCGGCCAATTAGCCGATCTAACTGCCTGAAAGAAAGCAACTAACATTATTTTAGTCACTCCTGGCGGGCTGGCACAACTTTTGCACGATATGCTGTTGCGCATTCATGTGTTCCGAACGACCGGAATGATTAAACAACGAGGAAGACAAGATGGCAGCTCTGCGTCAGATCGCGTTCTACGGCAAGGGGGGTCGGCACGGGCCGTCAGTCCCGGCGGAAGCCCTAAGCAAGCACCTGAAAAGAAGGCCCAGGCCTCTGTCTTTGCTCGCCGCCCGACGTGGCAGGAGCAACCGGAAACATCTAGCGCCGCCCGATGATCGATGAACTGAAGGAAATCGGCGCATTGACCAGGAGGTCGGAGGTAAGGCCGATTAAACAAGCTGATGTCGTCACAAGGAAGGTTCCAATGGCACAAAGAGCACTCATCCTGATCGAAGGCGCAAGTAATGCTCCGCTATACGTCCAAGCGGCCCATCGTCTTAAACTTCATCCAATTACCCTATCGGCTGATCCAGCTCAGTATGACTATCTTGCGGCGGAAATCGGTGAGGTGATCCGGGTTGATACAAACGATCTCAATGCGCTGATCCGCGAATGTTCCCAGCTGCGTGCGTCCTTTGAGATTGCCGGCATTACGTCTTCCAGGGAGTCGGTCTATGCGACAGTTGGCAAGCTCTGCCGCCATTTCGGTCTCCCGGGCCCGGACCCCGCGTCAATTGAACAATGCTGCTACAAATTCAATCAACGTCAGCTCCTCGCGCAGGCGGGCGTTCCCATACCTGACTATCGCGTGGCAACGAATGGGATGGAGGTAAAAAGCGCCGCCGCGGAGATCGGCTTGCCGGTGATCCTGAAGCCAGTTGTAGGTATCGGCAGTAGCGGCGTCCGGTTGTGCTGCACCGTCGATGACGTAACGCAACATACAAGGCATCTGTTGGGCGAGAGGCACATCTGGCAGTCTTCGCCGCGGATACTGGTCGAAGAATTTGCAGAGGGCCAATACTATACGGCTGATATAATGGGAGATCATGTCATTGGGATAGGCACCGGCGACTTCGGCCACTTACCGCATTTCGTCTACCGCGAGTACAGCTTTCCAGCCCCGCTGGCTGCTGAGGAGCATGAGCGCATCGTGAAGGTTGCACTGAGCAGCTTGCGAGCTCTCGGCCTTGGCTGGGGGCCAACGAACATTGAATTCCGGTGGACGAAGCGCGGCCCAGTCGTCATCGAAGTCAATCCGCGTCTTGCAGGTACGCCCGATCCCCAACTTGTTCAGCTGGCTTATGGCGTCAATCTGGTCGACGAGCACATCAAGCTTGTCATAGGCGAAGAATGCGATCTACGCGCACGGCATTCGCGCACTGCATCCGCGCGGTTCCTGGCTCCTGATCGCGACGGCATGCTCGAGGGAATCGAGGGCGCTAGTCGTGCAGCCGCTATACCAGGGGTCACCGAGGTCAAGATGTATGTTCATCCCAACACGCCGATTGTCAGAAAAGGCGATTACCGAGACTTGATCGGACATGTCATCGCTGCTTCGCCCAGCCGTGATCAAACGGCGGCGCTACTTCAGCAAGCCGTCGACCTTGTGAGTTGGACGATCACACCATTTCGGACCTAAGGATTAAGAACGATTGCGGCTGACATTCCCCCACCAGCACCGCGGTAGAGGAAGGGGTGATACCAAATCGAAAATCGACGCGAATCCGAAGCAAAAGGGGGGCTCAGTCGATGACAACATCAACAGCCATGAATGCCAAAACGATCATGGCCACAGAGGTACGCGGTGGGGGCCAGGTTGGTGCGGGGGCTCTACGATCCACGGAACGAACATGATGCCTGCGGCGTCGGCTTTGTCGCCCATCTCAAGAGCGAGAACTCTTCATGCTGGAAAACCTCACGCCTCGCGGCGCGGTCGGTGCCAACCCGCTGATGGGCGACGGCGCGGGCATTCTCATCCAGATCCTGACCGCTTCTTCCGCGAAGGAGATGGCGAAGCAGGGCGTGACCCTGCCGAAGGCGGGCGAATGCCACGCGACGAGGCGCTTATCGCCCGCTTCAAGGAGGTGATCAGCGAGGTGTGGCCGAGGCGTGCTCGGCTTCCGAGACGTGCCGGTCAGTCGACAATTTGATGATTGGGCACCGCGAGCTGCCGATGAGAAGGAGTCCTGAATGTTCGCGCTGAATGTAAACTTATTCCAGGACGGTCTGCCCGAGACTGTCATCCTTAGAGGAGGCGCTGAAGTGTCCGCTCGGTCGGTGTTTATCGAAACCAACACGCCCCCAAAGGAGGCCCGTGATGTTCTCCTGGCTGAGCTGCGGCGTGACGTGACCCAAAGAGTGGGAGCACCGGATAGCAGCGATTTTGCTATCCTGATCGATGATCCCACGACTGGAGATCCGATTGGCGGCCTGTGGGCGATATCGCGATGGGGAGGCTTTCTGATTGACATACTGATTGTGCCAGAGACTCTGCGCCGCCAGGGCGTCGGCTCACGGCTCATCCAAGCTGCGGAAGCGGAGGCCCGCCGGCGCGGCTGTGCCCACATGTGGCTGGAAACCTACAACTTCCAATCCCGGCATTTTTATGAGCGGTTTGGTTTCGAGGTGTTTGGGCAGCTTGATGGACCCGCGCCAATCTACCCTATGTTCTTCATGAAAAAAGATCTGAAGTAAGCTAATTCCAGGTCTGAGGTAGGCCCGATGAAAAGCGGATGGCGATATACGCAGACTACCGCATCGCATACAACGAAAGGCAACCCCATGAAGTGCCGAGTGCTCATCCTAATTGAAGGTTCAGGGGCAAGTGGCCCGCTCTACATCCAAGCGGCCCAGCATCTTGGCCTTCATCCAATTACGCTGTCGGCTGATCCAGATCAGCACGACTACATTGCGGCGGAAGGGCTTGAGCCTATCCGTGTTGATACCGACAATCTAGAGGCGCTGATTCATGTAATTTCCCAGCTGCGTGAGATCTACGACATCGCTGGCATTACGAGCGACAGGGAAGCATTCTATGCGACCGCTGCCAAGCTTTGCCGGTATTTCGGTCTACCGGGACCGAACCCCGCACCGATTGATCGATGCTGCGATAAATTCACTCAACGTCGCCTCCTCGCAGGAGCCGGCATCCCCATACCTGATTATCGCTTAGCAGCGAATGCGGCGGAGATAGAAAGCGCAGCCGCGGAGATCGGGCTGCCGGTGGTTCTAAAGCCGGTAGTGGGTGTCGGCAGCACCGGTGTCCTATTATGCCGCACTGTCGATGAGCTCGCGAAACACACGACCTATCTGTTGGGTGGGAAGCACACATGGCGGTCCTCGCCAAGAGTACTGGTCGAAGAATTTGCACAAGGCCCATACTATAACGTTGATACGATGGGGAATGAGGTCGTTTCAATCGGCACCGGTGACATCGACAGCCCACCGCATTTCGTCTTTCGTGAGGACACCGTTCCTGCCGCACTGACTGACGACGAGCGTGCGCGTATTGAAGATGTTTCGTTGAGCTGTTTGCAAACTCTAGACCTCGGATGGGGGCCTGCGAACATCGAACTCCGGTGGACGGAGCGTGGCCCAGTTGTCATTGAAGTTAATCCGCGTCTGGGTGCCGGTTCTCAATTGGTTCAGCTAGCTTACGGCGTCGATCTCGTTACCGAGCACATCAAGCTTGTGATCGGTGAAAAATGCGATTTACGTCGAAAGCATTCCCATACTGCGATCTGGCGGAACCTGATTCCTGATCGGGATGGCATCCTTGATTGGATCAGTGGTGATATTCAGGCGGGCGCTATACCAGGAATCGCCGAGGTCAAATTGGATGTTAAACCCAAGGCGCCGATCGTCAGGCAAGGTGATTACCGGGACTGCATGGGATATGTCATCGCCAGTTCACCGAACCCTGCTCAGGCCAAGGCCATACTTCAGCGTGCCGTCGACTTAATCCGTTGGTCGATCACACCCTCTCCGACCCTTGGCGAACGGCAACAGTCTGTGGCCACTCACCTCCCTCCACTAGGGCGGGTGGTACCAGGAAAGAAGTGATCGCCGCCGCTGTCACCGGCAGTGATGGCGTTGCCGATAGAGCGTTTCTCCAAGATGGAAGGAAAACAACATGTCACGTCACGACCATCAACTTAGGCCGACAAGCACCATTCGTACGCCTGCAGAGCTGGTAGAGACTGGCCTCGTTAAGGCTGAAGACCTTGCAGGTATCGAGGCCGTAGCGCAAAGCTATGCCATAGCGATCAGCCCTGCCATGGCCGCGCTGATCGACCGCGACGATCCGAACGACCCCATCGCACGTCAATTCGTGCCGGATGCGGCCGAGCTGAACGCGACGCCCGAGGAGCGCGACGACCCCATTGGGGATCTCGCGCACAGCCCCGTTGAAGGCATCGTCCACCGCTATCCCGACCGGGTGCTGCTCAAGGCGGTGCATGTTTGCCCAGTTTATTGCCGCTTCTGCTTCCGTCGCGAAATGGTCGGTCCGCAGGGGCTCGGCGCCCTATCACCCGAAGCCATGGAAAAGGCCTTCGGCTATATCGCCGATCACTTAGAAATCTCGGAGGTCATTCTCACCGGCGGGGAACCATTCATGATCTCGCCCGCCCGCCTCGCGGAAATTATGCGGCGGCTGGCTACTTTCGATCACGTGAAGATTGTTCGTTTCCACACCCGCGTTCCTGTGATCGCGCCGGAGCGGATTGACGCGGCTTTGATTGCGGCCGTGAAGTCATGCGGGAAAGCGGTTTATGTGGCTCTGCACGCCAATCACCCGCGCGAGCTTACGCCCGCGGCTCGGGCGGCCTGCGCCCGGCTCGTCGATTCAGGCATTGTGATGATCAGTCAGTCAGTGCTGCTGAAGGGCGTCAACGCCGACCCCGACACGCTCGCGGCCCTCATGCGCGCCTTCGTGGAAGCGAGGGTAAAGCCGTATTACCTCCACCATCCGGACCTTGCTGTCGGGACAGGCCATTTCCGCCTCACCATCGAGGAAGGCAGGGCTCTGGTCGGAGGGCTGAGGGGTCGGATTTCGGGACTGTGCCAGCCGACCTACATCCTCGACATTCCCGGTGGGCACGGTAAGGCGGTGATCGGACCGGATGCCATCCGCCAGGGCGATGCAGGTTGCTTTACTGTCTCGGACTTCAAGGGCCGCCGGCATGCCTATCCGCCTGCGGAATACATAGACTAGTGCCCATCCATAAACAGCAAGTATTATTGCGGAAAACGCGCTTTTTTGCGCCGGCAGGGCCCGGCGGTTTTTAGGTACACTTTAGCATCAAGCCACTGATTCTGAAGACAAACCCGCAACCGCCGGAGCCGACAATGCGCCAAGAACGCACCGTCCAGGGCAGCATATTCGATCTTTTCGCCGAGCATGAGATCGGTCGTGAGTTGGAGGCGATGTCGCAGTGGCTGCACGCCCATCGCAATCTTTTGAATTTGGTGACGTCCGATCTGCGCCGACAGGGGGTCACGGGGACCGGCCGGCAGGGTTTGCCATCGGAGGCGGTGCTGCGCTGTGCTCTCCTCAAACAGTACCGCCAGTTGAGCTACGAGGAGTTGGCGTTTCATCTGGAAGATTCCGCCTCGTTCCAGGCCTTTGCCCAGCTGCCATGGGATGGAGCCCGAAAAAGTCGGTCTTGCACAAGACGATCAGCGCGATCCGGGCGGACACCTGGGAAGCGGTCAACAAAATGCTGCTGGCCAGCCGCCCGGCAAAAAAGGTTGGAAAGCGGCAAGGTCGTGCGTGTGGACAGCACCGTCACGGCGGCGCTGATCCACCGGCAGGAGCGGACTGATCCTCGATCTCGTCATTGAAGCCGGCAATCCAGTCGACAGCGAGCGGCTCTTGCCCTTGGAGCGCCACATCCTTCTATGGCGAGGCGCCGCGGCAGGCGGCCGCCAACGGCGGCTATGCAAGCCGTGAAAACCTGCGCCAGGCCAAGGTCTGGGGCGTACGCGACATGGCCTTCCGCAAGAAGAGCGGCCTCAGGATCGAAGACATGGTCAGGAGCCGGGTGTATCGAAAGGTCAGAAACTTCCGGGCCGGCATCGAGGCCGGCATCTCCTGCCTCAAGCGGGCCTATGGCCTGGCCCGCTGCACCTGGCGCGGGCTAGACCACTTCAAGACCTACGTCTGGTCCTCGGTGGTCGCCTACAGTCTCGCCCTCTTCGGGTTGTGTGCGTCAAGTTCTGCAAAATTGGGCGGTCATGCGTGCTGGTCATGCGGCTTGACGGAGTGCGAGTTTCTTGTGCTCTCGCAGGTCGTCCATGTTGATGTAGCGATTGGCCTCCATCCAG
>Ga0209281_1001414_pt1 | contig 14415 bp, 14 predicted proteins | sample MedtruBG_FD_187514 | JGI IMG/M metagenome (GOLD analysis project Ga0209281, IMG submission 187514) | Root nodule microbial communities of legume samples collected from California, USA - Medicago truncatula BG (SPAdes) (version 2) | ecosystem: Host-associated > Plants > Roots > Nodule | place... | reverse complement strand
CCATTGTTGGACATCGAAACAATCCTTTTGTGATATTTGATCGGAGTAAGAAACACCTGACTACGTATTTATACTGGCATATTTACTTCCGCTAAAAAAACGGTGAATCGTGTAAGCAATTTAAATTATCAACTTTTCGGACACTTTCCCTACAATCGCTAACCCGATGATTACTATAGATTCCATCAAAAACCACAGAAATAAAGCTGCTATCTGGAAAATGAAATCCACTTTTCAGGAAAATTAAAAACACCATTTCATTTTAAATTAGGACAAGTTCGTTGATGTGTATTTAACTTTTTTAATTTATGCTTTCAGACAATTAGGTCTGATATTCAGGGTGGGTAAAATGGATAGTGCTGTCGATCGCCACGTTTTTTATATTTCTGACGGTACGGCGATCACCGCCGAGGTGTTGGGCCACGCGGTGATGTCCCAGTTCCCGGTTTCGATTAACAGCATTACGCTGCCGTTTGTGGAAAATGAGAGCCGCGCCAGGGCGGTTAAAGACCAGATTGACGCCATTTACCAGCAGACCGGTATTCGCCCGCTGGTCTTCTATTCCATCGTTATTCCCGAAATTCGCAACATCATTTTGCAAAGTGAAGGGTTTTGCCAGGATATCGTACAGGCGCTGGTCGCCCCGCTTCAGAGCGAACTGAAGCTCGACCCCACGCCGATTGCCCACCGTACTCACGGGCTGAACCCGGGAAACCTGATTAAGTACGACGCGCGTATCGCGGCGATTGATTATACCCTGGCCCATGATGACGGGATTTCGATGCGCAACCTTGACCAGGCGCAGGTCATTTTGCTCGGCGTCTCGCGCTGCGGCAAAACGCCGACCAGCCTCTACCTGGCGATGCAGTTTGGCATTCGTGCGGCAAACTACCCCTTTATTGCCGATGATATGGATAATCTGGTCCTGCCCGCCGCCCTTAAGCCGCTGCAGCACAAGCTGTTTGGCCTGACCATCAACCCGGAACGCCTGGCGGCGATACGGGAAGAACGCCGCGAGAACAGCCGCTACGCCTCAATGCGTCAGTGCCGAATGGAAGTCTCCGAGGTTGAAGCCCTGTACCGTAAAAACCAGATCCCGTGGCTCAACAGTACTAACTACTCGGTAGAAGAAATCGCCACCAAAATCCTCGATATCATGGGGCTGAATCGCCGCATGTACTAATATGCTAGTACATTAATCCGAATTCTGCTATCATTATGCGCATCATCGGGGCGAACGTGCCCCGAACTTGAAATCAGCAGGGATTGGTTTAAGGTGATGCCCATCACTTCCCGGTAGTCTGCCGATGAAGCAAAAAATTTCTGAGATATCCCATGAATAAAACCGACGAACTCCGCACAGCGCGCATTGATAGCCTGGTGACACCGGCTGAACTGGCACAGCGGCATCCCGTTTCCGCAGGCGTTGCGGAACACGTGACGGCCTCCCGCCGTCGCATTGAAAAAATCCTTAACGGTGAAGACAAGCGCCTTCTGGTGGTCATTGGTCCCTGCTCCATTCACGATCTGGATGCGGCAATGGATTATGCAAAGCGCCTCCAGGGGATGCGTGAAAAGTATCAGGATCGCCTTGAGATCGTCATGCGCACCTACTTTGAAAAACCGCGCACCGTGGTGGGCTGGAAGGGGCTAATTTCCGACCCTGACCTGAACGGCAGCTATCGCGTGAACCACGGTATCGAGCTGGCGCGCAAGCTGCTGCTGCAGGTGAACGAGCTGGGCGTGCCGACCGCAACCGAGTTTCTCGATATGGTGACCGGACAGTTTATCGCCGACCTGATAGGCTGGGGCGCGATTGGCGCGCGCACCACGGAAAGCCAGATCCACCGTGAAATGGCATCTGCCCTCTCCTGCCCGGTCGGCTTTAAAAACGGCACCGATGGCAACACCCGAATCGCCGTCGATGCCATCCGCGCCTCCCGCGCCAGCCATATGTTCCTCTCGCCGGATAAGACCGGCCAGATGACCATCTATCAGACCAGCGGCAACCCTTACGGGCATATCATCATGCGCGGTGGGAAAAAACCGAACTACCACGCGGAAGATCTTGCGGCAGCCTGCGAAACGCTGGCGGAGTTCGACCTGCCGGAACATCTGGTGGTGGACTTCAGCCACGGCAACTGTCAGAAACAGCACCGCCGTCAGCTGGACGTCTGCGATGAGATTTGCCAGCAGATCCGCAGCGGATCGACCGCGGTGGCCGGCATTATGGCGGAAAGCTTCATCAAGGAAGGTACGCAGAAAATCGTTGCCGGACAGCAGATGGTGTACGGCCAGTCGATCACCGACCCGTGCCTGAGCTGGGAAGACAGCGAGCTGCTGCTGGAGAAGCTGGCTTCAGCCGTGGACACGCGCTTTTAAAATCCTGCCGGGTGGCGCTACGCTTACCCGGCCTACGGTACGTGCCCTTCTCCCTCTCCCCGTGCGAGAGGGTCGTGCCCTTCTCCCTCTCCCTGTGGGAGAGGGTCGGGGTGAGGGCAGCAGGCCGCACCTCACCCCCAAATTTGATCCCGTCACACAATTTTCACAAAAACGCTTGCCGTCAATTTGCAGTTTATTGATAATGATTATCATTGTTACATTGATTGTTATTTATAAACATTATGTCACGTACGAATAACAGCGCGGCAACGCCAACAAAATTACACACAGCGCCTACCCCATCCCCCACCGATCGCCGGATTGACAGCAAAAGCCTTCTGGGTGATGAGGGACGGGTCATTATCGAGCATGACGGCCAGCACTACCTGCTGCGCCAGACCCATGCCGGAAAACTGATCCTCACGAAATAAATTACACAAAAAACTACGCCAGCCACCCAGGTGATCCCCAGGCAGCCAGCGCTTTCGATTCTTAATGGAGAGTTGCTATGCCACACCTGCATTCCGCGTCTTTACGTCCGTCACTTCTGGCGCTGGCGATTGTCAGCACCCTGCCCGGCGCCGCGTTTGCTGCCGGAGATGAGATTACCGTTACCGCCACGGGCAACGCCCGCAGCGCCTTCGAAGCCCCCATGATGGTGAGCGTTATTGACGCCACCGCCCCGGAAAACCAGACCGCCAGCTCCGCCGCTGACCTGCTGCGAAAAGTCCCCGGCCTGACGCTGGACGGCACCGGACGCACCAACGGCCAGGACGTCAATCTCCGCGGCTACGATCGCCGCGGCGTGCTGGTGCTGGTTGACGGCGTGCGTCAGGGAACGGATACCGGCCACCTCAACAGCACCTTCCTGGATCCGGCGCTTATCAAACGTATCGAAGTGGTTCGCGGCCCGTCGGCCCTGCTGTACGGCAGCGGCGCGCTGGGCGGAGTAATCGCCTATGACACAGCGGATGCCAAAGATCTGCTGGAGCCAGGTAAAAACAGCGGCTACCGCGTATTCGGTACCGGAGCAACGGGCGACAGCAGCATCGGAATGGGGGCCAGCGCTTACGGCCGCACCGATACCCTGGACGGCATTGTGTCCTGGTCCAGCCGCGATCGCGGTGATATCCGCCAGAGCGATGGCAAGACCGCGCCGAATGACGAATCCATCAGCAACATGCTGGCAAAGGGCAGCTGGAAAATTGATCCAGCCCAGACGCTGAGCGGATCCCTGCGCTACTACAACAATAATGCCCAGGAGCCCAAGAACCCGCAAACCTCCGACGCGTCCGACAGCAGCAATCCGATGACCGACCGCTCCACCATTCAGCGCGATGCCCAGCTTGGCTACAAAATTGCGCCAGAGGGGAATGACTGGCTGAATGCCGATGCAAAAATCTACTGGTCAGAAGCGCGCATCAACGCCCAGAACGTTGACGGCACCGGTGAGTTCCGCAAGCAGACCACCAAAGGCGGCAAGGTTGAAAACCGTACCCGTCTCTTTACCGACTCCTTTGCATCACACCTTCTCACCTACGGCGGAGAATACTATCGTCAGGAGCAAAGCCCGAGCGGAGCCACCACCGGCTTCCCTGACGCGAAAATCGACTTCAGCTCCGGCTGGCTGCAGGATGAAATCACCCTGCGCGATCTTCCTGTAACGATCCTCGGCGGCACACGTTACGACAGCTACCGCGGCAGCAGCGAGGGCTACGACGATGTGGACGCCGATAAGTGGTCCTCCCGCGCCGGGTTAACCGTCAGCCCGACCGACTGGCTGATGCTGTTCGGCTCCTACGCGCAGGCCTTCCGCGCGCCGACGATGGGCGAAATGTATAACGATGCGAAGCACTTCTCCATCGGCAGCTTCTACACCAACTACTGGGTGCCGAACCCGAACCTGCGCCCGGAAACCAACGAAACCCAGGAGTTCGGTTTCGGCCTGCGCTTCGACGACCTGATGCTCGCCAACGACGCGCTGGAGTTCAAGGCCAGCTATTTCGACACCAAAGCAAAAGACTACATCTCCACCACCGTCGACTTTGCGGCGGCGACCACCATGTCCTATAACGTTCCTGACGCCAAAATCTGGGGCTGGGACGTGATGGCGAAATACTCCGCCGACCTCTTCAATCTCGACGTGGCCTATAACCGCACGCGCGGTAAAGATACCGATACGGGCGAGTATATCTCCAGCATTAACCCGGATACCGTGACCAGCAAGCTCGATATTCCGGTGGCGCAAAGCGGGTTCTCCGTGGGCTGGATCGGCACCTTTGCCGATCGCTCAACGCACGTCAGCAGCAGCTACAGCAAGCAGCCGGGCTACGCGGTTAACGACTTCTACGTCAGCTATAAAGGCCAGGAGCAGCTCAAAGGCGTCACCACCACGCTGGTGCTGGGCAACGCCTTCGACAAAGCGTACTGGTCACCGCAGGGTATTCCGCAGGACGGCCGTAACGGTAAGATTTTTGTGAGTTATCAGTGGTAACCCCCTCGCCCCGGCTTGCCGGGGCATATATTGAGAAGGATCGGACAATGAATCACTACACACGCTGGCTTGAGCTAAAAGAAGAAAATCCGGGTAAATATGCGCGTGACATCGCAGGCTTAATGAACATCAGCGAAGCGGAGCTGACCTTTGCCCGCGTGGGGCACGACGCCTGGCGCCTGCACGGGGAAATTCGCGACATATTAGGCGCGCTGGAGGCCGTAGGCGAAACCAAGTGCATCTGCCGCAATGAATATGCCGTTCACGAGCAGGTGGGCGCGTTTACCAATCAACATCTCAACGGCCATGCCGGGCTGGTGCTGAACCCGCGCGCGCTGGATCTTCGCCTGTTCCTCAACCAGTGGGCGAGCGTTTTCCACGTCAGTGAAACCACCGCACGCGGCGAGCGCCAGAGCATTCAGTTCTTCGATCGTCAGGGCGATGCTCTGCTGAAGGTCTACACCACCGACAGCACCGACGTTTCCGCGTGGGGCGACGTATTGACCCGCTTTATCTTCGCCGATAACCCGCCGCTGGAGCTGCAAACGGCCGACGCACCGGCTCAAGCCGAACACGTCGATGCGGGTACGGTGGACAAAGAGTGGCGCGCCATGACCGACGTTCACCAGTTCTTTAGCCTGCTGAAGCGCCATAGCCTGAGCCGCCAGCAGGCGTTTCGCCTGGTGGGTGACGACCTTGCCTGCAAGGTTGAGAACGGCGCGCTGGCACGGCTGCTGGAGACGGCGCGTCAGGACGGCAATGAAATCATGATCTTCGTGGGCAACCGCGGCTGCGTGCAGATCTTCACCGGCGCGGTGGAAAAAGTGGTGCCGATGAAAGGCTGGCTAAATATTTTCAACGCCGCTTTTACGCTGCATCTGCTGGAAGAGTCCATCGCTGAGACCTGGGTGACGCGTAAGCCGACGGCCGACGGTCACGTCACCAGCCTGGAGCTGTTTGCCGCCGACGGCACGCAAATCGCCCAGCTGTACGGCCAGCGTACCGAAGGTGAACCGGAGCAGACCCAGTGGCGCAGCCAGATTGACGCGCTCACCCTGAAAGGGCTGGCCGCATGAAAAAATGGTTTGCCCTGCTAAGCGCCCTGCCGCTGGTCGTCTTCGCGGCCAGCGGGGAGAAAATCGTTACGCTCGGCGGTGACGTTACCGAGATCGTGTATGCGCTTGGCGCACAGTCTTCCCTGGCGGCGCGCGACAGTACCAGCCAGTGGCCGCAGGCGGCGAACGCGCTGCCGGACGTGGGATATTTGCGCCAGCTGAATGCGGAAGGGATCCTATCCGTACGCCCGACGCTGGTGCTGGCTAGCGCCCAGGCCCAGCCCTCTCTGGCGCTGAAGCAGGTTGAGCAAAGCCATGTCAGGGTCATCACCGTTCCCGGCAGTAACGACCTGAGCGTGATTGACGAAAAGGTGCGGGTGGTTGCCGAAGCAACCCATCGGCAGGCGCAGGGGGAAATCCTGCGCAAAACGCTGCGTGAGGAGCTGGCCGCACTGCCGGCTTCGTCGCTGAACAAGCGGGTGCTGTTCATCCTCAACCACGGCGGGATGACCGCCATGGCCGCAGGACAGCAGACCGGTGCGGATGCCGCTATCCGTGCGGCAGGGCTGCAGAACGCAATGCAGGGTTTTACCCGCTATCAGCCGCTTTCGCAGGAAGGTGTCATTGCCAGCCAGCCCGATCTGGTGGTGATTTCGCAGGAGGGCGTGAGGGCTCTGGGCGGTGAAGAAAATCTCTGGAAGCTACCGGGCCTGGCGCAAACCCCGGCAGGACGCAACAGGCAGGTGCTGGCCATAGACGATATGGCGCTGCTGGGCTTTAGCGTACGCACGCCGAAGGCCATCCAGCAGCTGCGCGCCAAAGCGGAGCAACTGCCCTGATGACGCGTCGCATCACACTGTCTCTGTGGCTTCTCGCCGCCCTGCTCGCGGTGATGACGCTCATGGCGACCGGTTTTGGCGCGCTGCGCCTGCCGGTCAGCCTGCTGTGGAATCACAGCGATGAGGCGCTGCGCCAGATCTGGCTGAACATTCGCCTGCCCCGCGTGCTGCTGGCGCTGGCGATCGGCGGCTCGCTGGCCCTGGCTGGGTGTGTGATGCAGGGGCTGTTTCGTAACCCGCTGGCTGATCCGGGCCTGCTCGGGATCAGCAGCGGTGCCGCGCTGGCCGTTGCCCTCTGGGTCGTGGTCCCGCTCTCGTTGCCGGCGCTGGTGATGCTCTACGCACCGATGCTGGCGGCGTTTATTGGCGCGCTCGCGGCTACGTTCGTCATTTTCCTGCTCAGTCAGCAGAGCGGCAGCTCGCTGTCGCGTCTGCTGCTGGTCGGCATCGCCATCAACGCCCTGTGCGGCGCGGCAGTGGGCGTGCTCTCCTGGGTCAGTAACGATGCCCAGCTTCGCCAGCTCTCGCTGTGGGGCATGGGCAGCCTCGGCCAGGCCCAGTGGTCAACGCTGCTGGCCGTTGTCTCCCTGATGATCCCCACGGTGCTGGTTATCTGGCGCCTTGCCAGCACGCTCAATTTACTGCAGCTGGGTGACGAAGAAGCGCACTACCTCGGCGTGGATGTTGCCGTGGTTCAGCGGATCCTGCTGCTGTGCAGCGCTTTGCTGGTAGCTGCCGCGGTGGCCGTCAGCGGCGTTATCGGCTTCGTGGGCCTGGTGGTACCGCACCTGATACGCATGTGGCTGGGGTCGGATCACCGGGGGGCGATCCCGGGTTCGGTACTGGCCGGCGCCTTTCTGCTGCTGGTTGCCGATACGGCGGCGCGAACGCTGGTCGCTCCGGCAGAAATGCCCGTCGGTTTGCTGACCAGCATCCTGGGCGCCCCGTGGTTCCTGTGGCTTATCTTTCGACGGGGAGGTCAGCATGGCTGAACGTTACCGCGCGGAGAACGTGACCTGCACGCTTTCCGGAAGAACGCTTATCGACGACGTCTCGCTGTCGCTATCGCAGGGTGAAATGGTCGCCCTGATTGGCCCCAACGGCGCGGGAAAATCCACGCTGCTGCGGCTCCTGACCGGCTACCTGAAGCCCGACGGCGGGCGCTGTGTTCTGGCAGGGAAGAACCTGCGCGAATGGCATCCGGAGACGCTATCACGCCACCGGGCGGTGATGCGCCAGCATGCCCAGCCCGGCTTCGACTGGCCGGTGGACGCTATCATTGGCATGGGGCGTGCGCCGTGGAGCCGGCAGCCTGAGGAGTCAATCGTGCGTGAGGTCATGGCGCTTACCGGGTGCCTGCCGCTGGCGGGAAGGCGGTACAACGCCCTTTCCGGCGGCGAGCAGCAGCGCGTACAGCTTGCCCGCGCGCTGGCTCAGCTCTGGCAAGACGGTTCGCCGCACGGCTGGCTGTTTCTGGATGAACCCACCTCCGCACTGGATCTCTATCACCAGCAGCATCTCCTGCGGCTGTTGAAATCACTGACCCTCAAAGGGCATCTCCACGTTTGCGTGGTTTTGCACGATCTAAACCTGGCCGCGCTGTGGGCGGATCGTATCCTGCTGCTACACGGCGGGAGGCTGGTCTCCCACGGCACGCCAGGAGAGGTGCTGCAGGCCGACGCGCTGGCGCGCTGGTACGGCGCACAGGTGCACGTCGGCAGTCATCCGGTTCACGCCGCGCCGCAGGTTTTTCTTGCCCCCTAGCTTGAGCAACTTACCTCCAGCCGCTTGCCCCAGTCCGGCGGGCGGCTGACGTAGTCATCATCCCTGTCGGCAAACGGCGTCCGTAGCGCCAGGTGCAGGCGGTGCAGCTCTTCATACTCTCCCTGCTCTGCCTGTTCAATCGCGCGCTGAGCCAGCCAGTTGCGCAATACCATCGCCGGATTAGCCGCCTTCATTTTTTCCTGACGGATAGCGTCATCCACCTGTTCCTGCTGCAGGCGTGCGCGATAGGCGGTGAACCAGTCATCAAACGCCTGCCTGTCGATAAACTCGTCGCGCAGCGGTGAGGCCGCGCTTTGCTGCTCGGTTTGGCTCAGCAGGCGGAAGGTGCGGGTGTAGTCGCTTCCCTCGCGCGCCATCAGCGAGAACAGGTTATTGAGCAGTTCGTTATCGCCTTTCTCCTGCGTCAGCAGCCCGAGCTTGTTGCGCATCAGCGAGCCGTACTCGCGCAGCAATATCTCCTGGTAGCCGTCGAGCGCATCATTCAGGCCGTCAACGTCGATGAACGGTGACAGGCTTTGCGCAAGGCGCTGAAGGTTCCACAGCCCGACGGCTGGCTGGTTGTCAAAGCTGTAGCGCCCCTGATAGTCCGAGTGGTTACAGATGTAACCCGGCTGATAATCATCAAGGAAGCCATAGGGACCATAGTCGAACGTTAGCCCAAGCAGCGACATGTTATCGGTGTTCATTACGCCGTGTGCAAAACCTACGGTCTGCCAGCGGGCAATCATCGCGGCGGTACGGGCGACAATATCGCGAAACCACAGAACATAGAGGTCCGGTTCGTCCTGCAGAGGCGTCCAGTGGCGGCGGATCGCGTAGTCAGCAAGCTGGCGGACTTTCTCAGGTTCACGGCGATAGTAGAAGTGTTCGAAATGGCCAAAGCGCAGGTGGCTTTCCGCCACGCGGATCAGCATTGCGCCCTGCTCCATCGTTTCGCGAGCGACCGGCGTGTCGCTGGTCACGATCGAGAGCGCGCGCGAAGTGGGAATACCCAGCGCATGCATCGCTTCCGACGCCAGGCCTTCGCGGATAGTTGAACGCAGTACCGCGCGGCCATCCCCCATTCGGGAATAGGGCGTCAGCCCGGCGCCCTTGAGGTGCCAGTCGAGGGTCTCGCCGTTGGGGAGCTGTTGTTCGCCCAACAGGATGCCCCGACCATCGCCAAGCTGTCCGGCCCAGACGCCAAACTGGTGTCCACTATAGACCTGAGCCAGCGGCTGCATGCCGGGCAACAGCGTTTCACCGCCCCAGACGCCTGCACCGGACGAAGGCTGGAACAATGAGGGGGGAATGCCAAGCGCATCTGCCAGACTGTCGTTATGCCAGATCAGACGTGCATTCTGTAAGGGTGTGGGTTTTAGCGCGGTGTAAAAGCCGGGCAGTTCGTCGTGCCAGTGAGCAGTAAAAGACAAGGTCATAAGTCCTCCTGCTTTTAGTGTAGAGGTTTTACCGGGACGTAAACACGGGCGAAGAAAAGGGTTATCACTGAACGAGGGTTGTCACCTGCTCCGCCGGGACGGCGGGCCAGAGGCTTCCCTGCATTGCGCCAAAATTAAAAGGCAGAACGCGCTGTAAAATGCCGTGATCGTCAACCCCGGACACCATTATCGACTGGCAGTGCGGCGTAATTTGCCACAGGATCGCACGCATAAAAGGCTCAAATGAGAGTTCGGTGACACGCTGTTGAATAAAGCCTTTATCCAGTATGACCCGTTTAAACAAACCGTCGTATACCGGTTTAAGGGATGCCGCTCCCGCCCCAAAATTAGCCAGTACCAGCGGAAAATGGATCGCCATTCTCGCCAGTTCGGGATCGTCTTTCCCGTTATTTAAACCTGGATAATTCTCATTAACACTCAGCTCAAGAAAAGGATAACGCTCAAGAATTAAATCAGCGTCCCCATTGCTTAATAAAAATTCGACAATGGCAGGTGTAATATTTATCCATGCAAGTAAGTGATGCTGAATAAAGAACAGTTTGCAGGTATCGAGCAATTGCAACTTTTCTTGAAAAAGCGCTAGTTCATCCTCTTTAGAAAGATGCGGGATAACTAGCTCGGTAGGGATCCTAACGTTCGAACCCACGCCAACAAAGTTAACCAAAATCTCCAGACCTTTAAGCTCCCCTGCACTATTACGCGCGGGAAGTAGTAAAAGTTCAGACTGGTAAGCATTATCTAGCGTGATAATCATCGCGCTCGCCCCGCATTAAAGATGAGTGAGAACATCCTGGAGCAATTGCAGGCAAAATTCCATTGCATTGATTTTAAGAAGATTAATTTCATTAGTTCCGTATTAATTTTCAGATTTATCCCTGAATCTAAAATAATTTTATCCTGGTTACTGAATAATAGCCAGTTTTAGATAAAACAGGCACATACAGACACACGTCATTCCGCGGAAATTTAACTTTAATCATCACATTGAGAAAAGCCTGACGCCATTTAATAGTCGCCAGGCTAACAGAACCGACTTCCACTGCGAGCTAAATACGTCTGGCTTGCCAGAAGTTTTTACGCCAGTAAACATTATCCAGGGAAGAACGCATCACCCCACGGCTGGTGGAGGCATGAATGAACTGATTGTCGGTGTCATAAATGCCCACATGCAGACCACTTTCACCCGAGCCTGTTTTGAAAAAGACCAGGTCGCCCGGGAGTAAATCCCCTTTATCAATTTCAGTGCCGATTTCCGCCTGTTTGCGCGTTTCGCGCGGAAGCTGAAGATCAAACTTATCGCGGAAAGTCATCAGCACAAACCCGGAGCAATCCACACCCCGGCGCGTCATTCCGCCATAGCGATAGGGCGTGCCGCGCCAGTTGCTCAACTGATCGTTGAGGCTGGCGATAACCGTTATTGAATCTGAAAGCCGCGGATTAGGCGGTGGCGCACGGTGACTACTGCATCCCGCAAGAAATAACGTCGCCATCAAGAGAAACCAGAATCGCATATTCAGACGAATCCTCTGCTTTTTTTTTCTTTCCGTAATTTAGCGTGCAAATATGCAGCCGCGCAAGAAACGGTTACCCCTGCGCGGTGGAAATGAGCATCTTATGCCCCTCGATATCCAGCCGTTTGAACAACATATTGTAGGCGCGGGCAAGGTTCGGCGGCGTCAGTACGGCATCACGCGTGCCGCTGGCAATCAGTTTCCCACGCGCCAGCAGCCACACCCGATGCGCGTGGCGCAGCGTATGGTTCAAATCATGGCTACTCATCACGATGGCGATGCCCTGCCGGGAAAGCGCACTGAGCAGCGTATCCAGAGCCGCCTGCTGTGCAACGTCCAGGCCGCTCATCGGCTCATCAAGAACCAGCAAGCTTCCGTGAGGATTACCCTCAGGGTGGATCTGAAGGATCACCGCCGCCAGGCGTACGCGCTGCCACTCTCCGCCGGAAAGCTGGCTGGCAAGCCGGGTGAGCTTGTCTTCCAGACCCAGCGCCGAGGCGACGTCGTTGAGAAGCGAGGTGTGGTTTTTATCATGCAGATGCAGCGTCAGGTAGTGCCAGACCGGCATCGCAAACGGCGGCACCTGCTGTTGCACTAAATAGCTACGGCGGTGTGCCAGCGACGCGGGTGACCACTCGGCAAGCGACCGGTCAAGCAGAGTGACCTCTCCCTCCCCGGATGTCATGCCCGCCATACGCGCTAGCAGCGTGCTCTTCCCTGCCCCATTCGGCCCCACCAGATGCAGAATTTCACCTGCACTGACGGCGGCGGTAACGGGCTCCAGACGTCCCGAACTGGCAACGTCTGAAAGCTGCATCAGCAGAGTCATTATTTCGCCAGCGCCAGCTTGATGGACTCCATGACGATCGGATCTTCAGGCGTCATATCCGGGGAGAAACGTTGAACAACCTGACCATCACGGCCAATCAGGAATTTCTCGAAATTCCACAGAATATCGTCCGGGTACAGCGGCGCGCGCCCTTTGCTCGCCATACGCTCGTAGAATCCGCTCTCTTCAGGCGCAACGGCCGTCGGGGCAGCGGCAATCAGCTTCGCATACAGCGGATGGCGATGTTCACCGTTAACGTCGATTTTGCTGAACATCGGGAAGGTCACGCCATAGGTGGTACTGCAGAATGTTTTGATCTCTTCTTCGCTGCCCGGCTCCTGGCCCAGAAACTGGTTGCACGGGAAGCCCAGCACGGTGAAACCGTCTTTCTCCCAGGCTTTGTGAATGTTCTCCAACTGCTCATACTGCGGCGTCAGGCCACATTTAGACGCCACATTCACCAGCAGCAAGACCTTGCCTTTATAGCCTTCCAGCGTGGTCTTCTCGCCGTCGATGGTGGTCACTTCGGTATTCAGAATATCAGACTGCATAGCATTCCCTCAGATTGTCTTACGGGTCGTGATTTAACGTCCGGCCTTTAATAGTAGCCAGATAAATACCGGCGCGCCCAGCGTGGCGGTTACCACACCAATAGGCAGCTCTGCGGCTGTCAGGGCGAGCCGGGCGATGATATCGGCAACCAGCAGCGTGGCGGCCCCTGCAACGGCCGACGCCGGGAGCAACGTGCGATGGTCAGTGATACCGCTCAACCTCAGCATGTGCGGGATAACCAGCCCGATAAAGCCAATCGCCCCGGCCAGCGCCACGCTCACGCCAACCATCCACCCGATAGCAATCACCAGCACGTTGCGCCATAACCCAAGCGACATACCGAGCTGTCGGGCGGAGGTTTCACCCAGGGCGAGAATATTCAGCGGCTGAGCCTGGAAAGCGGCCCAGATCATGACCGGAATAAGCAGCACCATCAGCCATCCCTGCTTCCAGTCTACGCCGCCGAAGCCGCCCATCATCCAGTACATGAGCTGGCGTAAATCAAAGGAGGTCGAGAAGTACACCGCCCAGGTCATGAGCGCGCTACAGATAATCCCCAGCGCTACGCCGGCAAGCAGCAGTCGGCTTGTCGAGAGATGGCGTCGGGCAAAGCGCAGCAATATAAGGGTGATGAGTAAGGCCCCGAGGATAGCGCTCAGGCTGATACCCCAGGTCGACAGTTCGCCGCCTCCCAGCATGACGGCAGCGATAAGCCCCACGCCCGCGCCGTTCGATACGCCGAGCAAGCCCGGCTCCGCCAGCGGGTTTTCAAACAGCGCCTGCATAATCGTGCCACACAGCGCCAGCGCAGCGCCAACCAGTATCACCGCCAGCGTCCGCGGCAGGCGTATCTGCCAGACAAAGAGTTGCCCGTCAGGGCCAAACCAGCTTTCTGGGCCCAGCCACCTGTCCCCCGCGCACAGGCTGATGGCCGTGGCGGCAAGGAGCAGCAGCATAAGCATAAGCAGGCGGCGTCGGTCGGACTGCTGTTGGCGATGGGCAAAATCAAGCATGAACAGGGTTTTAATTAGCGTGAGATGTAATTGATTTTACGGTGGGTTTGGTCAATAGCGCAAAGAAAAAAGGCCGCTATTGCGGCCTTTTTAGTTAGTTCATATTACTCTGCTTTGGGCGTTGCGTTTTCGACACGGCTTTTTAACTTCTGGCCGGGTCTGAAGGTCACCACGCGGCGGGCTGTAATGGGAATATCTTCCCCCGTCTTCGGGTTACGGCCCGGACGTTGGTTTTTGTCTCGCAAATCAAAATTGCCAAAACCGGAGAGTTTTACCTGCTCACCATTTTCCAGAGCACGACGGATCTCTTCGAAAAACAGCTCTACCAGCTCTTTGGCATCCCGTTTGCTAAGCCCAAGCTTATCAAACAGATATTCTGACATTTCAGCTTTTGTAAGCGCCATAGGTTCAATCCCTCAATGATGCCTGGAATCGCTCTTTTAATGCCTCTACACATTTGGCGACGGTAGCGGCAATCTCCTCTTCTTCGAGTGTACGGCTGGTATCCTGAAGGAT
>Ga0209281_1001413_pt1 | contig 14420 bp, 18 predicted proteins | sample MedtruBG_FD_187514 | JGI IMG/M metagenome (GOLD analysis project Ga0209281, IMG submission 187514) | Root nodule microbial communities of legume samples collected from California, USA - Medicago truncatula BG (SPAdes) (version 2) | ecosystem: Host-associated > Plants > Roots > Nodule | place... | reverse complement strand
AACCGGCTCCAACGCTCCGCAATGTGGAAGCTTCACGTCTACGCCGGTTGCTCCCACCCCGCCATTTGGCGTATCAAAAACCGCCGAGGCTCTAATCGCAGCCGGATGAAACTTCAGTGGCAGGTCAGGACGTCGAAGCTTCAAGACAGAGTTGCACTGGAAGTAATGCAGTACGAGGAACACCAGACTCGTGAAAGACACGCGGGAGCCAGGATCCTACACTTTCAAAGCGGGATAACCGGAGCCGGCATCACCCTGTCTCAGCCTTCAAAACCATCCGACCCCAGGTATGGCGCAGACAGCGCATCGCTGAGTGAGCGCCGTGACACTCAGGAAGAACGCTAGACACCAAAGCGGCGTATCGCCAATCGGGCTATCGACTCCTACTGTTAATGAGCGTAGCCTAACTTATCGTCGGCAACCGAATTCGTAGGCGCTGACGACTGAGAGTGCTCTCTTGCTCCCGCCTGCATTTGCGCGGGAGCCTTATATGGCACTCAGCTCGGCTTTAGGCTTGCATCTTTCGAAATTACGAAACTTGACTGTCGCTGCGCGGCAAGCAAACATAGATAACATCGTTGTCGGCGGTGCAGCCACGAATGTCTCCTCACAAGCCCCACTAACCTGAATGGGCACGGTCACCCTGGTTAGCTTCAAACTGCGCTGGACACGTCCCGTCTATGTCGGTGTAGGCGACGAGCTCGATACGACGATCTATGGCCCGGCTGACGCGATAAGATGGATGCAGATCCATTTCAGTCACAAACATGGGTTCAGCTATTGGCGTGCTCACGCCCTGTGCCACAGCGCGCTTTTGGGGACGATCCACCAGGATTTTGCTCGCCAGTCTTTCGTCGATGCCTGGGTTGAGCGAACTGACCCCGAAGAACCGCACGATAGTTAGGGCTTAGTCATTGAACAGAGGGAGCATAGGCGGACGCGCTTCCTCGGCCGGGCTGCCGAAGTAAGGGGATCTTCGGTTGCTCGGCTTATCGAGAACCAATGATCTCAGGGCGAAAGGGGCGACCATGGCTACTGCAACCTGCGCCCACGCGTTGGTAGTTTTGCACAAACTGATAGCTAACCCGCAACGACTGTGCGAAGGGTCATTTTTATGGAGATTTCCATGCGCATTCCTGCACTCCTTGCTATTTTGGCGACCGCGTCCCCTGTGGTAGCAAAAGATCCAGCCATAGAGGTAACGCAGACCGACGGGGTTGTGCATTCCCTCCGGGGATCGTCCCTGAAGGGTGACCGAGTGACTTACGCAATCAAAGCGTCAGATACTGGCTCGATACGGTTTGAGTTTCGCGGGAACAATGAAAATTGCGGAGCTGAAATTCAGACCACCTCTCAGTTAGGGTACCTTCCTAAATTGGATCGCTTTCCAAGTGAGAGAGCTTTCAAGACAATAGATGGGGAGACTTTCACCCTTTCCTTCTTCCAAAACCGCATTGCCCGGATGAACGGAGTCGAGTGCGCATTTTCTTTCTCTGTTCAATAACAAGTCGTACGAACCTAGCAGCCCTCGTTGTTCAATCCCCCATTGTGTGGGCAGGAGATGTCAGGGCGGTGAGGCGGCCCGCCAGAAAAATCCGTCGAACGGAGCCCTCTCTATCGAACGCCATAGGCGTCGAAGGCTAGGCATCCAATATTCAAGAGTCTAAGCAGCCATCCGCGTCATCGTTGCGATCACCTCGGTCTCGCGATACGGCTTCGAGAAGAACACCATGTCTGGCGGCAGGCTACCCTGTGGCGGCTTCGTGTGGCCGGATGTGATGATTACATGGATTGGCGGCCAACGGTCCCGTATGAGGGCGGCGAGGCGTAATCCGTCGATACCGCGTGGCATGTCGATATCGGTGAAGACAATGCAGATATCCGTGCGGCTCTGCAGAATTTCGACCGCCTGAGTGGCGTCAGCTGCTTCCACTGCCTCGAATCCAGCGGATTCCACCATGTCGATGGCAGCCATGCGCAAAAGAGGTTCGTCTTCAACGACGAGAATGATAGGTGGGGGCAAAGGGACACTCCGTTCGCTCTAGGACATTTGCACCTGAGCGAGCGGTGCGTGGAATTCGGCTTCAAAGCCTGATTGAAGATAACTAACGTCGACTTCGCATGTTCCAACCAGCCCATGCGAATTACTTTCGTCCTAAGCCTATTCGTTGAGGATTGACGACAGGAGGCCCACCTGTCTCCTTCCAGTCAAGCACCAGCTCATCTTCACAATCCCCCGAGCAAGCGGAAAGCCCTGCTTGCACAACCCAGCAGCAAGTAGCATGGCTTACAGGTCAGCCAGCGCCAGGTCCCCTTCAACATTCCAAACGTCGAAGCGGTAGGAATGGATGACGAAATCAACGACGTCTGGATTGTCGAAGGCGGCGGCTGTTCGATTAAACGTCGCATCGTCAAACGCCCAGGTGGGCGGCCACTACTTTCAGAGCATCCGACACAGTTCGTGGCGGTGAAGAGACAGGCATTCGCGTCCTCACTCCTGCTGAAACAGATGGTAATACCAGGCGGCATGTTCGAGGCTAGGCTGGTACGCGTGGCGTGACTCTTGAAGGTTGTGCAGCCAGTCGTCTGCCCTAACTTGTTAAGAACACAATGGATACCTATGTCTTGTTTATCGGCATTGCTGATGAGCACCGAGATTTTCGGAGTTCGCAATTGCCGCTGTCGCTTTAGACCTGTTGACCACGGATGTACTGGCACCGGTGATCATAGCGATGATGAAGAAAGTCGGTGCGGTATGGCCTGGCTTTTTTCATTTTCCGGCGACGTTGAAAGATAATCATGAAAAAGACCGATGCGGCGCTGCTTCTCAAGAAAGCAGAGCGACAGATTGCCAACACCAGCGGTGGCGGCCATCTCGGCGGCACGAACCATGGCCAAGGCTACGATGCGAAGACGACTGGCCAGCACAGTCAGGGGCGGAAACCCTCGCCGTCGAAAAGATAAGAAGTCAGTTTCTATGCCAAACCCGTCGCTCACCGCGGCGGGTTTTTCTTGGAGAGAGCGAAAGCTTCTCAGCGCCGCAGTCGGTGTGGTGATCGCGGGTTCGAACCGCATCAAGAGCAAGTCGTCACACCGAGATGAATGCTACGCAAGGTGCGAGGATGCCTCCTATCTTCTAAGCGCCCTTTGTCGACCGGGGTGAGTAGACTGCGGTTCACGCGGTCAGCGCGCGAAGCGGGGCGAATGTCAAGGCATGACTACTGGCACGCAAAAGCTTGCGAAATTCCACAAGGCCGAGGAGATAAGTGACCACGGATTCGCCGCCTCGATTTTCATTGAGGCGTGTCGGATGCAGGCCGTCGCGGCAACTGCCTGTTTCGACATCTACGACCGGCAATGAAAGATCATTACTGCCGAGGAACCAGGCGAATGCCTTCGCGGCCTCATTTTTCCATGTGATGTCGTGGCCGACCCGCCACGCGGCGTAGCAGGCGGCGATCGTCGCCGTCGCCTCCAGAGGCTGCTGATCGAAATGCCTCACCTCTCTTGTCTGATCCATAAATCCATCCGTACCGACAGGCCTGAACTGACCTTCAGGGTTCGTCTGCACCGTCGTCAGCCAATGCAGGGACTTTAGGCCGGCCGCCACATAATCGTGGCGTTCAGCACTCAGCCCAGTCAGGATCAGTGCCTGAGGCAGGCGGGCGTTGTCGTAGGACAGGCCTTCCTCGAACCAGATCCAGCCCTTTTTCTCGACACGATGGAAGATATCCATAAGCCTGTCGGCCAGGGTTAAGCGGATCTGATGGGCGAGCAAGTCGTGAGGCGAGACCGCGCAATAGCCATCCAACCCCAGCAGCGCAAAGGCCCAGGCGCGTGGCGAGCCGAAACTTTGGACTGTCGGCAATGCCCGCGAAAACAGGCCTGTGGCTCATACGCGCCGGGATGCGCTTGCGTCGCTACGCGCACATTCCCCAAGAGCCCAGAGTGTTCGGCAGTGGCTATCTTGGGAGCCCTTGGTCTCTAGCCAACGTCGGTCGAAGCCCATGAAATTCCGGAAATGCTTCTCATCCGGGTTCCATGCGTGCTGCACGAAAGATGCGAAGCGCGAGGTGAGTGCCTCGGGTAGAAGCCTTTCGCCGGGTTCGTTAAGAGCGACTGACAGAAGAGCGCTCGGGCATTGTCGTCGACACAATAGCCATGCGAACGATCCGGCACCGAATAAACGGCATGCTGGAACAACCCGGTATCGTCGCACATCGACAGGAAGTGGTCGAGCTGCGGCTCGGAGGGGGCGGGGTGCGTGCCTACCACGACGTTGGCCGGCGGGGGTGGACGTACAGGATTTCGTAGGGTCACCTCGGAGAATAATGCGAGATAGCGCTCGGCAGTCTTTTGCCACGTCATCGGCCGACTGGTTTGATATGCGCGCAGTCGCATCGCGTCGCGTCGTCTGTCATCGGTAAGAATCGACGCGATCTCGCGACCGATCGCTGTCGAGTCACCGAAGGGAACGAGGACACCGCGGCCATCGGCCAGCAGTTCTCGCGCATGCCAGTAAGGGGTGGAGACGACTGCCTTGCCGAGGCCGAAGCTGTAAGCCAGAGTGCCCGATGTCATCTGAGCCTCATTGAGATAGGGCGTGGCATAGACATCGCACATGGAAATGAAGTCCATCAGCGTTGCCTTGTCGACGAAGCGGTCGAGAAATACCACGCTCTCGTCGATGCCCAGGTCCTTCACCCGCTTCATCAGGCTCTCGCGATAGGTTTCCCCCTGCTCGAGCACGAGGTTGGCATGGGTTGCTCCGAGGATCACGTAGACCGCATCGGGGCGGCTTTTCAAAATCAGGGGCATGGCATCGATCATCACTTCGATGCCCTTGTTGGGAGAGAGCAGGCCGAATGTGAGGATCACCGAGCGCCCGTCGAATCCCAAGCCCGCTTTCGAGGTGGTAGGATCCGAAAACGGCATATCGGGAATGCCGTGGGCAACGACCTCAATCTTGTCATCCGGCACGTGATAGACCTCAGACAACAATGTCCTGCCCTTTTCGGCCATGACAATCACTTTGGCGGACCGATCGACGATCTTGTTCAGCACACGCCGCTGGCCGGGGCTTGGCTCCGCCAGGACGGTGTGCAGCGTGGTTACGATCGGCATCTTCAACCGCGACAGCAGCTCAACGATATGATCCCCGTCCTCGCCGCCAAAGATTCCGAATTCGTGCTGAAGGCAGGCGACGTCGAAATTGCCGGCGTTGAGGACATCCGCGCCTTGAATGTAATCGTCGCGATTGTCATCGGCTATCGAGAGGCGGACCTCCGGCGGATATTCGTATACATGGCCATGATCTGTCATGGCTACGATTGCAGTGGCGACGTGGACCGGAGCTTTAGTAACGGCCTGCTGCAGATCTGTCGTAAACGTCGCGATACCACAACGACGCGGCAAGGAATTCCCGATGAACGCAATATTCTTAAGCTGGGTCATCGCGAAGCTCCCGATAGACGGAAGGCGATGTCCGTGCGCGTAATTGATGACAAAAGCCCAAGACTGCCACAACCCCATGGCTTGAGCGTCGTTCTCCAGCTGGCGCGGTCAAAAGTCATGGAAGTCTCCTTGATCTCACCGCTAAGATCGGGTTGACCTGAGATCGGAGTGTGGCGGCAGTGGCTCTCGTGATGTTGATGGCGATTGTGAGGATCCGCGGATCTATAGGCGGTCTCTCCAAGCTGCGGCTAGCGCGGTCCGTTGTGCGTCATTAACTGAAGGAGTGACGGATAGTTCCCTTCTGCCGTCTGCAATACGCCGGTTGGATCCCGCCCAAGGTGAACGCGTCAGCAGGCGGCTCTATTCTTCGGTAATATTGACTGCAACATCCATCGACACAAAAGCATCCGCGGGCCCGATGAAGCCTCCCGATACTGGCATGGCCTGGGTGATGTCTCGCGCGACTGCCGCGGGAATGAGGTTGGCGCCGCCCAGTGTCCTATTCGTCGGGTCGAAAGCGATCCATCCTGCACCGGGGAGGAACACATCGACCCAGGCATGAGTTGACCCGGCACCCGTCGAACCGAGGAGATTTCGAGCCGGGTCGTAAAGATAACCGGATACAGCCCGTGCCCCGATGCCGAGAACGCGGACGCCTTCTACGAACAGTGCCGCAATGTCACGACAGTTGCCGGATCGCAAGGCGAGCGTTTCGAGAGGAGACTGCGTTCCTTCTGCCTCCCGGGCCTGATACGTAACGTGGGTCGCGACGCCGGCACTGAGATCCTTCAAAAGAGACAGTGTGTCGGTCGGGTTTCCCATAACGAAGCCTCGGATCCATTTTTGGAACTCGCCAGAGGGATCCGGGTGCTGGGGAACCGCGAGTGCGCCGAGATCCTTCCACTCTCGTTCATCATACGGGAATGGGTATGACGCCGCCGAGGCCGCGATGTCGAATACCGGCCACGGCTCCGAAGTCAGATCCACCGTCACCTTACTTATGATTTCGAGCCGTTGCGTCGGCTTCGAAACGGTAACAGTCGCGACTGCGTTTCCAAACACATCCGTTGTCCAGGCTATGCGGGCTTCCGGCGCAACCGTGATGTGATAATTTTGAAGCAGGAGATGCGGTTCCTCGCGGGGTCGCAGGAGCAACCGGTATGGAGAAAGCTGAACGGGAAACCGGTAGCTGTAGGTTGTCCGATGCGAAATAGAGAGTGCTGGCATTTTCGCTCCTCGCTGCGACCAAGCTATTTAATGACTGTCCAGATATAACGAAGCCCTTGATGGCTTGTCGTTGTCACGAGGTCCGGCCGACAATCCGGCCGGCTCCTTGTCATGACAAGTTGAAACCGTTGGTCGAGCTGCATCCCGCATCGAGTGAAATGGTTATTCATTGGTGATCGAGGGCAGATGAAGTTCAACCTCACGTCGCTGCTTTTCGTCCATCGGTCCGATGCGCTCGTTCCAGAACGCGGCCGCCAGGGCCGGCTCATCTTCCCAATTACGCGTGCTGACCAGATTGTCGTCGACCTTGGCACGGCGGCGACCACCAAGGCGCATATATTCCTCAGCCAGTCGTCGCGACGGGGTCTGACCATCGTCGATGATGACCTCGTCTTTGGCAGCGTTCTCTTTCTTCAGGAAAGCGATGAGCGCGTCACGCTCAGGACCAAAAGGCTTCTGGTTCAAAAACGCGTCTACCGAGGAACGGGTTTCGTGGCCACCCGACGACGGATTACCGCGATGGAGGACGAAACGTTGGTCCGTCGTGCCGTCCTGTCCGACGAACCATTTGTCTCCATTTGAACTCGATGCAAACTCTTGCAGGTTGCCCATATTTCTCGCCTTTCAGATATCCGTGAAGCCTCCGGAGCGCAGCGCACTCTCGATGACATGGTGAATGTTGTTCGTATTCGTCCGTGCGTGTTTCGGTCTATCAATGGGAGTGCCAGTCGCGCAGTCCGATTTGCTACCTCGTTTAAATGAGGGCGTCAGGCCCAGTTGCGGGCGATAAGCTTCGTCGATGGGATGCCGAGGTCGAGTGTGTAAGGGTTCTGCGTGCCATATCCGCTCAACGGGTCGACCGCCGTGCCGTGTCCCATGCCGCCAGTGCCGTGAAGCTTGATCGCATCGAGACTTACGCCGTTCGTCCAACCGGCTGCCTCAGCCGCGATGCCGTGCATCTTTAAAAGTTGTCAAAGCGCTGCTTGCTCGCCGCATACGATGAGCTTAACGCTCTTAAGACCGCTGCGGGAAATGCGCCGCATGTGTTTCGAAAGGTCATTTCGCTGCGGACAGTTTGCCGCCTCCGGGTCAATCACCTAATCCGGCGTAAAAGCGGATACTCCGGCGCGTCGTAGAGCGCGCGGATTTGATTGTGGTCAAACCGCGCTTCATCCATTTCAAGAAGTGAACCGCGTTGCTGTGTATCGCGCATGTCTTCGACGGCGAAACGCAGGGCCTCGGCCGCTGTTTCGAAACGCCTGTAGCGGGGTCCCCTTCTTTCCGCCGTCGCATAGCCGGCGTAAAGTCCTGCACTGCCCTCGTAATTGAACCGGTTCAATTGGCTGGTCTCCGGTTCTCGAAAGTGGATTGGACTTGTCCGCGGGCGGCTGCCCTGATGCGTTCGGTATCTCGCAGTTCGCGTTTCCGCAACTGCATGACTTTTCGCAGGTTCGCGAGCTTTTCGGCATCCGAGCCGGCTACGACGTTCGGTGACCGGAATAGTTCGTCTGCGGATCGGCGCGGTGTGTAATTCATATTTGGGTCCTAGTCAGCGCTGTGACGCTGTTTTGGGTTTTGAAATCAGCCAGATAGTTTCTTGATCGTTATTTCTTGGTGGAACCCGGCGCATTGCTCACGGGAGACTTGACCTGCGAGCCGGAGGAAGCGGGTGGCACGACTGCGGTCTTGTCTTTCTTCGGCTTGCGGACTTCTCGATTGCCGCGCACTTGACCTTTGGCCATGAAATTCTCCTCACCTTATGGTGATTGTTGGAGCAGCCCGACTGATTTCGATCGGGTCTGTGCATTCGAAGGATCTGCTAGATTGGCAGGAGCGCCGTGTCCTGCCGCCACGTCAGTCTGCGGCCGTCCCGGCCGGAACTGAAGTTTGGGAATGCCTTGAATATTGCCCAGGGAAGACGTTTCAGTCCGGGACTTGCAAAGCCTTCTCGAGGTCCGCAAAGACTTGCTTGTTCATGATATCCGAACAGGCTCGTCCGAACGAGGTTTCGTGAAACGCATGGGGCATATTTGTTGGAAGACATCGTGTCCTCCTTTTGTTGGGTAAGGCCGTCGTTTGAACGGCGATGCCGGGATACGGCTACTGTGACACGGGAAAGCGCCTGTTTCGCCGTACAACAGGCCTCGCAATTTCCTACGCGTTTGCACTGAAGTCACCAGACAGTGTTGGCGTAGGATGAGACGACTTCGGTTATGTTAGCTGTCGCAATCGGAAAACAAAAGGCCGGGTGCTAACCCGACCCCACAGTCAATCGGCTCTGCTGCCAGTACATCCGTGGTCAGCGAGAGCGAGTGACAGATTCAAGCCGCCTGAAGATTGTCAGCGGAATTCTTGCCGGACTTGTGGTCCTGAACAATGTCGTAGGTGATCTTCTGGCCGTCGGAGAGCGACCGGAGCCCGGCCCGTTCGACAGCCGAAATATGGACGAAGACATCAGATGAGCCGTTTTCGGGCTGGATGAAACCGAAGCCCTTGGTGGCGTTGAACCACTTTACAGTACCAGTATTCATGACGATTTCCTTTCGAAAGCAATCGTGATGGTCCCCGCGATTCTTTGCGGGATTTGATCGATTTTTTGAGAGGAAATCCGACGGGAGCATTGAGCTCTGCAACGACATCACAAGCAATGGTCGATGAGTGACATGTAGGTTCAATTTCTGATTTAGCAATGGGTGATGTTAAATATTCGTAATTCTTTCGAGCAGGTTTCAGCTGCCCGCCCCGTGCCTGTTCGTAATAGATGGGCAACTGAGTGCGCCGGTGTTGACCGACTTCAGACAAGTTCACACCCAAGACGTTAGGCTTCAGGGTCGAATGTCGAGATCATTGAGCGTGCGGTGGAGCGCGCTCTCCAGGATCGGCTTCGAAAGGAAACGAGCGCCGGCGGGAAGACCGCCATGTTCCGGACTGCAAGGTTACGAGGAGGGGCTGGGCTTGTGGCTGTTTATCGCCAGAGAGATCGCGAAAGCTCATAACGGCAGTTTGACTGTTGAGTCCTCAAGCGAGGAGACGACATTCACATTTACGATGCCGACTGACCCTGACTAGGATCGTTTCGCCCACGCTACGCTGTCAGGGCTGCAGCTGGTACCTACTAAGACCTCCGCTTTTTGTAGCGACGGGGGCAGGTCAGAGAGCGCGGCCTTCTGCTTGTCCAAGGAATCTCAGAAAATCAGAGCCTCGCAGCTTAGAAATTAACGAGTTGCGGGTTCAGATCGGTTCAAGGCGCTGGATCCGTTAAGGCGGGACTGAACCCACTCCAAATCCGGTCGCGGCCAACGCTTCCCTCAGCTCTTCGACTTTAAACGGCTTCGTCAGTCTTGGAAGATCAGGCGCAATACCGTCGACGTCAGCATATCCCGACATCGGCGCGCGCAGCCGGCAGAATTTCGGGCGCATCAATAACGACCTGGACCTGCTAAGGGGGCAGGCAAAGATTTCTTACGAAAAGGGCGGCGTGATATGTGTGTGGTCAAAGCATACATGTCGAAGATCTGTGACGTCCCATCATCATAAAGCTCGGACACCCAAGACCACGATGGCTCGCAAATCGTCGTATACGGATCAAGGCCGGCGCGGTGGCAGAATGACGGGTTCGTTACCATCGCGGTTGTTGTTGCGATAGTTGCGGTACTCACGAGTTTCCGACCGACGACGGTCGTTGCGATCCCAATCAAGGCGGTCTCGGTGATCATCCCGTCGCGCTCCCCAGTGGCGATTCCAGTCACGCCTGTCATGATGTCGCCGATCCCAATCCCTACGGGGCCGGTCAGCGCGGTAGACATACGAAGGTCCGTCATAGCGGCTATAGCCTCTATCGTAACTTGAGTAGCCGCTCTCGCTGACGCAACCGGCGAGCGTGAGGCACGCCATTACTGCTTCGGCGAAAGTAGATAACTTCCTGAACATTTGGGTGAGCCTCCATTCGATCAGCACAGAAACGAGCATCGCCGTGGATCGTTCCTTACTGGCATGCGCAGCATAGAGCCGCCAGCGTAAGGAACATCTGACGGCATGTCGCATTCCCGGTGGGTAAGGAGACACACATGAATATCGCACCATCAGTTCCCAAATACACACTTGAGCAGCTGCAGGAGGCCTACGAGCTTAGCATCCCTCGTGCCGTGCAGATCCTTGAGAAGTTCGGAGGTGACCGGCGACTGATCGACAAGTTCATGCGCCGGTGCCAGAGGTCGTGACACGGAACGTTTCTCTACGCAACGCATTTATTATGCAGGCGTACAACAGGAGAAAAAGCTATGGATTGGAACCGCGTCGAAGGTAACTGGAAGCAGATGAAGGGCAAGGTCAAGGAGCAGTGGGGCAAGCTCACCGACGACGACCTCGACGTCATCAATGGCAAGCGCGATCAGCTCGAAGGCAAGATCCAAGAACGCTATGGTTATGAAAAGGACCGCAGCAAGAAGGATGTCGACGACTGGTACGGCCGGCAGACCTGGTAGTTAGATTGACCCCGCTTCGGCGGGGTTTTTATTTTGTGATAATTTTTCTCATTCCGCGGGAACCAAGTCAGAGTGTGGTCGTTTCTGACCGCCACGAAAAACTCGTGGGATCAATTGCATACGAGGAAAAACTCATGAAGACGATTATCGCCGCCGCTCTTGCTCTTGGCACCATGAGCACCGCTGCTTTCGCTCAGCAGCCGGTTGCCCCTGCAGCGACCGCGCCTGCAGCAACTGCTGCCTCCGGCGCCGACGCGACGATGGTCGGTCCAGGTATCACCATGGGTACGGCAGCAACGATGCCGCTCAAGACGGTAGAGATCAAGGATACTGACCTCGTCACCTCGAAGCTCGTCGGTCTGAACATCTACAACAAGGAAAACGAGGAAGTCGGCGAGATTTCCGACGTCGTTATTGGCAATGGAAAGTCGGTCATCGGCGTAATCGCGAGCGTCGGCGGCTTCCTCGGCATGGGCGCCAGCTACGTCGTGATCGATCCGGCTTCCATGGCGCTTGCCGACGACAACGGCACCTGGAAGGCCTATGTCGACACCAACAAAGACGATCTCTCCAAGGCTCCGAAGTTCGATTACGACAAGCTGAAGAAGTAATTATCGCGCTTTGCCGGCGACAACGGATGTAATGGCGCTTGGCTAAGTTCGAGACGAAGGTCGGTGCGAGAAATCGCCCGGCCTTTTTTCGATCTGCGACCATCCTTCGTGCGCATTCGGAACTTCTTCTTCATCTCGCGCATTATGCGGGAAGATTAGGAGCCCGATATGCGAACGATTTCAAAGATTTTCTCAGCCATCTCACTTTCCACGATCATTACGCTCACCTCTTTTGGTCCCTCGTCAGCGATGCCTCTGCCAACTGTGGCCCCGCCGCAGGCTAGCAACGTCGAGCAGGTTCAATATCGTCACCATGATCGACGACGCTACTATCGTCATCATCGCGGAGATCGGCACTACGGCCGCCACTATCGTCGATACGACCGTCACCATCACAGGCGCAGCCGCTCCAATGCTGGGGCTATTATCGGCGGTTTGGCTGCGGGCGCCATCATCGGTGGCGCGATCGCCAACTCGGGCAGTCGCTCATACGGCAGCAGCCATACTCAGTGGTGTGCGAACCGCTATCGCACCTATCGAGCTTCGGACAACACTTATGTGCCCCGCGCCGGCGTCCGGGCGCAGTGCCGATCGCCTTACTAAGAAAGAACAAAATGAGAGAGAGGCGGCAGAGATGCCGCTTTTTTCCGTCTTAAATCACATAAGCTCCGGTTATGCTACCGTGGCAGGCATTTCGTTTCAGGACACTTCCTCGATGTCGAAATAGACAATGCGGCATTGTCCTGAACCTCGCGCAACCTTTGTAGGATGCATGGCGAATAGTGCACTAATCCGTCTTGACCCGAAAAAAGGTCGGCTGCATGAAGGCGAGGTTTTGAACTTGAGCAGAACGACCGGCTGGCAAGTCCGTCGTGCGCAACGCTCTACTGTTCGTAACCGCCGATCATGAAGCTTTCGCTCTGAATGCATTTGATCTTCAACCAGTCGCCGGTTCAGCCGGGGTGGTAGGGGCGATCGGGTTCCCTGGCAATGATGCATTTAAGACCCAAGCTGCAGGCGTTCGCGAGAAGCTCGTCCGGTTCACCAAGACGGCTTCAGCACACTGGATGCCGCCATCGATGTTATGGAAAAGGTCGCTGAGCAGGTGTCGGCGCACCGAGAGCTCCGTCCCCGTTAGGCTATGCCCTTCGAAATACGTGAGATCGAAAGCGTAGAAGATCGAATTGGCTGACGCCTCCCTGCCGCGACGTCCTCCGAGCGACTCAGTGCCCCGAAATCCGACCGGCCGAAATCCTCCAGGGCCACGGCCTCGCCATCGAGGATAGCGCTATGAACAACAATACGGTTTGACGCTTCAGCGATCGTTGGAAATCTGCTTGTCCACTCGTGCCAGCCTCTTCCTCAAAAGCTTTACGGTTGAATACCCCGGTCAACGGATCAGGTGCTAACGCTTCGGCCTCGGAGCATCCATGGTACCGCACGCGACCAGCTTCATCACAAATCAGGCTTCCGAAGCTTGATTTCGGAACGGGAAGCCGAAACTTCGTTTCCGCTCTACCGAGCGCGGCTCACTCAAGGGCAAGTGAGGAGAAAGCTTGATCTGAAGGTGGGACGGCCGGTGCCCGATCGGAAGTTCAGGCGGCTCACTCTTGGTCCATCGCCGCCACAAGTAGTTGGTCACGGTCACGCAGTCCTCTGTTAAAAAGTCTTGCTAAGGTCACCGTCGGTCTCCCGATAGCGGAAGGATCACGGGTTAAACCCTTTGCAGCCGCAACTTCCTTGACGACGCCAGCACATAGGCGTGCGTCTTCCTTCGAAATAGGTGCTATCATTAATCGCTCCGATAGGCCCGCTCCCAAGAGGAGCGGGCCTATAGCTGCTTAGAAGTCCATTCCCGCGCCAGCCGGTACGGCTTGGGTAATATCTTTCTTTGGCTTTTCAGCGATCATCGCTTCGGTCGTCACCAGGAGGCCGGCAACCGAGGCGGCGTCCTGGAGCGCGGTGCGTACGACCTTGGCGGGGTCGATGACGCCATGCGCGTAGAGATCACCATACTCGCCGGTCTGCGCGTTCCAGCCATATGAGAAGTCGGCTTTCTCGCGCAGTTTGCCGACGATCACCGAACCCTCAGCGCCTGCGTTCTCGGCGATCTGGCGAACCGGGGCTTCGATGGCGCGCCGGACGATCTCGATGCCGACCTTCTGATCCTGGTTCGCCGTCTGAAGAATGTCTAGTGCCTTGACGGCGCGAAGCAGGGCGACGCCACCACCCGGAAGGACGCCTTCCTCGACGGCTGCGCGGGTAGCATGGAGTGCGTCGTCCACGCGGTCCTTCTTCTCCTTCACCTCGACTTCCGTCGAACCGCCGACGCGGATAACGGCAACGCCGCCCGCAAGCTTGGCAAGTCGTTCCTGCAGTTTTTCGCGGTCGTAATCGGAGCTGGTCTCCTCGATCTGCGCGCGGATCTGGGCTACGCGACCGTCAATCTCTGCCTTGGAACCAACACCGTCGATAATCGTGGTGTTTTCTTTCTCGATCGCCACCTTCTTGGCGCGACCGAGCATTTCAAGCGTGACGTTTTCAAGCTTGATGCCCACGTCTTCAGAGATGACAGTGCCGCCCGTCAGGATAGCAATATCTTCCAGCATGGCCTTGCGACGGTCGCCGAAGCCAGGCGCCTTGA
>Ga0209281_1001412_pt1 | contig 14431 bp, 8 predicted proteins | sample MedtruBG_FD_187514 | JGI IMG/M metagenome (GOLD analysis project Ga0209281, IMG submission 187514) | Root nodule microbial communities of legume samples collected from California, USA - Medicago truncatula BG (SPAdes) (version 2) | ecosystem: Host-associated > Plants > Roots > Nodule | place... | reverse complement strand
GGCAAGTCCAATCTTGTCGAGGCGCTCCGCTGGGTGATGGGCGAGAACTCCTACAAGAACATGCGTGCCTCCGGCATGGACGACGTGATCTTTTCCGGATCCGGCAACCGCCCGGCGCGCAACACGGCCGAGGTCGGCCTGTATCTGGACAACAGCGACCGCACCGCGCCCGCAGCCTTCAACGACAGCGACGAGATACAGGTGACGCGCCGCATCGAGCGCGAGCAGGGCTCGGTCTACCGCATCAATGGCAAGGAGGCGCGCGCCAAGGACGTGCAGTTGCTGTTTGCCGATGCGTCCACCGGTGCACGCTCGCCCTCGATGGTGGGCCAGGGCCGCATCGGCGAGCTGATCGCCGCCAAGCCGCAGGCGCGCCGGCAGCTGCTCGAGGAGGCGGCCGGCATTTCCGGCCTGCATTCGCGCCGCCATGAGGCGGAACTGCGGCTGAAGGCTGCCGAAACCAATCTCGAGCGCCTGGACGACGTTACCTCGCAGCTCGAAAGCCAGATCGAGAGCCTCAAGCGCCAGGCGCGCCAGGCCAACCGGTTCAAGATGCTGTCTGCGGAAATCCGCCGGCACGAGGCGATCCTGTTCCATACCCGCTGGGTGCAGGCCAAGGAAGCGGAGGCCGAGGCGACCAGCCACCTGAACCAGATCACTGCACTCGTCGCCGAGAAGGCGCAGGCGCAGATGGAAGCCGCCAAGGCTCAGGCCGTCGCGAGCCTCAAGCTGCCGGAACTGCGTGAAAACGAGGCGAAGTTCGCTGCCGGGCTGCAGCGCCTGCAGATCGCTCGCGCCCAGCTCGAGGAGGATGCCGGCCGGATCCTGCGCCGCCGTGAGGAATTGCAGCGGCGGCTGGCGCAACTTGCGGAGGACATCGCCCGCGAAGAGCGGCTGGTCGCCGACAATGCCGGCATTCTCGCCCGCCTCGATCAGGAGGAGGAAGAACTGCGGGACGTGCTGGCCGAGGCGGATGATCGCGGCGCTCAGGCACGTGAAAGGCTCGATGAGGCCAATGAAAAGCTTGCGGCGAGCGAAGCCGGTCTCGCCCGCATTACGGCCGAGCGCGCCGAGGCGCAGGCCGCGCGCAACCAGATCGAGAGAGCGCTACGCGATCTCTCCGAGCGGCAGGCTCGCCTTGCACGCCAGCTTGCGGATCAGGGGCGTGAACTCGACGATCTTGACGGTCAGATGGCGCGACTCCCCGATCCGGACGAGAAGAGAGAGCAGGTCGAGCTTGCGGAGGCGGCGCTGGAGGAGGCCGAGGCCGCCGTCGCCGCCGTCGAAGAGAGCCTCGCCGAGGCGCGCGCCGACGAAGCCGCCGCGCGCCTGCCCGTCGACCAGGCCCGGGCGCGGCTGAACGGCATCGAGACGGAAGCGCGAACGATCCGGCGCATGCTGGAGGCGGCCGGCGGCAGCACCTATCCGGCCGTCGTAGAGGAGATGAAAGTCGAGCGCGGCTTCGAGGCGGCGCTTGGCACGGCTCTTGGCGACGACCTCGATTCGCCTCTGGAACAGGCGGCGCCGACGCACTGGCGCATGCCCGGCGACGATGCGGAAGATCCCGCATTGCCGGCCGGCGCCCTGCCTTTGATCGATTTCGTCCAGGCACCGGAGGCGCTGAGGCGAGCGCTCCGGCAGATCGGGATCGTAGAGAGCGACGGGGAGGCGGAGCGACTGCTGCCGCTCCTCAGGGCCGGCCAGCGGCTGGTGACGAGACAGGGCGCCGTCTGGCGATGGGACGGCCACGTCACCGGCTCGGAAGCGCCAAGTGCTGCGGGCCTGAGACTTGCCCAGAAGAACCGCCTTTCCGAACTGGAAGGTGAGGCGGAGGAGGCGAGCGATGCATCGCTGAAGGCGGAGGCGCATCTTGCCGCTGCCGGCGCGCGCATCCGCGCCGAGGACGAGCGGCTAAGGCTTTCGCGCGAGGCGCAACGCATGCTTGCACGGCAGCTCTCCGAGGCGCGCGATGCCCTGGCGGTGGCCGAGCGGGCGTCCGGCGATCTGGCGCGCCGCCGCGCGGTGCTTGCCGAGACGAAGCTCCAGATCGAAGGCCAGGCCGAGGAGATCGCCGAAGAGATCGAGGCGGCCAAGGAAGCCTCTGCCGGTCAGCCGGATCTTGCAGAACTCGACCTGCGGCTGAGCAGGCGGACGGCCGAAGTCGCGACCGACCGTGCGGCGGCGGCCGAGGCTCGCGCTGCACATGACGGTCTCGCACGCGAAAACGATGGGCGCCTCAAGCGGCTTGCGGCCATCGCCGGGGAGCGAGAGACCTGGGCAGCGAGGGCGGCCAGCGCCGAAGATCACATCGCGACGCTTCGCGAGCGCGAGGCGGAGGCGCGGGAGGAGGTCGAGGAACTGCTCGATGCGCCTGACGAGTTCGACGACAAGCGCCGCGCGCTGATGAACGAGCTGCAGAAGGCGGAGGCGTCGCGCCGAGAGGCGGCCGACAGACTCGCCGAGGCGGAAAACCATCAACGCGAAGCGGATCGCCAGGCCGCTACCGCGCTCTCGGAGCTGGCAGAGGTACGCGAAAAGCGCGGCCGCGCCGAAGAGCGGCTTGTTTCCGCGCGGGAGCGGCGTGTCGAGATCGAGGCACGCATTCTCGAAGCACTGTCCTGCGCCCCCCATGAAGTGATGCGCCTTACCGGTCTCGGCTCCGACGAAGGACTACCGGATATGCGCGGCGTCGAACGGGAACTCGAGCGGCTGAAGATCGAGCGGGAACGGCTCGGCGCCGTCAACCTGCGCGCCGACGAGGAGCAGAAGGAGCTTTCGGAGCGGCTCGCGGCGCTGCTCAAGGAACGTGACGACGTCATCGAGGCGATCCGCCGGTTGAGGAGTGCCATCCAGAACCTCAACCGCGAGGGCCGCGAGCGGCTGATTGCCGCGTTCGATGTGGTCAATGTGCAGTTCCAGCGGCTTTTCACCCACCTCTTCGGGGGCGGCACGGCGGAACTGCAGCTCATCGAGAGCGACGACCCGTTGGAAGCGGGGCTCGAAATCCTTGCCCGGCCGCCCGGCAAAAAACCGCAGACGATGACGCTGCTTTCCGGCGGGGAGCAGGCGTTGACTGCCATGGCGCTGATCTTTGCCGTCTTCCTCACCAATCCGGCACCGATCTGCGTTCTCGATGAGGTGGATGCGCCGCTCGACGACCACAATGTCGAGCGCTATTGCAACCTGATGGACGAAATGGCGGCCTCCACCGAGACCCGCTTCGTCATCATCACCCACAATCCGATTACCATGGCCCGGATGAACCGCCTGTTCGGGGTCACAATGGCCGAGCAGGGCGTCTCGCAGCTCGTCTCGGTAGACCTGCAGACGGCAGAGCGGCTGCGCGAAGCCGTCTGATGGCGGCTCTGCAATTTGGTGCACTGCAACAAAAATCTTCGCCGAGTGCATTTTCAGCCCGGAACATATACTGTAGATGGTCTAGATCGGGATAAGGAAACGTGTGCGCGGTTTTCCGCCCGCATCCCGCTCTAACGTCTTAGATTCGATCACGTTCCTGATTTTAGGTCGACGGCTGTTTCGGGTGGAGAACAGGCATGGCGAAATGGGTATATACCTTCGGCGCGGGACAGGCCGAAGGGAGCGCGGAAGACCGTGACCGGCTGGGCGGCAAGGGAGCTAACCTCGCGGAGATGTGCAATCTCGGCCTGCCGGTGCCGCCAGGGCTCACAATCGTCACCGCTGCCTGCAACAGCTATCTCGAGAAGGGCCGCAGCATGCCCGAGGGTCTGCGCGAGCAGGTCCGCGAGGGCATTACCCGGATGGAGAAAATCACCGGACGCGTCTTCGGCGATACCAATCGCCCGCTGCTTCTGTCGGTCCGTTCCGGCGCGCGCGCCTCGATGCCGGGAATGATGGACACGGTCCTGAACCTCGGCCTCAACGATCAATCCGTGCATGCGCTCGGTCACGACGCCGGCGATGCGCGCTTTGCCTGGGACAGTTACCGCCGCTTTATCCAGATGTATGGCGATGTGGTGATGGGGGTGGACCACGAGGTTTTCGAGGAAGTTCTGGAGGACGAAAAGGCGCGCCTCGGTCATGAGCAGGACACGGAGCTTTCCGCCGTCGAATGGCAGCACGTGATCTCGCGCTACAAGGAGGCGATCGAGGAGGTGCTCGGCCTGCCTTTCCCGCAGGATCCGGAAGTCCAGCTCTGGGGCGCGATCGGTGCCGTCTTTTCAAGCTGGATGAACCCGCGGGCCATCACCTACCGCCACCTTCACGGCATACCGGCCGGCTGGGGCACGGCCGTCAACGTCCAGGCCATGGTCTTCGGCAATCTCGGCAATTCGTCCGCGACGGGCGTCGCCTTCACGCGCAACCCGTCGACGGGCGAGAAAGAGCTTTATGGCGAGTTTCTCGTCAATGCTCAGGGCGAGGACGTCGTCGCCGGCATCCGCACGCCGCAGAACATCACCGAGGCGGCCCGCATCGCGTCCGGTTCGGACAAGCCGTCCCTGGAAAAGCTGATGCCGGAGGCTTTTGCCGAGTTCGAAAAGATCTGCAACGCGCTCGAGCGCCACTATCGCGACATGCAGGACATCGAGTTCACGATCGAGCGCGGCAAGCTCTGGATGCTGCAGACGCGTTCCGGCAAGCGAACGGCCAAGTCGGCGCTGAAGATCGCCGTCGACATGGCCGAGGAAGGGCTGATCTCGAAGGAGGAGGCCGTCGCGCGCATCGATCCCGCCTCACTCGACCAGCTTCTGCATCCGACGATCGACCCCCATGCCCGCCGCGACATTATCGGTTCCGGCCTGCCGGCCTCGCCGGGTGCGGCCACGGGCGAGATCGTCTTCAGCTCCGACGAGGCGGTGCAGGCGGTCAAGGAAGGCCGCAAGGTCATTCTCGTTCGCGTCGAGACGAGTCCTGAAGACATCCACGGCATGCATGCGGCGGAAGGCATCCTGACGACCCGCGGCGGCATGACCAGCCACGCGGCGGTCGTCGCCCGCGGTATGGGTACGCCTTGCGTATCGGGTGCCGGCAGCATCCGCGTCGACCAGCGAAACGAGCTCCTGATCGCCGCGAGCGTCACGCTCCGGAAGGGCGACGTGATCACCATCGACGGCTCCTCCGGCCAGGTGCTGAAGGGCGAGATCCCCATGCTGCAGCCGGAACTTTCGGGCGACTTCGGCAAGATCATGCAATGGGCCGACGCAAGCCGCCGCATGACCGTGCGCACCAATGCCGAGACGCCGGCGGATGCGCGCGCCGCCCGCTCCTTCGGCGCCGAAGGCATTGGACTCTGCCGCACGGAGCACATGTTCTTCGAGGACGACCGCATCAATGTGATGCGTGAGATGATCCTGGCGGAAGACGAAGCAGGACGCCGGACGGCGCTCGCCAAGCTTTTGCCGATGCAGCGCTCCGACTTCGTCGAGCTCTTTTCGATCATGCACGGCCTGCCGGTCACGATCCGTCTTCTCGACCCGCCGCTGCACGAGTTCCTGCCGAAAACCGACGAGGAGATCGCAGAGGTTGCGCGCGTGCTGACGATTGATCCCGCGGAACTGCGTCAGCGGGTCGATGCGCTTCACGAGTTCAATCCGATGCTCGGGCATCGCGGTTGCCGCCTGGCAATCTCCTATCCGGAGATCGCCGAGATGCAGGCGCGAGCGATTTTCGAGGCGGCGGTCCAAGCCGCCCACGATACCGGCGCTGCCGTCGTTCCCGAGATCATGGTGCCGCTCGTCGGCCTGCGCGCCGAGCTCGATTACGTCAAGGCGCGGATCGAGGCGGTCGCCAAGGAGGTCATCGGCGAGGCTGGCGTGAACATCGATTATCTGATCGGCACGATGATCGAGTTGCCGCGGGCGGCCCTCAGGGCGGACACGATCGCCGAATCGGCCGATTTCTTCTCCTTCGGCACCAATGACCTGACGCAGACCACCTTCGGCATTTCGCGCGATGACGCAGCGCTGTTCCTGGCCACCTATCAGCAGAAGGGCATCATCGAGCAGGATCCCTTCGTCTCGCTCGATTTCGAGGGCGTGGGCGAACTGATCCAGATCGCGGCGGAGCGGGGCCGGCGGACCAAGAACGGGTTGAAGCTCGGTATCTGCGGCGAGCATGGCGGCGATCCCGCCTCGATTCGCTTCTGCGAGGAAGCGGGTCTCGATTACGTCTCCTGCTCGCCCTTCCGGGTGCCGATCGCGAGACTTGCGGCCGCACAGGCGACGATCAACGGCCGCGAGGTCGCCGAGGTTCAAGCTCTGGCGGCGAGCTGACGGCCAAGGGCGTTCCGGCTACCGGATATCCCCCTCATCCGGCCTGTCGGCCACCTTCTCCCCGCACGCGGGGCGAAGGAGAATCGTCGCAACGTTCAGCGCTACTTGCCCCCGATGGTGATGTTGCTCGCTTCGTGGAGCGACGGTGGATGAGGGATCGGGCGTGCTCGGCGCGTCCCTTCGCCCCGCTTGCGGGGAGAAGGTGCCGGCAGGCGGATGAGGGGCAATCGCGGCCGGCGGAGCCGCTATGATCACGATGACTTTAGGTTGGGTCGACCTGGAATCATCAGCGTGATGATTCCGGCCGCACACACTTCCTCATCCCGCTCTAATGCCAATGGTAGGGGCCGCGCAGGAAAACGTCGTTGTCATAGCGGAAGGCGCGCGCTTCCGCGCGCCGGTCGAGATCTATACGCTGCAGGCAGGTTGCGAACGCATCCGTGCCCCTTCTGAAGCCGTAGGAGGCGCATGTATTTTCGTCTCTCGCTCGCCGTTCCTGCGGCGACATCGACTGGCACGCGGCAAGCACCAGCCCCGCGGCTGCAAGGCCAAGCAGTCTCATGGTCATCGTCGTCATCCTTGCCTCCTGATCGGCACCCCTTCGCGGGGACAGAGACCGATGGCATTCCGCTGGACGACAGGCATGATAATGCAACGCATAAGAAGAAGTCCGTGGGCGCGATTCAACTCGGCGACATCATGCGCCCGTTGCGCATCGCCGGTCAATCGCCCTGCGGAGTTCAGATCCGCTCGAGGACGCCGACGAAGGAGTTGGCGAAGCTCTTGAGCCCGGCGGTGCGCTCGCTCGGCTGCTCGACGCGGATGGTGGTGCCGTCCTGCGCGAGACAGATGAACAGGATGATAGGTGTCTTGTCCTCCGCCTGGCCGTGGCGTACCGCGGCGATCGTCACGCAATCGTCGACAAGACCGGAAGCCGGCAGGATGAAGAGCAGTTCGGCGCCGATGTCGTGAGCCACCTTATGGGTGAAGCCGACGAAATCGTCCTTGTCGCCGGAGAAGCGGTCGAGCGAAAGCTCCAACTCGAGAAGCGCCATGGGTATCGCAGCTTCGCCGACCGGGGGCGGAGGGGCGGGGATGGCGATGTCCATGGTAGACTGCTGTGCGGCCATGATGTCTCTCCGTTGATTTGCCGCGCCTCTTGCCGGCGACGACGGCCGATGCCTCCAAATGCTACAGCGCCGTGTGTCCGGCCAAATAGTGAACCTGAATAGGTGGTTAACGAGAATGGCAAATTTGCGGCACTCGTGTGAGTGGCGCCGCCATATTCGCCGCCCGCATTCTCTCTTTGCCCTCAATAGGGCGATCTCCATCGCCGATGGGGGAAAGATACGGGTTTGCACTACCCGAGCCATGGTCTAAGAAAGGCGAGGTCCTTTTCCGCCTCGGGGATTGATTCCGTTAGATGATTGTCCGGTACGAGCGTCCCTATTCCTACGCGGCCCATTGGGCGCGCCGCATCGCCCGCATCGCATTCATCGTTTTTCTGCTGTCGCTGCTGTCGCATCGTTTCGGTCCTCTGACGACGCCGCACTTTCTGGCGCTGGCGCTGATCGCCGGGGCCTTGGCTCTCCTTGGCGTCGTGCTGGCAACGATCGGGCTCACGCGCCTTTGGCAGGTGGCGGCGATCGGCGGCACCGCTTCCGTCTCGGCACTCTTCTACGCGGCGGTTCCGCTCGGGTTCCTCGGTTATGGGGCGGTGCAATACCTGACGCGACCGGCACTCTACGAGGTCAGTACCGATACCTTGACGCCGCCACCCTGGATCAGGACGCCGGCAACCGCGGAAAGCTGGCTCGGGCGCAAGCGTGCGGTGACGCGGGAAGACCGCGAGGCGCAGGTTGAAGCCTATCCGGGGCTTACCGGCCGGCGCTACGAAGGGGCGCTGGACCGCGTATTCCAAGGCGTGCGCAAGGTCGTCGAGCAGACGCGAATCGCCACCACTGCGGAGTTCGGCGCCGACAACGCGCGGGCGGATCTCGAAGACCTCGCCGTGCGACCCGAGGCAGGCGGGGAAGCGAATGCCGGCCCGAACGTCATCCCCGTCCCGACGGCGCGCCCCACGCAACTGGTCGACGACGGCATACCGGGACGGCGATCCAGCGACGTCGTCCTGCAAGGCGAATGGCGGAGCCTTGTCGTCGGTTTCCGATTCGACGTGCTGATCAGATTGCGCGAAGAGGCGGAAACGACCTTCGTCGATCTGCGCGTGGCCTCGCGCTACGGCCGCCATGACCTGGGCATGGGAGCGATGTTTGCCGAGGAGTTCCTGCGCGACCTCGACGCCGAGCTTCTGGGGATCGCGGGCGATTAGCAAGTGCGCGCGGTTTTGCGCCCCGAATTGCGCCTTTCAGCGATCGACCCAGCGTCACGCCAGCCGGTACGCGCTGGCGAGCGACGGCGGCCCCTCTGTTTCGACGCGCCCCTGCTCGATGAGGTCTTCGATGTGCGCCAGCAGCGAGAGCGCCGCAGCGCCATGCAGCCGCGGGTCGGTCGAGGCGTAGATCACCTTTACCATGTCGGCGATCTGCCGGTCGCCGGCGCGCAGGCGTTCGATCACCGCGCGCTCGCGCATCCTGCGATGCGCCTTCAACGCCCGCACGAAGGAGGCAGGCTCGTTGACCGGACCACCATGCCCGGGCAGGTAGAGCCGATCGTCGCGCTGGAGCAGCTTATCGAGGGAGGCCATGTAATCGGCCATGGCGCCATCCGGCGGCGCGACGATGCTTGTCGCCCAGGCCATCACATGATCGGCGGAAAAGAGGATCCCGGTTCCATCGAGCGCGAAGGCCATGTGGTTGGCCGTGTGCCCCGGCGTCGCTACCGCCGTCAGGCTCCAGCCGTCGCCTTCGACGCGTGCGCCGTCGCAAAGCGCGACATCGGGCGAGAAATCCATGTCCGAACTTTCGCCGAACGGATTGACCTCGCCGGCATGCAGCGGCCGGGCTGCCCGGTGCGGGCCTTCGCCCACAACCATTGCGCCGGTCGCCCGGGCAAGCCTGCCGACGAGCGGAGAGTGGTCGCGATGTGTGTGGCTGACGGCGATATGCGTCACTTCGCGACCTCTGAGTGCGTCCATCAGCGCATGGAAATGCGCGTCGTCCTCCGGGCCCGGATCGATCACCGCGACCGAGCGGCGGCCGACGATGTAGCTATTCGTGCCATGGAAGGTGAAGGGGCCGGGATTGTTGACGGTGATGCGCTCGACACCCTCGGCTACGCTCACCGCTTCGCCATGGGCGGGCTTGAAATCGAGGTCGAATTCCGGAGCTTGCATGTTCCTGGCTTCCCATCCACCTGCCGTGTCCCGTTTGCACGACCGCTCCCGGGGCAAGACCGGTTTCCCGGCCCGTCGGCGCGACCATAGGCCAAAGGCCACAGGGAGGGAACCATCCGTTGCTCGACCGACGTTGCGGCCCGAGCCTCAAAGGCATAAATCTGCGGGCGAAACGAAGTTAAGCATTGTGAGCGCGCACGAGCTTTGCTAATCAGGCGCTCGATTTGGCGAAGAGATTTCCCGCCAGTTTAGTTGGGGCGTAGCCAAGCGGTAAGGCAGCGGTTTTTGGTACCGCCATTCCCTGGTTCGAATCCAGGCGCCCCAGCCATACCCCCACACCCCCGCAAGCGTCGACAGTGAAGGAACTTCCATCCCGAATAAGGAGGAAGAAGAAGCTGCCTGTGATGAGCGTGGCAGGTCGCGGCTTCAGAATAAGCTGCAATAAGCGACCTTGTCTTCCGGGAATTCCCTGCCGATCTAAGAATGGACGACTATACTGGATGACCAGGTTTGAGATATATAAGTTATGTTGTCATAACCTATTCACTTCTGATGGGTTACTTTAAGGTGTATTTTATGATATGTTCATATATCAATATTCGTTATTGACATAAGTCAAATATAAATATACCAACCAAAGCCAGGGAATGGAGTGGAGTGGCTGAGGAGTGAATGGCATTATTTTTCAAACCGCATTGCTTTCTGTCACTGTATTGTTGTCTGCTTTCGCAGCGTGGGCAGGACCATTCGGCATTGAACAAGGGCAGAGGAAGGACTCTCTGCGGATAGTCCATGAGCCTTCGCATTATGGCGTCTACAAGCTTTGTACCGTGCCCAGGCGTCACCCTGCTTTCGAAGTATAGTCCGCAGAGATAAGCGAAACTGTCGGTGTTTGCCGCGTAAACGCCGGATCGGTGATGTTTACGGCGGATCGGCTCGGTACGAAGGTTCGGGCGAAGTTTGACGAGATAGTACGCGAACTCGAAGATATCTATGGCCAGGGGAAGGACTTCAAGTCTCTCAAGGAAGGTTCGCGCTGGAGCGAAAACCGCGACTGGGTAATGTCCGTAACGGAGAACGAGCGGACGTACCGGCGCGAGTGGTCCGTTGCATATGGATCAAGGCTTAAGGACGGAATAAGCCGAATAAATCTGGCGGTGCATGGTCTCGGCGAAGATGTATCTTTTATCGCCTTGGAGTACGCCTTCGAAAACTACACCCAATGCTTGTCGGAGAAAACGCAGAGTACTGCAAGCGCGCTCTGAGGCGCCCCGCAGTTCATCGCCGGCAATCGACTCAATTCAGCCGGCGGGTTGGATATTCCGGCGAGCAATCTTATTGTTCCCCCCGATCTCCCGGGCTCGACCTGATCGCGCTCGGCAAACACATGAAGCGGTTGCGGAACAGGGACTGAAAATGACGAGCATGCGAATACTTCGTCGCGCTTGCGCGGCGGGCAATCTTTTCGGGGCGCCGAACCTTTCGGCCGGGGCATTGTTTCGCTTGCTTCTCGTCGCGTTTCTGGTGGCATTTTCATCAGTCGCCCTCGCTCAGGAGAGTGGAGCGCAGCCGGAAGCGGGCGCGGCAACCGGTGCCGAGGGGGCGAGCCAGGCGGATGCTGCGCCGGCATTGCCGCCGCAAGCCTTTCCGGAGGAACAGGCACGCATCGATGCCTGGCGGGCGACGCTGGAACGCGTGGAGCGTGGGCTCCAGGCCGAGCGCATCGACGACGTCACCCTCTCCGATCTGCGCAGGCAGCTCGGTACCATTCCCATGCATGCCGCCGGGCTCAAGGCGAAGCTGCAACCGCGACTGCAGGCGGTCAATCAACGTGTCGAGCAGTTGAAGCCTGCCGATGAGCAGGCCGCCCGCAGTCAGGCCGAAGCGATCAAGCTCGAACATGCGCAGCTCCAGGCGGAGGCGGCCGGTCTTCAGGGCATAGTGCAGCAGGCGGATTTCATCGCGCTGCGCGCACAGCAGAACATCGACATTATCGGAGAACGGCGGCGCGCCCTCTTCACGAGCTCTATCCTGCAGCGCTCGCAAAGCCTTGCCGATCCTTCCTTCTGGTTCGATCTGGCCGCCGCGACGCCGGAGACGCTCGCCAACCAGTCCGGCGTTGTCGGACACTGGTTCGGTGCCCTGATCGAGCGCACCGGCCGTTCGGCCGCAGGCGTTCTCGTCGTCGTCATAGGCTTCGCCGCCTTCCTTCTGTCGCCGGGCCGGCGCTGGCTGACCCGGCGCACGAGCCGCGACCCTTCGGTGCTTCACCCATCCGGGCTCGCCAGGGCGACCGCAGCAGCAGCCATCACGCTTGCCAATCTCCTGATCCCGGCCATCGCCTTCTTCGTGCTCTATCAGGCGATGTCCATTCTCGGTGTCCTGCCTGCAGATCTGGCGGCGGTCCTGAGGCCCGTGTTCTTCGGGCTGACCTTCGCGTCCTTCTTCTACGGCCTCTCCATCGCTGTACTCGCGCCCGAACGGCCGAGCTGGCGGCTCGTCGACGTCACCGACGCGGCGGCGGAGAAATTGATTCCGGTCATCGTTGCGATGGCGGTGATCATCGCCGGCGGCCTTGCCCTCGATGCCTTCCTGAAGGCGACGCATGCGCCCTTGTCCTTCGCGGTCGCGGCACAAGGCCTCGGTGCCGTCGCGCTCGGCATCCTCGCCATGATCGCGCTCAGATTCGTCGCTCGCGAAGACGACGACGAGAGCCAGCAGGGAGCGAGCTCAGCCTGGCGACTCCTGATTCCGGTGACCTGGGCGGTCGCCGCTCTGACCGTCGTTGCACCGCTCGCAGGCTTTGTGGCCTTCGGCCGCTTCGCTGCGCTCCAGATCGTCTTCACGACGGCAGTGCTGATGAGCCTCGTGCTCTTGCTACGCCTTGCCGACGAGGCGATTTCCTACGGCTTTTCGGTACAGACCCGGATCGGCGGCTTCATGCGGCAGGCGATCGGGTTCAAGCCCAACACGATCAGCCAGATCGGCGTGATCCTCGCGGGCTTCGCGCGTCTGGTCGTGATCATGATTGCCATCATGGCCCTTCTTGCGCCCTGGGGCATCCAATCGGAGGACGTGGTCGGCACCTTCGCCTCCGCCTTTTTCGGTTTCGAGATCGGCGGCTTCTCGTTTTCGCCTTCGGCTATTCTCGGCGCGATCGTCGTCTTCATCATCGTAATCGTCGCGACGCGCGGCTTTCAGAGGTGGCTGGACGGCCGCCTCTTGCCGCAAACCAGCCTCGATGCCGGCCTCAGGACCTCGATCCATACGGGCGTCGGCTATGTCGGCGCGGCGATCGCAGGTCTCGTGGCCTTTTCCTATGCGGGTCTCAATCTTCAGAACGTCGCCATCGTTGCCAGCGCGCTGTCCGTCGGTATCGGTTTCGGCCTCCAGTCCATCGTCAACAACTTCGTCAGCGGGATCATCCTGCTCGCCGAACGGCCCTTCAAGGTCGGGGACCGCATCGAAGTCGGCCAGAACATGGGGATCGTCCAGCGCGTCAGCGTCAGGGCTACCCAGATCCAGACATTCGACAATGTGACCGTGATCGTACCCAATGCCGACCTGATCAGCGGCCAGGTGGTCAACTGGATGCATGGCGACTTCTCGGCGCGCCTGAAGATTCCGGTGGGGGTCTCCTATGATTCGGACCCGGAGCAGGTGAGGCGGGTGCTGCTGGAAATCGCCATGGACAATCCGCGCGTCTTGAAAATTCCGGAGCCTTTCGTTTCGTTCACCGATTTCGGAGCCGATGCCCTGCAGTTCACCTTGTTCTGCCACGTTGGCAACATCAACGCCGATGCGGGCGCGGCGAGCGATATGCGTTTCGAAATCGCCAGGCGCTTCCGCGAGGAAAAGATCGAAATGCCGTTTGGCCAGCGCGAAATCCATCTTCGCGATCTCGCCAGCATCGAAGGGCTGGTCCGCGAGCTGTTCGATGGCCGAGCCGCGACGCCGGCCCCAGCATCTTCTCAGCCGGGGCAAACGCGCGCGAAGCGCCGGAAGAGTGCCGCCGAGGCCGCCGGCGAATGAGTATGAAAGGCAGTTCCGGATGACGAAGCAGGCCCGCTGGCTTTCGGCAGCGGGCCGGGGGTATCCGGGGCGGATCGGGCTGCCTATTCCGCCTTTGCGCCGCCCAGAAACTCCTCGCACCAGGTCGGGCCGTTCGGACGCTTGCGGTCGCCGACGATCCGGATCGCGCGGATGACGTAGTCGGAGGAGACGGTGAGCTGAACGGAGCAGCTCAGATATTCCGTGCGCGGGGCCGAGATGCGCTTGCCGCGTTTGCCGTCGGCGGTCTTTTCGTATTCTGCCGCGATCTTGCGCGTCTTGTAACCGCCCTTCCAGCTATAGACGGTGTCGCCGCCCGCTTCGACGTCGGAAATGGGGGGGCCGAACTGGGCGAAGAATGGCCCCGCCGGCTGGCCGAGCCAGCGTGCCTCGACCGCATTTCTCGTGATCCCGGTCGTCGTCGTGCAGCCGGCAAGAAGCAGCCCGAGGGCGCCCGCCGTCATCATGCGGAAATTCATGTGTCTGTCCCTTAGATATGTCCTGAAACCTGCGGCGCGGAAGGGCCGGAATCCCCCGGTTTTCCTTGCGGTCCGCCGAGGCTCTAGCGCTAAAAGCCGTGAAAGAAAATCGGCACGGAGCATTGCCGCCGAGGAAATTGGAGAGCGTTGCAGAAACGCCCTATTCCCGCATGAGTCGGGCGTGCCGGCGGCCGGAATATTTTGACCCTTAGCGCGGTCTTTTTTGCGATAGGCGCTTGTGAAATCAAAAATGCTGTTCTATAGAGGCGCCGCTGGTCACGGAGTGTAGCGCAGTCTGGTAGCGCACCACGTTCGGGACGTGGGGGTCGAGTGTTCGAATCACTCCACTCCGACCA
>Ga0209281_1001411_pt1 | contig 14431 bp, 10 predicted proteins | sample MedtruBG_FD_187514 | JGI IMG/M metagenome (GOLD analysis project Ga0209281, IMG submission 187514) | Root nodule microbial communities of legume samples collected from California, USA - Medicago truncatula BG (SPAdes) (version 2) | ecosystem: Host-associated > Plants > Roots > Nodule | place... | reverse complement strand
GTGTCTATCCCCTTTATGTTATGAAAGCGGAGAAAAAAGGGCGTACGAAAACAGAAGTTGATGAAATAATCCGCTGGTTAACAGGATATAGCCAGGAAGAGCTAGAGGCTCAACTGGAAAAACAGACAGATTTTGAGACGTTCTTCTCGGAAGCTCCAAAGCTGAATCCTTTACGAACTTTGATTAAAGGAGTTGTCTGCGGTGTTCGAGTGGAAGACATTGAAGAACCAACTATGCAGGAAATTCGCTATTTAGATAAGCTAATTGATGAATTAGCAAAGGGAAAAGCAATGGATAAGATTTTAAGAAAATAATAGATGGCAGTTAAGTATGTATCGATGTAAAAGTCGATACATATTTTTTTATTCTTTGTTTAGTAAATGAATATATTGCTATGGCCCAGTTGGAATGTGAGGTAATAAAGTTAAGTAAATAGAAACAAAGTGCAATAAAGTGCATTGACTATGTGTAAAAAGTGCAATATAATGAGTACATAAATCAAAGGTGAAAGGATTTATTTAAAATGGAAGAAAAATTTTATACAATAGATCAAATTGCAGAAAAATTAGGTGTGCACCATAAAACCATAAGAAAATTTATAACAGAAGGAAAGCTTAGAGCAAATAAAGTTGGAAAGCAATGGAGAATATCAGGACATGATTTAAGCATTTTTATGGAAAATAATAATTTTAATATTAGTAGTAAAAAAGAAATAGAGAATGAAAAAATCGAATTTAGTACTAGTGAGGTACATAATAAAAGTAGATTTAATAAGATAAACATATCTACTGTCGTAGATATTAATGAAGTAGATATGGATGAATATATGAGAGTATCAAACACACTTATAGCCATAATGAATAGTAAAGATTCTAAAATGGGTAATTCAACTATTAATATAAAACATTATCCAAAAGAAAGAAATCTAAAGGTAATGTTATGGGGAGATGCGGAATTTACTAAAGAAATGTTGGATCTTATTTCTATACTTACTCAAAGCAATGATATATAAATAAAAACTTTTAATGGTTTATCATTAGCAAGATTTAAATATACTGTTTCTAATTTAATAAACAAGCGTATTTTATTGTATAACAAAAGTATATATTGAAATGAGGAATATTATGAAAATAGACATCATTAAAGAGAATAATATTGAAATTGCTGTTATAAATAATAGTGAGATATTGATAACAGATGTTCAGTCAGCATTGGATTTTATGGCAACCATATGGTATGATACGGGCTGTGACCGTATAGTTTTAAATAAGTCAGCAATATGTGAGGAGTTTTTTAACTTAAGAACGAAACTTGCAGGGGAAATATTACAGAAATTTATCAATTATCACATGAAGATAGCCATTGTTGGAGATTTTTCTACATATACAAGTAAGAGCTTAAAGGATTTTATCTATGAGAGTAATAATGGAAAAGATATATTTTTCTTATCAGATGAAAAGAAGGCTATTGAGAAATTAAGTTTAGTGTAAAAATACTGATGAATTATATTCTTATATGGCGTAAAAGTTAAAAGTAGAATGAGTAGAAGTATCTAAGAGGTACTTCTTCTTAATTTTTATAAAAAATAAACTCTCTCCCCCACTTATATTATATCATACGAAATTTTTAAATAACAGGCTTATAATCTATGCTTATTGCGGGTATTATAGGAGCATGTATTACTTCATAGAAAATTGCTTCACCTATATTCAGAAAAGAGGAAGGGGAATAAGTATGAATTCATATGTGCTTAGCTTTCAAGAAATTGATAAAACAAAGATTTCTATGGTCGGGGGGAAAGGGGCAAACCTGGGGGAACTATCTAGGATTAAGGGGATCCTAGTACCGGAAGGTTTTTGTATTACCACAGAAGCATATAAAAAGATAACTGGAAATAATGAGGAACTTAACGATTTATTAGATGAATTATCACATCTTAGAGTAGAAGATAAGGAGAGAATTGGTGAAGTTAGTAAGAAGATTCGCATGGTTATCGAAAGAATAACTATTTCTAAAGACATAGTAGAAGATATCGCTGGTTATATTACAAAGTTTGGTGAAAAAAATTCATATGCAATAAGATCTAGCGCAACTGCAGAGGATTTACCGACGGCTTCCTTTGCTGGTCAGCAGGATACGTATCTAAACATTATAGGAATGGAAGCAATCCTAAAGGATATCAGCAAGTGCTGGGCATCACTATTTACCGAGAGAGCAGTAATTTACCGTATTCAAAACGGCTTCGATCACCGTAAAGTTCACCTGTCTGTGGTTGTTCAGAAGATGGTATTTCCAGAGGTGTCAGGAATTTTGTTTACTGCTGATCCAGTTACTTCTAATAGGAAAGTGGTATCTATTGATGCAAGCTTCGGTATTGGTGAAGCCTTGGTCTCTGGCCTGGTTAATTCAGATATCTATAAAGTAGATAACGGCAAGGTTATTGATAAGAAGATATCCACCAAGAAGTTAGCTATTTATGCGTTAAAAGATGGTGGTACGAAAGAGCAGATGATTGAGCTTGAGAGGCAGAGTAGGCAAGCGCTGACAGATGTTCAGATTTTGAGTCTCACGCACATTGGCAGAAAGATCGAAGAACATTTCGGTTGCCCTCAGGATATCGAATGGTGTTTTGCTGATAATACCTTTTATGTTGTTCAGAGTCGCCCAATCACCACTTTATACCCTATCCCTGAAGTAAATGATGGAAAAAATCACGTTTATTTATCTGTTGGACATCAACAAATGATGACCGACCCTTTGAAACCATTGGGAATGTCTTTAATGGAGTTGATATCTTTTGGCCACAGGTTTAAAGCTGGTGGAAGGTTGTTTGTTGATGTGGCGCAAATGTTGGCTTCACCAGACAGCAGAAAAATGTTATTAAATAACATGGAGCAACACGATCCGCTTATGAAAGATGCACTTATGACCATAATAAATCGAGATTTCATAAAATTATTACCCAATGATAAACAAGAACAGAGTGACCGTAAAAGTAATAAAGGTACGCTGTCTACGAATTCGGAGGCACAAATGGAAAGTAACCCGAAAATAGTTTCTGATTTGATTAAGAAGAGTCAAAATTCCATAGAAGAATCAAAACAAAAAATCCAAACCAAATCAGGATTAGATTTAATTGATTTTATTCTAGAAGATATCCAAGAGTTGAAGAAGATTTTATTTGACCCACAAAGTACAGCTGTATTTATGGCTGCTATAAATGCTTCATCGTTGATTAATGAAAAAATGAACGAGTGGTTAGGTGAAAAAAACGCAGCAGATATACTTTCTCAGTCTGTACCAAACAATATTACTTCGGAAATGGGGTTAGAGCTACTTGATGTTGCAGATGTGATTCGTCCTTATCCTGAAGTAGTTGATTATTTGAAAAATGCAAAAGATGATGATTTCTTAGAGAAAATAGTTAAGTTTGATGGTGGGCAAGAAATCAAAGATGCTATATGTGCTTATCTTAACAAATATGGCATGCGATGTGCAGGAGAAATCGATATTACTAGAACTCGTTGGAGCGAAAAAACAGCTACGCTTATTCCTGTGCTTCTTAGTAATATAAAAAACTTTGAGTCTAAGGAAAGCAATCGTAAATTTGAGCAAGGGCGACAGGAAGCTTTGAAGAAAGAAGAAGAGTTATTAGATCGATTGAAGGAATTACCTGATGGTGAACAAAAAGCTAAAGAAACAAAACAAATGATTGATTTAATCCGGAATTTTATCGGTTACCGTGAATATCCAAAATACGGTATGGTTAGCCGCTACTTTATTTATAAGCAGGCTTTAATGGAAGAAGCTAAGCAATTGGTGCATGAGAGTGTTATTCATGATAAAGAAGATATTTACTATCTTACTTTTGAAGAACTTCATGAAGTAGTACGCACAAAAAAGCTGGATCCACAGATCATAAGCAAACGAAAAGATGAGCATAAATTATATGAAAAACTAACTCCACCACGTGTTATCACATCTGATGGTGAAGCACTATCTGGTGAGTACAAACGAGAAAATCTCCCAGCGGGAGCCATTGTAGGTTTATCTGTATCTTCTGGAGTTATAGAGGGAAGAGCACGTGTCATATTAAACATGGAAGATGCTGATATAGAAGAGGGAGATATATTAGTAACCTCATTTACTGATCCTAGCTGGACACCAGTGTTTGTATCAATAAAAGGCCTAGTAACCGAAGTTGGTGGACTAATGACCCATGGAGCAGTTATCGCACGTGAATATGGATTACCATCAGTTGTCGGAGTAGAAAATGCTACCAAACTGATAAAAGATGGAGAGCGAATTCGCGTACATGGAACAGAAGGGTATGTAGAAATACTATAAAGAGGAAGACATTGTCTTCCTCTTATCTTTTTATTAGTACATAGCCTAAAATATTAGAAAATTCCTTTGTTTGATAGCTGATTTATTTTCTTTTTTCTCATCTCAAAAACTACCTAAGCAACTAATACATATAAGTGTATTATTCATATGGCTATAAAATACACATGATATCATTAGTATTCTTTTTCTATTCAGTCATCTATTTTGAATGGATACCGTTTAAATATTAAGTGTGGCATGATATTTGCTTAGTAATATTTAAAAATAATATTATTTGAGGAGTGATCTTAATGGAAAAGAACAGTAGGAATCTTACTTCGTTAGTTTTACTAGGAATAGTAACATTATCATTTTCAACTTATTACAGCATGAAAACTGTAACGGCAAAAGCTGATACAATCAGTATTACAACATCAGCTGAAAAAGTTGGAACCTATTGGTTAACTAAAGAACAAAAGCATCGTGCTGAGGAACTTACTAGTGTATTTGAAAATAGTTCTACTGAACTAGATTATGCTTATGGAGAAAACTTAGGTGATGGCAGAGGGATAACTTGTGGCAGGGCGGGTTTTTGCACCGGTACTGGGGATGCAATTTTAGTAGTAAAAAAATATACATCTCAAAAACCAAATAACGTGCTTGCTAAATATTTGCCAGCTTTAACAGAGTTAGAAAACAACAGAATAAAAACAAAACATGATCAATCAGATGTAAGCAGCTTAGATAGAATCGGTAACTTCATTTTAGATTGGGCTGATGCTGCAAAAGATCCGGATTTTAGGTCAATTCAAGATGCGATTGTAGACGAACTATATTATATACCATCTGCCAAGAAAGCTGACTTACTTGGACTTAAACTTCCACTATCAAGAGCAGAACTATATGATGCCATAATTCAACATGGCAATGAGCAATATAATGATCCAGACTCTATAGATGCACTTATTGCGAGAGCCACTGAAAAGTCAGGTGGAACTCCGAGATCAAACGTAGACGAAAAAGTATGGCTAGATAATTTTTTGACTGTTAGGAGAGCTAGCTTATCATACTGCTATAAAGAAGGTAGCAGGGAAGAGTGGGCAGACTCTTTTGGGAGAGTAGATGTATTTAGGAATCTTGTGAAAGAGGATAATTATTATTTGGACAAACCAATAACTATAAAGGGCACTGATTGGAATGGAATTGTTGTACCTTAAGAATTTTTAATAATAAAACAAATAATTTTATTGGAGGAATTTCTATATGAAAAATTTAAAAAAATTACTTACATTGGCAGTATCTTTAACTATGTGTTTCTCAATTACCTCAACTGCATCAGCTATAACTACAAATTCTGATCAAAAAGCAGTAGCACTGGAATTAACTACAACTTGCGAGAATAGTAAGACAAAGTTTGTTTACAATTATGCTGAAAAGCTTCCTGCTTTTGATGGACGCGGTATCACCTTTGGATGTATAGGATTTACGACAGGAACTTATGACGGAAATATATTAATACATTATTATACAAAGTTAAATCCTAATAACAGTTTGGCAAAATACATCCCAGTATTAGATAGAATAGATGAGGAAGAGCATGATGAGGATGGTAAAAACAATGATACTAAAGGATTAGAGAACTTTATAAAGGATGTGAATAACTGTAAAGATCCACTATTTAAAAAAGCACAATTATATGAACTTGATGAGATGTATTGGAAGCCAGCAGTATCTTTAGCAACTTCGATTGGAGCTAAAAATCAACTTACTTTAGCATTCATTTATGACATGTGTGTAAATCATGGAGAGGATGGGGCACAAAAATATATAAATTCTGCTAAAAAGAAGCTTGGTGGATTACCTAAAGATGGTATAGATGAAAATAAGTTTCTTTCTAGTGTGATGGATTATAGGTATGCATTTCTTAAAGAAGATGATCCAGATGGTTCAGATAGAGTTAATGCATATAGAAAATTATTAAAGTCAGGTAATGTGGATTTAAAGCCAGGCTTTAAGTTCACAGTTTATGGAGAGACTTTTAATATTGATGGCGATGTTTACTAAAATATACAATTATGTCGTAACTCGAAAAAGAAATTTCTTTAAAAATTAGCAAATTATTTATACTTATCATTTGCAAATAATACAAAGAGTAAAATGTCTCTATTTAAAGAGGCACAATAATAAAATAATTTAGTTAAAAATAAAAAAACAGTATTAATGTGGACAAGTAAAGTGGTTAATACTGTTTTTTAGAGTATAAAGCAAGGAGTGTATCTTTTATTTTAATAGAGCGTTATGAACAAGAAATCTGCATAATGAAAAGTGAATTACGATTAAAGTATAATAGTAATGTGTGCATAAGTGATTAGCTTTTATTTTATATATTTTTTATAATACATATGTTCTAAAAAGTTTAGTTCATCGAAATTTAATTTAGACTATTAGTTATTGTAAACTCAATAATTTAAAAAGAATGAATCATATTATTTAGAACTTATATATAAAGAGTTAAAATGTAAAAAATGCAATAATACACATATGTGTATTATGTATAAAGAAAATTAGAAAATGTGTATTAATGTTATACTGGAGTGTTCGAATTTAAGGTTTTATTAGTATTTTGGAGTATTGGCATGGTTATTGCTTATATATTTTGTGTAAATATAAATTGATTCTGTGAGTTGTTATGAAGAAACTGTTTAATATTTCATAGGAATTTTAATTCGCTATTTCTTTTTAGAATATTAGTGATTAGTAAGTTTGAAATTATTCACTTATCTAGAGACGAGTAATATTCATACGACTTAACAGAAGAATAGAATTATGGAGGAGAAAATATTATGGAGAGATTTATGGATTTTTTTCAGGAAAAAATGCTACCACCATTAGTTAAGGTGGGAAATCAAAGACATCTGATGGCTATTCGTAATGGTTTGGCAATTACTATTCCTTTCATTATTGTAGGAAGTATATTTCTTATTTTAGGTAACCTGCCATTTGATTGGTGGACAGATTATATTGGAGAGCTTGGTCCAAAGATGAATGTGGTTGTAAATTCTTCATTTGGAGTTTTAGGAGTTTTAGCAGCACTTGGAATAGGGTATCATCTAGCCAAAAGCTATAAGTTAGATCCAATTACAGGATCGGTAATATCTTTTGTAGCATTTTTACTTACACAAGTTACAGAAGATCTTCAATTAGATACAAGTAAATTTGGAGCAGAAGGACTTTTTACAGCTATAATAGTATGCATATTTGCCGTAGAAGTGTTAAGGTTTTTCGTAAAGAGAAATATTGTTATTAAATTGCCAGAAGGTGTTCCACCAGCAGTAGGAAATTCATTTATTGCATTAATACCAGCTCTGGTAGTTATGATTACAGTTTGGGGAATAAGAGTGGTTTTAGGATTCAATATAACTGATTTTATTACAATGATATTTAGCCCAGTTGTATTTGCGCTTAACACTCTGCCAGGAATATTAATATATAGTGCATTAGTTACATTACTTTGGTCAGCAGGTATTCATGGAGATATGACCCTTGAAGGTATAGCTGACCCTATATACATTCAATTTTTAACTGTTAATACAGCAGCTTTCATAGCACATGAGAAGATTCCGTACATTACAGCATCTGGATTTTATTCCTTATTTGTTAATGTAGGAGGAACAGGTGCAACTCTTTGTTTAGTTTTACTAATGCTTCGTTCAAAAAGCAAACTTTATAAATCCCTTGGAAAAGTATCATTTCCATCTGCATGCTTTGAGATAAATGAACCAGTTATATTTGGTTTTCCAGTGGTCTTAAATCCAGTTATCTTAGTTCCATTCACAGTAGTACCTTTAGTACTTACTACTTTATCTTATTTCATGATGTACTTTGACATAATTGGTAGACCTGTAGCAATGGTGCCATGGACAATGCCTCCTATTATAGGACCATTTATTGCAACTGGTGGAGATTGGAGGGCCGCTGTTTGGTCAGCAGTAGAAATGGTAATAGCTACAATGATCTATTATCCATTCTTTAAGTATGCTGAAAAACAACAGTTAGAAGTCGAAGGAAAAGAAGAAGCTATAAATGCAGTACAAGCTTAGCGTTTTAAACAAAATTATATATAGAATAAAATTAGGAGGAATTTAGCATGAAGATATTATTAATGTGCGCAGCAGGAATGTCAACAAGTTTACTAGTAACAAAAATGCAAAAATATGCAGAAGAAATAGGGCGTAAAGATTTAGTCATTAGTGCTGAACCAGTAGAAGATTTAGATCAAAATGTAGATGATTACGATGTATTTTTGCTTGGGCCACAAGTTAAATATAAAGAAAATTGGGTTAAGGAAATAGTGGATGAAAAAGGTAAGCCTTACTCATGTATACCTGTACAACTCTATGGAAGAATAGATGGAAAAGGTGTTCTAGAGATTGCTTTAAACTTAATGGATAAATAAATTGGAGGAATTAAAATGAATATAGAGTTAGAAGAAATAGTTTTTAATATTATTAGTCATGCAGGTAATTCAAGATCAGCTAGTTTTGAGGCTTTACATTTGGCTAGAAGTGGTGATTTTGATAAAGCTAATCTGTTAATTCAGCAAGCTAAGGATGAACTATCATTGGTTCACAATATACAGACTACCTTAATTCAAGAAGAGGCAGCAGGTAGGAAACAAGAATTCTCTTTACTTTTGATGCATGCAGAAGATCATTTAATGACTGCATCTTTGGCAAAGGATTTAATATGTGAACTTATTCAAATGTACGAAGAAAGGTTTAAAGAAAAAGAAGTAGAGTGTAATGCGTAAATATAGTAAATAATCAAAAGAGGGTGGATTGCTTCATAATAATTGAGTAATCCGCTCTTTGATATCTTTATTTAGTTTATATTGGAAATGATGTATAATAGCTTTATTAATGAGAAGTTTGTATAATCAGTCAATTACCTACCTAGATTTTAACTTTAAATGTGTTATATGAATAGGATAAAAGGGGAAAAGAAATGAGAAGGATTGATAATATTTTTAAAATTTTGAAAAATCTATGCAGCAAAGAGTATCATGAACATAACTGCGTTAATGGAGTCTCGGCAATGGAAATTTCATTAATAATGAATATCCAAAGAACTAATGTATCTAGTGATTTGAATAAACTTTATAGAGATGGAAAAATAGAAAAAATAGCAGGAAAACCAGTATTATATAAGGTAAAGGATGAAGATATAGAAATAGAAGTAGGCGATGAAAAAATTATAAAGGATGCATTTGATAGTATTATTGGTACAAGTTTTAGTTTAAAAAATGCCTCTCAACAAGCAAGAGCAGCTATTATATATCCTCCAAATGGGCTTCATACTCTTCTTTTAGGGGAAACTGGCACAGGAAAATCAATGTTTGCAGAGGTTATGTATAAGTATGCTAAGGAAATAGGGAAGATAAAGGCTAATGCCCCTTTCATTTCTTTTAATTGTGCAGATTATACTAATAATTCACAGCTGCTGGTAAGTCATATTTTTGGAGTCAAGAAAGGTGCATATACGGGTGCAAGTAGAGATACAATAGGATTAGTTGAGAAGGCTAATGATGGAATACTATTTTTAGATGAAGTTCATAGATTACCATCAGAAGGGCAGGAAATGTTATTTTCAATAATTGATAAAGGTGTATATAGAAAACTTGGAGATGCGGAGGAGGAAAATAAGGTTAAAATCCTTATAATATGTGCAACTACTGAAAATGTTGAATCAGCATTGTTGAAAACATTTACTAGAAGAATTCCAATGATTATACGATTACCTGCATTAAAACATAGAAGTATAGAGGAGAGATATGAAATTATAAAAAATTTTCTGAAAACGGAAGTTGGTTGTATTAAGCAAAGTATTAGTATTACTGCAAATGCTCTTAAAGCATTTCTGCTATACAATTGTTCTAACAATATAGGACAGCTTAAAAGTGATATAAAATTAAGCTGTTCAAAAGCTTTTCTTGAAAACATGATGAAAAGAGAGAAGAATATATGTATTCATAGTCAGTACTTGCCTCAATATGTACTTAGTGGATTATTTAAATATAAAGAAAAGAGAAATGAAATTGATAAATTTGTTAATCAAGATGTAATTAAATTCAGTCTAGATGAAAATAATATAAGAGAAGAAGAAAATATAAAAATAATTGACTTTTATGGAGCCTTGGAAGAAAAGAGAAAGCTTTTAGAATCTAATGGAATAAACGAAAAGGACATAAAACTTATAATGAGTCTTGATATAGACACTTACTTTAAAAAATATATTCTAAATATAGACAAGGATAACTTAGAAGAGTTATATAAAGTTGTTGATAGAAAAATTGTTGATTTAGTGAGTGAATTTTTAAATAAAGCTAGTGAGAAATTGTTAACATCATTTGATAGTAAGATTTTATATGGCTTATCAATGCACGTAGCGAGTACAGTTGAAAGAATTTCAAGTGGAAAAGAAATTAAAAATCATCAGCTTGAAGATATTAAGAAGATGCATAGAAAAGAATACGAAATTGCCTATGATTTAAAATCAAAGGTAGAAAATATATTTAATATTGTTATTCCAGAAGATGAGACTGGTTTTATAACTATGTTTTTATGTATAGATAAAGAGGATTATGAAAATGAAGGCAATGTCGGAATTATTGTTGCCATGCATGGAGAGTATACTGCAAGTTCAATGGCCGATGTAGCTAATAGACTTTTAGGAGAAAAATATGCTATAGGTTACAATATGCCATTAGATCAGAAACCAGAAACTGCATTAGAAAATCTAACAGAAATAGTGAAAGAAATAAATAAGAGCAGAGGAGTATTACTGCTTGTAGATATGGGATCTCTTGTTTTATTCGGAGATATGATTTATGAAAGAACAAAAATACCAGTCAAGACGATAGAAATGGTATCTACCCCTATTGTTCTTGAAGCTACAAGGAAAGCAATATTAAGGGCTTCTTTAGAAGAAATATATGATTGGTGTATAAATTTAAACCCTCATATTGTAAGAAGTTATACAGATAGTTTTAATATAAATTCAACTCTTAAAAAGAAGGTGATTATAACAGCTTGTATTACAGGGCAAGGTACTGCAATAAAGCTCAAACCAATTGTAGAAAAGAAATTGGAGGTTACTGGTAACGATATAGATATACTTAATATAGAGATAGTAAATAAGAAAAAGTACAATCATAATATACAAAAAATAAAAGCTGAAAAAGATATTTTGGCAATAGTAAGTGCTGTAAAGCCTGATGATGAAACTTTATTATATATATCAACATCAGATATCTTCGATAAGAATAAAATGTCTTTATTAAAATTAAGACTGAACCTAATAGAAGAAATATATGATATGAGAGATGTAATTAAAGAAAATGTGAAGATAGATGCATATAAATTTATTGAGTGTTTTAGAAGCTTTTATATACGTCTTTTAAATAATAAAGTGGAACTTGATAGCTCTGCATTAATAGGATTAATATTGCATATTGCTTGTGTAATAGAGCGTACATTAAGTGGTGAGAAGATAGTATATCGTAAATATAATGAAAAACTAATAGATGAGAATAAGGACAAATATAATTTTATTAGAGAGAGCCTAAAACCAATGGAAGAAGCATTTAACATAAAAATATCTATAAAAGAATACTTGATTATCCTTGAAACTATTTATTTTTTATAGAGCTTGAAACTGAATAATAAATATTATACACATATGTGTATCGAAAAGAAGAAAAGAATACACATAGCTTTTAAATGAGGGGATTTTAATAAAAGAGTCTAGTTATTTTAGAGCAAAGGATAGGATTAAAGTTCTATTTTATGGGGGATAGAGAATATAAGATAAAAATACAGATACAATTAAATTGAGATACACATAGAGAATAAAAGTTTGATTTTTTAAACAGCTTTAAATTACACATTTAATTTAGAGTTGTTTAAGGGGAACAAAAATTTTGGCATCATTTTTGCTTGGAATATTATTGTATGTAATTACAATAAAGATACTCTGAGGGTTATTTATAGCTATACGTGGTTGTGGTTGTAGAAAATTTAAATCGGAAGTAAGGATTAATCAACAAATAGGAGGTCAAGGTATGAAACGAAAAATATTTGAAGTAACTTTTTTGAAGTGTGAGGTGATCAAGAATGTCTAGAAATGGTTTAAAAATAGCAACTATTGGAGGTGGATCTAGTTATACGCCAGAGCTTATTGAAGGTTTTATAAAGAGATATAATGAATTGCAAGTAAAAGAAATTTATCTTGTAGATGTGGAAGAAGGAAAAGAAAAACTTGAGATAGTTGGTGAACTTGCAAAGCGTATGGTAAAGCAGGCAGGTTTAGATATAGACATACATTTGACACTAGATAGACGTGAAGCAATAAAAGATGCAGATTTTGTTACTACTCAATTTAGAGTAGGTTTACTTGATGCGAGAATAAGGGATGAAAAAATTCCATTAAAGTATAATGTGATTGGACAAGAAACAACAGGGGCAGGTGGTTTTGCTAAAGCCCAAAGAACTATCCCTGTTATTCTTGATATATGCAAGGATATGGAGGAACTAGCTCCAAATGCATGGCTTATTAATTTTACTAATCCATCTGGAATTATAACTGAAACTGTAATAAAACATAGTAAGATAAAGACCATAGGACTTTGCAATGTGCCACTAGGCATGGTAAATGGTGTTGCAGATATACTTGGCGTTAGTTCAGAGAGAGTTTTTATCGATTTTGCGGGATTAAATCATCTTGTATGGGGAACTAATATTTATGTAGATGGAGTAGATATTACGGAGAAATTCATTGGTGAACTTGCAGACGGAAAATCTATGACTATGAGAAATATACCAGATTTTACATGGGAACCTGAATTTATAAAATCATTAAGAATGTTTCCATGTCCTTACCATAGATATTATTATACCGCCAGTGAAATGCTTGAGGAGGAATTAGAAGCTTTTAAGAAAGAGGGGACAAGGGGAGAAGTTGTAAAAGCTGTAGAAAGCGAATTATTTAATCTTTATAAAAATCCTGATTTAAATATAAAACCACCACAACTGGCACAAAGAGGTGGAGCACATTATTCTGACGCTGCATGTTCATTAATTAATGCAATATATAATGATAAAAAAGAGATACATACTGTAAATGTAAGAAATAATGGAACTATATTAGATTTACCAGAGGATGTATCAATTGAAACAAATTGCATAATAGATAAAAATGGTGCACATCCAATAAGTATTGGACACGTGCCTACCAGGATAAGAGGTCTTATGCAAGCTGTTAAAGCATATGAAGAATTAACAGTTGAAGCCGGAGTTACAGGAAACTACGATACAGCATTGCAAGCTTTAACTATACATCCTTTAATTCCATCTGCGACAATAGCAAAACAAATATTGGATGATATAATTAAAGAAAATAAAGATTATTTGCCTCAATATTAATTAATAATAAGTAATAAATGGGAACCAAGTCATAATAGATAAGGTTCTCTTTAGTTTGTTTTACCTAAAATATTAATGATAAAATGAGCGTGTGGAAAAAAATGGATTTAACTTTGTAATTAATGAATAATGAAGCTTTGGTTTTGGTTAGTATATTCAAAGTTGAATTTTACTAATTTACATCTATGTATTATAATATACAAATGTAAATTAGGATGTTATAGAAATTGGGCAATTAAGAATTACTATGTAAAACAATAAAAGTTTTCATTAACATCAGAAAATTTAGGAGGATTATTACATGAAACAAAAGTTAAGTTTTCAGCAGAATCTGCTGATTGGCTCACTGTTATTTGGACTATTTTTTGGTGCAGGTAACTTGATTTTTCCAGTACAAATGGGGCAAAAAGCTGGAGAACATGCTTTTACAGCAACTATTGGATTTTTAATTACAGGTGTAGGTCTGCCAATGCTTGGAATTATTGCATCAGCCCTTTCAAGAAGTGAGAGTTTATTTGATATGGCAAGACCTGTCAGCTCAAAGTATGCTCGTATTTTTACTTGTTTATTATATTTGACAATAGGGCCGTTATTTGCAATTCCGCGTACTGCTACGGTTGCATTTG
>Ga0209281_1001409_pt1 | contig 14446 bp, 16 predicted proteins | sample MedtruBG_FD_187514 | JGI IMG/M metagenome (GOLD analysis project Ga0209281, IMG submission 187514) | Root nodule microbial communities of legume samples collected from California, USA - Medicago truncatula BG (SPAdes) (version 2) | ecosystem: Host-associated > Plants > Roots > Nodule | place... | reverse complement strand
CATCTGTAGCAAAAGTATATTTAAGTTGAAAATTATCGTTATCGCTTATATACCGTTTTGTTTGCCAAGTATCATAAGTACATCCAACAGGACCATGACTCATATGAATAACGTCTTTCATAGGCGTTCCTATAACATGTTTAGCTCCGCAATAAGCACATCCACGTTCTGATATAGTTCCTGGTATAGTATTAAGGTAACCAAGTGGAAGTGCATCAGTTAAATCTTCCCCTTCACCTTTTATAACTGCATGCTCTCCTCTTTCTGGAATACATTCACTACATTTAAATAAATGCTTTGGCATAGTTAATTCCTCCTTTTTATTAAAATCAAATTTTTTTATACATATACATATCTTTTTTTATTGTTTAAATCTTTTTAAGGTGCATATCCCTTTTTAAGGTGCATATCTTTTTTTAGTTTTTATTACCTCACAAAATATTCATTTAAATTGATTTTCTAATTGCATAATAAATTAAATTTAAGATTTGGATACCTATATAGATAAACAAATTCAAATCTAGATTTATGTGTAATTTGCAAAAATTACATATTTGTCTTTGTTCTATAGGGCCTATGAAATTTCTATGATTCATAAATATGATTTGTTTATTCATAGTACATTTACCTATTTTAATCAAATAATTAAATTTTCTACTATGTCTATATCGATTTTTAATTATAACTATTTCAATTAATATAAATTAACTAATCAGAAATACCATATTTAACAACCATTGCTTCTAATTCATCCATTTTTAATGGTTTTGGAATAACAAACATTTTATTTTCAATTATCTTACGTGCTAATTCTCCATATTCTTTTGCTTGATTACATTCAGCGTCAAAATCAACAACAGTTTTCTTATTAAATTCTGCTTTTTGAACAATATTATCACGAGGCATAAAGTGAATCATTTGAGTTCCTATTGCAGCTGTGAATTCTTCTAAAAATTCTCTTTCTCTATCAACTTTACGGCTATTACAAATAATTCCTCCAAGTCTAACTCCACTTTGTTCTGCATATTTAACTAGACCTTTACAGATATTATTTGCTGCATATATAGCCATCATTTCACCAGAAGCAACTATATAAACCTCTTGTGCCTTACCATCACGAATAGGCATTGCAAATCCTCCACAGACAACATCACCAAGTACATCGAAAAATACGAAGTCTAAATCCGGTGTATATGCTCCATTTTTTTCCATAAGATCTATTGCTGTGATTACTCCACGTCCCGCACATCCAACACCTGGCTCTGGACCTCCAGATTCAACACATCTTATACCTTTATATCCATCTTTTACAACTGCATCAACAGTGATTTTCTCTTCTCCTTCATCTCTTAACATATCCATTAAAGTTTTTTGATTCATTCCTCCAAGAATAAGACGAGTTGAATCCGCTTTTGGGTCACATCCATGTATAAATATTTTTTTATCATAAAAATATGCCATAGCTGCTGCTGTATTTTGTTGTGTAGTTGATTTACCAATTCCACCTTTACCATAAATTGCGATTTTTCTTGTCATTTTAATCTTCTCCTTCCAAAATTCCATAAAATCAAATATTCATTAAAATAATTTATATAACTTTACTTTTTAAAGAATTTAAGAGCCTTACCTTTTATAAATCAAAATTTTATTGAAAAAAAACACTTATTTTGATATAATATAAAAGGTGATTTTATAAACCTGGTGCCACTAGGATTATTTATTACTATTGCTTCATGTTATATTCGTGGTATAACATGAGGCCTTTTGTTTTTTATTGAAATGTTTTTTTATAAATTATAATTTTTTGTAATTTATAGCGAAACAAGCTTTATTTCTCATAAAAATAGGTAACTTTAATAAACCTGGTGCCAATAGTATTAAAAATTTATCATAACTTCATCTTATATTCGTGGTATAACATAAAGCTCTCTATGTTTTCTTTAATTCTTTAAAAGTAATTCTTTTTTAAGCCATAAAACATCACTCCTTTCAATGATCAACAAATAGTTTTATATATATCAAGACTACCATAGTCAAGATTTCATATTAATATTTTTTATAATTCGTAAAAATATTAATTGTAGACATCCTCAACCTGCCTCTTGCATTTTTTCAATTATCTTATAAATATTCGTGGTATTTATAAGACAAAAATTAAGAGGCATAATTTATTAAAATAAATTAATACCTCTTTGTACAAATTATTTATTAAAACGTAATATTTAATTACTCAAATGATTAAGTAAAATATATAGTTTAAATTTTTATTCATTTTTGTTTTGTTTTATTAGTTTTTATTTGTTATTGTTAGGTTTCATTATATCATCGTAAATTCCATTGTCAATATTTTTTTGTAAAATTATACTTTTTTTATATTTAATTTTTATATTGCTTTTATATTATTAATATTCTATAATATTCCAAAATACTATTCAGCTCTAAATTTTATATTTGTAGAGGAGTGATTATATGGATATAATTGCAGTTTTATTAAATGACAATGAAGAAACTTGCAGTTGGCAAACTAATGGTACAGTGGAATTGTATAAAAAATCTAATGAAAAATGGTTGAAAATAAAAAGCATACCCTATGAGTTTCCAGTAGATGATTGCGATTTGAATTTTATAAAGACTTATTACTTAAATTTATTATCTGAACTAGCTAATTGCAAGATCTTTGTAGCAAAAAAACTTTCTGGATTCTTAATAAATTTTCTAGATTTTAATGGCCTTAAGATCTATGAATTTGCTGGTACGCCTATTGATTTTTTAGATTCAATATTAAATTCTGCAAAAAGAGAAAAAGAAAAGAAAATTTTTTTACAATCACAAGTCATAGATATGCTTGCGCCCCAAAAAGTAGATAAATTCGGCAATTACAAGCTTAATTTATATAATATCTTACAATCTAATGAAAAAATCACCTCTAAACAAATAATAATTCCCTTTTTAAAAAAAGAAAATGTAAATAATTTAGAGATCATCTGCGATCACATTCCAAAATGGTTTGATAAATTATTACTAGAAATGGGCTTCAATTATCAAGTATCATCTCATACAAATGGATTAATGATTGTAAATATCTCCCCTTCTTAATTTATAAAATCTCATATTACTTATCTAAATGAACTTTACCGTAATCTTTATCCTTAAATTTAAAATAGCTATAAAATAAGGTTTTTATTTTATTTACAAAAAACCTTATTTTATAGCTATTATACAATATTTGTATCGTCCATCAACAAAAGGAAAGGAGACTTGAATATGATAAGTATGACTAAACTTTTATGCAATTCTGAAAACCCTGGTGATAACTTAAGATATGTAGATGGTGCAGCCTTAGAAAAATATGGTGTCAGTCCAGGTAAAGGTCCTGTGGTTGCTTGGAATTGCACAAAAACTTGTAATTTAAAATGTAAGCATTGTTATGCAAATGCAGATAACAATAAATATGAAGGAGAACTCAGCTTAAATGAGGCAAAAAAATTCATAGCTGATTTGAAAGCTTTTAATGTACCAGCATTATTGTTTTCTGGCGGTGAGCCGCTTATGAAAGAAAATATTTTAGATATATTAGATTATGCAAATCAAAAAAAAATCAGAAGCACCATATCAACTAACGGGACCCTCTTAGATAAGGACATTTGCAAATCTTTAAAAAAAATAAATCTTGGATACGTGGGAGTAAGTCTTGATGGAATAGGATCAAATCATGATAAATTTAGAGGTGTTAAAGGCGCATTTGATACTTCTTTAAGAGGAATCAGAAATTGTATAGAGATAAATCAAAAAGTAGGACTAAGATTTACTATAAACAAAGATAATTATAAAGACTTAGAAGATATATTTAGTTTAATAAAAGAAGAAAAGATACCCAGAGTATGCTTCTACCATTTAGTTTATTCTGGCAGAGGAAGTGAAATAATTAATACTGATATTTCTAAGGAAGAAACTAGACAAGCACTAGATTTAATAATGAGGAAAACCATAGAATTTGGCCCAAGTGTTGAAATACTTACAGTTGATAACCATGCAGATGCTATTTATACCTATTTAAGATCCTTAGAAAAATTCACACATAAATCTGAAAATATATTAAAGCTTTTAAAAACTAATGGTGGCAATAGATCAGGTATGGCTTTTGCCAACGTAGATTTTTATGGTAATGTTCATCCCGACCAATTTACTTGGCAGTATACTTTTGGAAATGTTAAAGAAGAGAGCTTTGGTTCAATATGGAGGAATTCTAAGCATGAAATTTTAAAAGGTCTTAGAAGCAGAAAAGAATTGCTAAAAGGCAGATGCTCTCAGTGTAAATGGCTAAATATTTGTAATGGAAATTTTAGAACCAGAGCAGAATCTGTATATAATGATTTTTGGGCAGAAGATCCTGCCTGTTATCTTACAGATGAAGAAATTATATAATTTTTATAAATTGATAACTGTCGAATATAAAATAGTTAAAAATAAAAAGCTAAAAGGTAGGTGAAAATAAATGATATTGTCCTGGAATGCTACAAATAAATGTAATTTAAAATGCGGTCATTGCTATAGAAATTCAGGCACAGAAATTCAAGGGGAATTAAGTACAGAAGAAGCAAAAGCCCTTATAGATCAAATTGCAAAAGCTAATTTTAAAATAATGATCTTCTCTGGTGGTGAACCTTTAATGAGAGAAGATATTTTTGAATTAATAAAATCTGCAGATAAAGCTGGTTTAAAACCTGTTCTTGGAACTAATGGCACTCTTATATCCAAAGAAATAGCGCAAAAGCTGAAAGACGCTGGTATTTCTACAATAGGCATAAGTCTTGATAGCCTTGATTCACAGAAACATAATCTCTTTAGAGGAGATAATGAAGCTTTCAGAAATACTATTTATGCTATGAAAAATTGTAGAGATTTAGGAATTAGATTTCAAGTTCATACAACAGTAATGAATTGGAATAAAACTGAAATAATTAACCTTACTGATTTTTCTGTAGCCATGGGAGCAGCAGCTCATCATATTTTCTTTCTTATACCTACAGGAAGAGGAAAAAACATAGAAACTGAAACATTAAATTCAAAAGAATATGAAACCTTATTAACTTCGGTTATAAAAAAACAAAATGAAGTTAATATAGAAATCAAACCAACTTGTGCACCACAATTTGTTAGAATTGCAGAAACCCTAGGCATAGAAAGCCGATTTAAACGCGGCTGTATTGCAGGAACAAGTTATTGTATCGTTAATCCTATTGGAGATGTACAAGCTTGTGCTTATTTAACTGAATCAGCTGGAAATATTAAAGAAAAACCTTTTGATGAAATATGGAAAAATAGTGAATTGTTTAATAATTTAAGAAACAAAGACTATAAAGGAAATTGCAATAGCTGCAAATTTAAGAATACCTGTGGAGGCTGCAGAGCTAGAGCTGCATATTATAATGATGGAGATTATATGTCTTCAGATATGATATGCACTTACAATAATTAGGTTCTTACACCTTTTATAAATAAGTTTTAATCTCTTCAATAATCAACTCCCATACATCTTAGAATAGTAAAAATGTCTTCAACTTTAATAATTGAATTTAAGGAGGAATTCTTATGGATTCTATAGATAAAAAGCTGCTTAACTTAATACAAAATGAAATACCAATAGATAAAAGACCTTTTAAGATATTGGGCCAAAAGCTGTTCCTTACAGAAAATGAAGTTATAAAAAGAATAAAAAAATTAAGAAATGAAGGAATCATAAGACGAATAGGTGGAATTTTTAATTCTAGAGAAATTGGGTATACGAGTACTCTTTGTGCAACTAAAGTTCCTGAAAATAAAATTGAAGAAGTTGCATCTTACATAAATGGATATGAGGAAGTAACACATAATTATATAAGAGAAGATGAATATAATATGTGGTTTACAGTAATAACAAATTCAGAAGAAAATTTAAATAATATTATTCAAGAAATAAAAAATCAAACGAATTTAGATGAAATAATAAGTCTGCCATCTATAAAATTATTTAAAGTTAAAATGGTTTTAACTTTTTAAGGAGATGATATAATTGATCGAAAATTTAGATAAAGAAATAATACGCAAATTACAAGAAGATATTTCTATAACAGCAACTCTATACAAAGAAATCGCAAAAGATCTTAATATGAGTGAAGACGAACTCCTACATAAAGTTAAATATTATAATGAATGTGGAATCTTAAAAAGAATCGGAGCTATACTTTATCATAGAAACGTAGGATTTAAAGCTAATGCCATGGTGGTTTGGAAAATTGACAACCAAGACTTAGATAAAATAGGAACATATATAACTTCCATTTCTGAAGTTAGTCACTGTTATGAAAGAAAGCCTTGCTCTTCTTGGGATTATAATCTTTATACAATGGTACACGAAAAAGATAGGGTAAGCTGTAACAAAATTATTGAGAAAATAGCTAATACTATAGGATGTGCAAATTATAAAATTTTATATAGCACAAGAGAATTAAAAAAAACTAGTATGAGATATTTTAAGTAAAAAATCAAACTCGATTTATTGCATTTAGTCGTTTTTAATATCACTATCTTTAAAATATATTCTCCTATATATTTTAAAAATAACACAACACAGCTAAATTTTATTATAATATTACATGATGAAATAAAATCAAGAAATCTTAAAACCTCATAAAACAAAGTCCACAAAGAGGATATAAAATATAGTAAAATTTAACTCCAAGGACTCCAGAAACATCAGAATTCTAATAACATAAATCACATAAAATACAATCATTATCAACCGCCATAACAAAAATACTTGATCTATAGTATATATAATTAATACCTAACTAGTAACTTAAGATATGGCTTAAGTTACTAGTTAAATGAATAATACAACACTAGCGAATTTTTCAAACATTATACAACTAAATAAAATTTGAATTTCAATAATGTATGATTCCTTTATTAATTCCTTCCTATGTGTAACTTATTGCATTATCATTTAATAATTTTAACTTTCCACTCATCACAAGAAAACGATCTTTACCTGAAGGAATTACATCAACTGTAGATAAACCTTTATTTCCTTCTAAATATCCACCTTCACATTGGTTAGCAGCAGTAGCTCCTCCCCATAAAAATCCTTTTGGAAAACTGTTTGCCATACTTCTCCTCCTATTGTTCTTTAATCTTAATACATTATTAATTACATTTTTTCTGTTTTAGTAGTATCTCCTGTTTTGCTTTAGGTACGAAATATTTACCCTGTAAAATAATCAGTGTAAAAATACCTCCCCCTATCAATAAATGCATTAAAAAGTCATACTTTCTGATTTGCTATCTTTAATTAATATTCTAGGCCTCTAAATGAACTAAAATTTTAGCCATAACTTTCTTGTACGTCATTAGATAATTCCCTATCATTTTTTTCACTTCTTATATTGCTACCTATAATTGCTATAAATATAAGTATTACGCCTATCCATTGTATCCAATTCACGCGCTCTGCTAAAACTGATGAGGACAAAGTCACAGCCACTGGAAGCTCAGAAGCAGATAGTATAGTTCCAAGTCCTGGTCCAACATGTGGCATTCCAATTGAGAATAAAAGTGGCGGAAGACCCACTCCAAATAACCCCAGTATCAATCCATATTGAGTTAATCCTTTTAGCACAGAAAAGTCAAATAAAAATTTTGGTGGAAACGATAAAAATACGATTATTAAAGCACCTGTTGAAAGAAGTGCACTTTTTAATACTGGTGCTACACCTTTCTCAACTGAACTACTAAGAAAAATAAACGCCGTATAAGTGAATGAAGCAAGCAATCCCCAAATTGCTCCCTGCCATGAAAAAATCCCTCCTTTATGTGAAATAACATCTGCAGCCAAAACAGAACCAATCAATACAATACCTATGGACATAAGCTTTTGTTTACTAGGTTTTTTCTTATTAAATATCCAATCAAATATTGCACCAATCCAGACAAATTGAAATAGAAAAATTATTGCTAATGAAGCATTAAGTGTTTTTAATGATTCATAATAAAACAAACCTGTTAACCCAAATGGAATTCCAGATAAAACAAGTTTAAAAGTTTGCTTCAGCGATAATTTTTTCTTTTTTGTACATAGAGCACCACACCAGATAAGTACTGTCCCAAAAAAATATTGCCCTCCTGTTACCTCTGCTGACGAAAAACCTGCTGAATAAGCAAGCTTTACAAATGTTGATAATATTCCATAACAACATCCTCCTAAAAAAACAATTAACGCATAATACCATTTTTTCAAAACTACTCCTCCTTCCTTAAAACGCAAAAAAGCCACACAATTATCACATAAATAATTGTGTGGCGAAAATAGAATTTCTCTAGAAAAATCCACATCATAAATGGTTTTATTATTCAATTTCTATTAAAGTATAAAATCATTAATCCAAATTGTCAAGTAGAACATTGAATTGTTACCAAATCAATTCGAATTGCTTCATTAAGCATTCAAGCAAAAAACATAACTGCTAAATCATATCTTACAATTTGCACCGATAAAACTCTTTTAATAAAAAAACATATGCTACCAATTAAAATATCTATAATGTTGCTGAAGCAGTCAAATGTGTTATAAAAATATTTCTTTCAATATAATCATTATTTAAAATAATGTCCTTGAATTTTATCAACTCTTCTCAAAAAAGATTCCCATGAATAAACATGTAATCATTTATGTTCACTCTCAAATTTTGTTCTTTCGCTGCTATCACAATAATCTTCCTTTGCTTTTCCTCCTATTACTATTGTTTTAATTTTAATATCTTTATCAGGGTCTACGTCTAAATACCCCTTTGGCCCTAATAAGTAATTTGACTTATAACTTCCACAAATCACTTGTTCCCTAATATTATGGATATATTTCCTTAACATTTCATAATTATGCTCTATATAATTTACATGATTGCCGATCTGTTTAACTGCATCATGAATATGGCTGTTCATACCTTTGTAATGACTCGATTTTGCTGCAAAAAAATTTGCTCCCTTAATTTCTATTAAATATACTAGCATTCTGGAACGGGATATCAATACAACAAAATCTACTATATCATCCCCAATTGGCAATTCTGATAAACATATATACTCATCTGTTGGCGATTGTAAATAGTAAGTAACCACCCGCTCTGAAATGCACCCCAAATGTTAGACAGAAATCTAACATTGGGTTAATATAATATATATTTAATTTTTATTTTGGTTCAAAATTATTTTATAAAAAATAAGAAGCACAACCTTAAATACTATTTGTCATCTTGTTTTTAACTGATACATCAAATAAGAATATTATTCATATTTTACCATTATACACATTCGAACTCTTGTTAATCCTCTATAATCATATTAACAAGAGTTTGAATGTGTATCTGCATTGTATCTAAACAATACACTGGTGTTTCAACTCCTTTGAATAACAACGGTAATTCAGTACAACCTAAAACAATTGCCTGTATTCCATTTTCATCTTTCATTCTCTGAACAATTTTCAGAAATACTGATAAAGTTTCTTTCTTGACAATACCTAACTCTAACTCTTGTGAAATCTTTTGATCAACAAACCTTTTTTCTTCATCGGTTGGCGTTACCACTTCTATATGACTATTCTCAAACGGCTTTTTAAAAAATTCTCCATCCATAGTGAATATCGTTCCAAGCAGCCCCACTTTAGATATATTACGCCGTTTTGTTTCATCACAAGTAGCCTCAATAATGCTCACAAGAGGGATAGATGAACGCTTATTAAGCTCATCAAAAACAATATGTGGTGTATTACCAGATAACGCTATAAGATCTGCACTGCTGGCTCTCAAATTATTGATTGCCACCATCAAATAATCAGTAAGCTCTTCATATTCTTTCTTATCACACATATTGAGCACATCAAAAACATTCAAGCTCTCAATAGTAAGATTAGGGAAAAATTTTTTCTTAAGTCTGCTTTGGACTCCATATACAATATCATGATAGTATGGAATTGTTGACTCTGGTCCTATTCCTCCGATTAGACCTAGTTTTTTCATGTTTACCTCCTATATAAAAGTATCTTATTATTAATTTGTATTAGATTATTTTCTCCTTGCAATCATTTCGATTTCAACCTGAGCACCTAAAGGTAATGATGTTACTCCGATAGTTGTGCGGGCAGGATATGGTGAAGAAAATTTTTTTGAATAAACTGCATTCATTTCTGCAAAATTACTCATATCAGCTAAAAATACATTCACTTTTTCAACATCATCAGATGTCAAACCTGCTACTTCTAATATATTGAAAAGATTCTTAAAGCATTGTTCTGTTTGATTAGTGATATCACATTGTACAAGTTTTCCTGTTTGAGAGTCTATGGGAGTTTGCCCAGATAAAAATATCAATTCGCCTGATTCAACTGCATATGAATATGGTCCAACTGCAACAGATTCTGTTGCACTAAAAGCTTTTCTTGCCATAATATAATTCCTCCATTATTTTTTAATAAAATCGTCATTACTACTTTCTAAAATGAATAATTTCATTTTAAATTAATCTATGATTTTAATATGTCCAATAAGTTCTTTCTCAAATTCCACACGGTGGTGTTTGGTATAAAACCCAGGCAGACCACCTGTATAAAGTAATATTATCTTTTCACCTTTCTTAATTTTTCCTTCTTTACCCATTTCCAATACACCCGCAAATACTTTTCCTGTATAGCAAAGATCAAATAATATAGCTTCCGACCTCGCCATACGATAAATAGCCTGACGAGCAGTAGAATTAGGATTGTTATAAGCTCCTCTTGTGTATCCTGTTTCAATATTGAAATTCTTACGACATGCGTCTATTGAAAGATTGTACTCTTTCTTTGCTTGCTCAAAATACTCAACGACTCATTTATCATGATAGTCAGTAAAAGGAAGAATAGCAATTTCTGTGAGCCCAAAAGGTGAACCTTCGTTTTTTAGACCACAGTAAAGGCCCACGTAAGTTTCCAGGCTACCCACACCAGTTACAATAGTTGTATCTTCAATATCCAACTTTTGGGCTTGAGCTGTAACTTCTACTGCACATTCATAATCTCCCATCATTCCAACTACATCGCTGCCGCCAATAGGTATTTCATATACTGTTTCACCCATATTTTCATATCTGGCTTTGACAGTTTCTACAGTTTCATCAAGCTGCACATCCTTATCCCGACCATCATTCTTTTTCATAACAACCTCTACATTGAAGATGTCGTCCAAAAGTATATTCGCACTAATTTCACTAGGATATTCATCAACACATACAATAGCGCATTTCATTTCGTAATTTGCTGCTACTGCTGCTGTTTGACGTCCGTGGTTTGGTTTGTGCTCCGCCTAAAGTCAGTAGCGTTGTGGCACCTTTCTGAATAGCCTCATAAAGAATGTATTCAAGCTTGCGAAGTTTATTTCCACCTGCTCCTAACAAAGTAATATCATCACGTTTAATACACAGTTCTACTCCTAGTTCTTTTGAAAGAGTTTTTAGATAGTTAATCGGTGTCGGTTGTGGATCTAAAAAAGAGATCTTTTCTCCTTTTACTAAATGTACTATTCCTCAATAAAATATCAATAAAATATATAGTATAATTCCTATTTTTTAGCTTATTGACATTGTAATATAGGTATACATGAAGTATACTATAGTACATCAATGTGATTATAACACTGCACAAATATATATTCAAGATTTTTCGTATACTATAGTATACAAAAAGGAGTAAAAGTATGAATTTTTCTGAGAAAGTAAAAAAAATGAGACAAGAAAAAAAGATTTCGCTACAAGAATTATCTGATTTAAGCGGAGTAAGTAAGTCAATGATATCAAAAATTGAACGTGAAGAAAAAAACCCAACTTTACAGGTAGCCGCTCAAATTGCTGAAGCTCTTGGTACAACTTTATCTTTATTACTTGATGAACCTAAAAATCAAGATATTGCTATTATAAAGAAAGATGACAGAATAATTTTCAACGATTCTTTGACAGGCTTTCAAAGAATCTTACTTTCACCACAGTTTGAAACAAAAGGAATTGAATTTGTTAAAAATATAATTCCTCATAGAGGTGAATCTCCTATGTTTCCCTCCCACCGTAATGGTGTAAAGGAATATATAACAGTAAGTAAAGGAAAGTTAGAAGCTCTTATCGGAGATAAAAAATTCAAATTAGAAGCTGGAGACTCTATTTCTTTTCAAGGTAACAATAAGCATCAGTTTAAAAATATAGGAAATACAGAATGCCATTACTATCTAGTAGTAGATTCTTACAATATCTAAAAGGCATCACATTTTAAGATATCGCTACTTAAAATGTGATACCTTATACAACTTATGAAATGATATTCTTTTTATACATCGTAATTTAACAATTATAGTAGTACTCTTCTAAGTTTCTACTATATCTACATTAAGATTCTCCCAAACGCTACTGTTATTTACAATCTAAGTTCTTATGAAAATGTAAAATCTTCTATTTTTAATTGGTTATCAACTGAATACATATAAATTCACTCCTAAGTGCAAGGTTTTTTACCCTTCATTTAAAATATCTATGCACTCAGTATTCCATAAAATATCATAATATTCTAAACACTTAAGCCAATTTAGAGCAGCCCCTCATTAACTCATGCACTTTTCTGGAAAAACTATTACCATCATAGCAAATTCATATTCACTTCCTGTTTATATTACCTATAATTTCGCAATAATTTACACCTAATTAAATCAAATAATGGTTATATATACCTAAAACGAAGGCACTTACCCTTGATATAGCTTCAAACAGGTCAATAACTAAAGAAATTGTATTTTTAATGAAAATTGGTTATTTTCATTTTTTAATATGCCCATTGAACTTAAGAAAGAACTATCAGATGATATAGTTATGATTATGTGAGGCGCATATGAGCTTATATATAGATACATAAGTAAAGAGGAATCACTAAATGTGCCTCATTTACAAAAAAAATCATGATGAGCTTTTTAACTTCTACGGGGTATGAAAAGAGTATATCTGGAGAGCTATTATCCAGTCATGCATTAAGTGAAAAAACCTTATACGAATCAAATTCTTACTTAAAAACAGCAATATTAAAATGAATCATTGAATTACATTAATATAATATTTGCCACTTGGAAGATAATTCTCTCAAGTGGCATTTTTTAATTAAAATAAATGTTTATTTATAAAATAGGTTTTTTACCATTTATCGATTGCTTTTTAGGAAACTTTAGCAAAACTATCAGATACCTAACAGAGCATATTAATGAGACAATGCCCAATGCGTAATACCATGGTTGATTAAACACTGGAGCCACAGTAGTCCACATACCTATACCTGGAGGTGAGAAAGTAAAAATAGTTCCTCCAATAATAAATAACGCTAAAATAATTGATCCACCTGCCCTGCTTTTACGCTCTTCAGCAAGAAATTAAGGTGCTAAAGCCACAGTAACATTAGTTGACATCATAAGTCCAAGACACATAATATCTCCTATTGCAAGACGAATTGTGTAAAATAGTACAAAACCAAGGATGTATCCAATTATACCTCTAATCCAAGCTGATTTTTCACTAATTTTCCCATCAGCATTATATTTGCCCCAAATTTCATTACGCTCATATTTTACTGCCATGTAAAGACTAAATATTTCAATAAAGACAAATGCAACACATCCAGCCCATAAGACCTTAAAAATCCAAAAGTCTATTGTATAAAACCACATTCCAAATAGTGTAGCAAATGTTAAATCATGACCAAAATACCACGCATGCTGCCAGAAATAAAATGGGGCTTTCTTTTCACGAATTACTAAAGCCATACTAGTAAAATATTGAGCAAAACCGAAACCGTAAACTAAAAATGCAAGAATTGCAAACCCCAAAGGATCTTTGTTTACAGCACTCATAACTTGTTCAATTGTATACATTACATTCCCTCCAAGTATATATAATTATTTTTTCAACCCGATTTGAATATATATAATTACCAAATTGCTTTTTTTCCATTATTTTTTTCTTTTATCGGAAACCTCAAAAGCATTATCACATTTCTAAGTGCATATAAAGATACAATCACACCTGTAATATAAAACAATGGCTGATCAAAGTATTTTGACGCTGTAGTCCACATACCATATCCTGGTGGCAAGAATGTATTAACTGTACCAATAAATATTACAATTGCAAGTCCGATAGAACTTCCCTTGCGGCTTTTTCGTTCATTCCACAAATATCCTGGTGCAACTGCTATAAGAATATTTGTAAATGCAAACCACTTAAACATAACTTCATCATTCATAAATACTCTAAATAGATTCACTACTACAGCCATTAGAGCTACTTGACCAATAATTCGCAGTACAGCTTGTCTCACTGTAACTGGAGACTCATAAAACTTCCCCCATATTTC